>Ga0272441_10000031_pt1 | contig 302551 bp, 186 predicted proteins | sample SSMProp6N_FD_193582 | JGI IMG/M metagenome (GOLD analysis project Ga0272441, IMG submission 193582) | Marine sediment archaeal communities from Little Sippewissett salt marsh, Falmouth, MA, United States - SSM-Prop-6N | ecosystem: Environmental > Aquatic > Marine > Wetlands > Sediment ...
ATGCTTCTACATTCGGATTGAGCTTGTATTCTTTTTCATGGTACCTGTTCCACCGCTCCATGGCGTCTTTTTCGTCTATGTCTGAGGGATCTTTAAATACCACCATAATATGCGTATGATTCGTCATCGAACTGAAACTTGGGTATCGGACAAAGTATAGTTCCTTCAATGTAACCAGCTTGCGAATGAATGTCTGTTTCATGTGATTATCCAGCCAGTATTCTGTCCCAGCCGTCCTGCTGATCAGATGATACGCAGCTGCATATCCGGGTGCCTTGATCCGTGGTTTTCGTGCCATGGTCCGTCTCCTTAAATTATTTTAATTTTTCTAGTTATTTCTGTTTTCAGGATGATTTACTATACTTTACCAATATTTGTGCAGATTTTAATCTAAATAGGGAAAAGATCAAATTATATCTATTCTAAATATTTGTCAAGTAAAAAGTGACCTGACCCTTTTTAAAGTAATGCCTCCGTAACTCAACGGACAGAGTAACAGCCTTCTAAGCTGTGAATGAGGGTTCGATTCCTTCCGGAGGCATTTTTTTTATATTGGGTAATCAGGTTACCGGATTTTTTCCAAATATTTTCCAATCTCTAGTTTTTTTATTCGAATCTGAATCCTTTACCGTTGAAAAGGCTCAGGCAGACTTCGACAACTTTTACATCGAAAAGCGTATCTTTCCCCCGGGATATCTCTTCCAAGACAACCTCCAAATCGTAGGCTGACCGGTGGTATCTGCAGGAAGACATAGCTTCAACTGTATCAGCAACGCTCAAGATTCTGGATTCCAACGGAATATCATCTCCGGAAAGGCCGAACGGATAACCTGAGCCATCCACCCTTTCGTGATGCTGCAATGAACTTTCAGTGATCTGCGAAGGGAAGCCAATCTCTGACAGTATATTGTGGCTGACCTGAGGATGAGTCTGAATTCGAGATGTTTCCATTTCAGACAGCGACCCACGTTTCTTAATAATGTCAATCGGAACATGCAATTTTCCAATATCATGTAAGGCTCCCGAAATAGTTACCGCATCGATCTGCCTGTCTGGAAGCCCCAGTTCCACAGCAATAGTGCGGGCTAACCTGGACACCCGTCTTTGGTGGGACGCGGTGATCGGGTCTATTTTCTCAGTCACAGAGTTCAGTATATTAATCAATCCTATGAGATTTTCCCTTGAAGTAACAAAACTCAGTTTGGGGCCAAGTGCTACTTCAGAGCAGACATCCTTGGTTCCATTTGATTTTGACCCCATTGTATGTTTAAAGGAATTCATAGACCGGTTGTAACGCATGTAGTTATTGCCGCCTTCATTCTTGACCTGGTACATAGCCATGTCGGCTTTTTTTATGAGTTCCTCGCGGTCTTTGCCGTCATCGGGATAGACCGCAATGCCTGTGCTCGCAGTGATACGCATCTCGTAACCGTGAAAAAGGATCGGTTTCCTGAAGTTATTTGTTATACGTTTGGCAATTGCCACCGTGTCCTCTTTTGTCGTAATTCCCGGTGCAAGCAGCATGAATTCATCACCGCCCATCCGGGCGATCATTTCTCTTCCCTGAACAAGGCTTTTAAGCCTGTTGCCTATGATTTCCAGCAGCTTGTCTCCATCTCTGTGTCCCAAGGTATCGTTGACATGCTTCAGACTGTCAATATCAAGCACCATCAGGCACAGCTTACTGTTGGCACGCCTTGCCTTGGTAAGAGCCGCATCAAAACTCTCAAGAAACAGAATCCTGTTCGGCAATCCTGTCAATGAATCATAATGAGCCAGCTCCTCATTGAGTGTTTCCAAGGCTTTGCGTTGCGTAATATCCTGTTTGCAAGTGAGGGCAACTTGCTCTCCGTCAAATTCAACGATATCAGTATTTAACGATGCAATATACCTGCGGCCATCCTTGTGCTTCAGTTTGATTTCCCAGTCGCGCACAAAACCAGATGCAGTCAGTTCCTTAAGGAGTCTTTTACGCTCTTTCGGCTCAACGTACGTCTCAGCCAGGTTGATTTTCCTGAATTCTTCCAATGTGTATCCCGTTATTTTGCTCATGTATTCATTGATATCAACGACTTCTCCTTTAAGTGTTGATACACCGATACCGACCGGGCACTTTTCAAACAACTGACGATATTTTTCCTCAGAGTTCTTCAGCCTTTCTTCAAGGATTTTACGTTGGGTAATATCTATCATCGATACTGTCACACGTGATAGTGTCTCTTCACAGCCCGGCAACACAGACCAATGCAGCAATACATCTCTCTTATTCCCCTTAAGAGTCCGGAATGCGCATTCTGCCGTGTATTCTGTTTTACCTTTTCCTATATCAATAAGATTCCACATAAAGACATCCAATGTCTCTTCGCAGAACAGTTGGCTGTACTTCTCTTTAAGTTCTTGCTTGCTTGCCGCTTCGCTCAGCGCAACACTGGCTTCACTCATATCCACTATTTTCATTTTATTGATACAGGACGAGATCTCTTTGGGATGATCCTTGAAATATGCGCAGAAGTCATCAATTCCCTTTGAATTTAGCTTTTCAATATGTTTTTTTACGCGGGAAAAATCAACCACCCAAAGAGAAATGGGGGCATGTTCAAAAAAGTAGGAATGAATAAGATCTTTCATAGATACTCTCTTTCCTCCCCCCTCCGTCTAATTGCCATGCGGAATCAATCACCAGGAGATATGCGCAACAAACTGTCGAAAACGGTCATTTCAAATATCTCGAACGGTTTCTGGTTTTTTTCAAGCTTCAGCTTGATTATTGTCCCTTCCCATAAGGCAAAGATATGCTGGGCAAGTTCCATCGGGCTTATGGCGATCCTGTTTCTGCTGATAACACCCGACGCATCAATAAGGTCGGCGATTCTCTTTTCCATGTTGTCTGTTATTCGTTTTAGCTTTTCTCTGAATGTATTATTCGAAGGAGCCATTTCCTGTGCCAGGTTGCCTATAGGGCATCCTCCTTTGTAATGGTTTTCTCTGATCATTTCCGCTATGCACGTAAAATACCGCCGGATTCTCTCGATTTCATTGATGCTGGTATCATCAAAATATTTCTTGATAAGGGGAGCAATGAATTCCTCAAAATAATCTATAACCTTAAGACCGAATTCTTCCTTGCTCTCAAAATAATAATAGAAAGAACCTTTGGGAACGGAGGCTTCATTCAACACTTCATTGATGCCGGTATTGTTATATCCTTGCTCAAGGATAAGCTTAGCACCTGCTTCCAGCAAACGTTCTTTAGGACTTTTTTCCATGACAATTCCTTATATTAGACCGGTCTATTATATTCGATGTTTGTTTTATGTCAAGATAAAAATATATTTTTTTTTGATGAAACTGCCCAAAACCTTTCCTTATGCAAATCTTGTGGGATTCCCGTAGGGAAGACCACCCTCACGAAGTTATAAGCCTCGACCAGATTTTGAAAAAGGTCTGCTAGCGCGTAAAACCGCCGTAAACCCCCGAATTTGATACTTTAGAGAATTTCAACGTTAACTTTCTGCGTATTTTCTGCAACTTTCTAAACAGCCGAATTCAGGCATTTAGAGCCCTTTCTGCGTGTTTTTGAGCTCTTTCAACAGCTTCACGGAGAATTTTCTCTCCAAGCCCCAGATAGTGGTCCCTGGTAACCTCAACAGAGCCGTGTCCAACCAGTTTCATGATAAGCATGGTGTTCTCACCTGCCTCTGTCAGCCGTGTTACAAAGGACCGCCTGAGATCGTGCAAGGTGCAGTTTACACCTGCCCGTTTCTTCAGCTTCTTAAACAGGTCTGAAAGGTGTCTGCCGTCAGCCCAGTAGAAAGGCTGGCCGTTCTTGCTGCCTAATCCCATATCCTTCAGTTTACGAAGAATAGCAAGGGCTTCCTTACAAGCGATGAAAGTCACCCGGTCCCAGCCGTTCTTGGTCCTGAATCCATCATGGTTTTTAACATCGATCTTACCTGTATTAAGATTGATATCAGACCACCTTAAATTCATGATCTCACTGCGTCTTAATCCGGCACCGGCAGCCAGCCTTATCACCGCACTCATTCTAAGTCTGTTTAGTGGCTTAGACTGGGGAGCATTCTCAGCAGCTTCTATTAGCTGCTTCTCTTCAGCAAGAGTCACCACCTTCTTTTCTTTAGGACGCTCCTGAAGAAACTCTATTGAAGCAAACGGATTTGAGTAAAGCAACCCACGATTTACTGTAAATTTGAATATCGTTTTCAGATGCCGTATTGAGCTGTTTACACTGACCGGCCTGACTCCCCTTTCTATCCTTCGCTTGATGAATTCATCAACGACTTCCACGGTTAGCTCTTCAGGATTCTGGATCTCCGACATCGTTTGCCTCAAGCAGTGAAATTGTGCCTGATATGATTTTAAAGATGAAGGTCGAATTCGAGAAACCTTATAGGCTCTGAAATCTTCCCATACTGGAATTAAAGTAGTAGCAATATCAATTATGGTATATCATATGTTATATCGATGTTTTGTCAATACAAATCTTTTTAAACTCTAAATTAATAAAAATTCACTAAATCCTGTTTTTATTAAGATAAAACCTGGCGTGTCTTCGTAATTGGATTTATAGTAACCTTAATTTAAACAGACACACCAGATAAAAAGTTTAACATGCATACAGGAAGTGAAAACTGAAGAGAAAAAATGGTGCCAGAGGGTGAGCAGGCATGGCGAATGCCATAGCAGGAGAACTGCTTCTCCTGCGGCCTAGCGTAACCAAGGAGCTCTGCGACGCAGCGAAGACTCGTTGCCGTCTTGCTTAAGCTACTTGAAGAACGCGTGTTTCCGAAGGGAACACAACCTGTGGGTGAGAGTCAGCATGAATAAAATGCCAGAGGAGGGACTCGAACCCTCACGCAGCGTAAACTGCAATAGATTTTGAATCTATCTCGTCTGCCAATTCCGACACTCTGGCCCGGTTTTAAGGCGTTTTTCGCCATTTTAGGTTTCTGCAATTTTCGGCAAATCCTGAGTCCGACTTACCAAAAAATTATCATCCATTCTTATACTATTTCTGTCCAAGAGCCATGCTAGATTTTATGACTGGCATGGGTAAAGTGCAGAAAACTTTCTGCGTATTTTCTGCAACCTTATCTGTAATGTTGCCGTTTTCGGGGTTGCTCCAAAGGCCCGGTCTTTATAAACCCCTGGAAACAGCCGACATATAAAAGCGTTCATATTGTCAATCTACACCAGAATCCGCACTAAAGCCATTTTGAATCTGGCGTGTCTGCCAATTTCACCACTCTGGCATGTTAAGGCGGGACACAACGTGCTCTTAAGAAACTCGGGAACATGTGTTTTTACAGGAATGAAGCCTTATACAAGCTGTATTTTATTAAAAAAGCCCCTTCCTTTTACGAAGTCCGACCGGCTCGCCGAGAATCTCTTTGAGGATTACAGCCCTTTTCAGGTCGCTTTTTTCCATAGAGGTTATATCTATGTCACCGATCTCTGCAGAAGCCTTGACATCATATGCGTCCCCGTACGAATGCTCCTTGATGTGATACGCGTCTTCACCAGCTTGAACAGGCTTCCGCCTTTTCTTCAGTTCAGGTTCCTGTATGGATTCACGGATCAGGCCGGTTGCCGGTTCACCTGCACGAACCCTCTTTTTCCGCCGACGGAGCTTCTGCCGTTTTTCACGCTCGCGTTCAAGCCGGCCCTGTTTGCTTTCACGCTCCCTGTCACGTTCTCTCTGTTCCTGTTCCCTCTGCCTGCGGAGCTTTTCCTTACGCTCCTCCTCTCTATCTTTCCGTTCTTTGTATGCGTCAACTTGCTGCTGAGGCGCATGCCATTCAGTCTGTCTTTTCGGCTGAGGTTTTTTTGCAGGAGCGCCTGAAAGTTCCCGCAGAAAGTCTTCGATAGATGTTGACTGCTGTTTCTTCTGAGTATAGGGGGAGGGAGAAGATTTCGGAAGGCTCCCTCCGGAGCCTCTCATCCTCTCCTCCCTCTCTTTTTTCTCTTTGGCAGCTTTAACAGCATTCGTAATGATACTGATTATAATAATGAGGAATATGACAATAGGGAAAAATCCGCCGTCTCCGCAGGTTATGATCGTCTCCTGCATTATATGCTACCTCCTGAGTATCAGATTATTAATCCTGCTTGCCGATAGAATCGCGCATCTGGGTATCAGCCTGAATGTTCTTCATACGGTAGTAGTCCATGATGCCGAGATTGCCTTCCCTGAATGCCGCTGCCATAGCCTTGGGAACTTCAGCTTCAGCAAGGACCACTTTAGCCCTGTTTTCCTGCACTTCGGCTTTCATCTCCTGTTCCCTGGCAACAGCCAATGCACGCTGCTTTTCAGCCTGGGCCTGGGCAACCTTTTTGTCCGATTCGGCCTGGTCCTCCATGAGGCGGGCCCCGATATTGTCGCCGACATCAACGTCAGCAATGTCGATGGAAAGTATTTCAAACGCAGTACCCGCGTCAAGCCCTTTTTCCATGACCTTGCGCGAAATTATATCCGGATTCTCAAGCACGTCCTTGTGGGTCTTTGCGGAACCTATCGAGGTAACTATACCCTCACCCACACGGGCAATGATCGTTTCTTCGGTCGCGCCCCCGACAAGCTGTGACAGGTTTGTGCGGACCGTCACCCGCGCTTTTGCCTTGAGCTGGATCCCGTCCATTGCGACCGCGTCAACCGTATCCCTGCCTTTATTCGGATCAGGACACAGGATCACTTCGGGATCAACACTTCTTTTAACCGCCCCGAGGATATCACGGCCGGCCAGATCGATCCCTGTCGCGGTCTTCCAGTCCAGCCCCAGATCAGCTTTGCCCGCCGCGATAAGGGCTTTGACCACGTTGATTACATTACCGCCCTGCAGGTAGTGGTTCTCCAGGTCCTTTGTCTGCATGGGAAGGCCCGCCTGTACGGACAGGATCTTTGCCCTTACAATAGTTCCCACATGGACTTTACGGAATTTCATGAATATAAGGTCAAAAAACCCGATTCTCGCCCCGGTCGTTTTACACTGGATCCATAGACCGAAAAAGGATATGAATACCAGAAATAAAATCAGGCCGACAACCGCCGCAATAACAATCATAGCAATGATTATAGGGTGCACAATGTTTCTCCTAACTAAACTTTCTCAACAAAAACCTTATTACCGACGATTTTAATGACTTTTATACGTGAATCTTGTTCAATGATCTCCCCCTCCGTCTGGACAGTTATCCGTTCACTCTCAATTACAGCAATGCCTGACGGCCTGAGATCCGACTTGGCAACCCCCTCCTTGCCCTCAAACCGGTCATATCCCGTTTCAACGGTCTGTTCCCTCTCGTTAGCCGGTCCGTTCAGGATAAAGTTCCTTCCTATCCTTGTCTTGGGAAGGAGCTTCAGCCCCATAAAAAAGAGGAAAATACCACCAGCAGGCCCTATAAACAGGAAAATATATCCCATAACAGGACTAACCTGAAAGGCGAGTATGAGCGAACCGATCATGGCAATCGCGCCTGTGATCCCGATAATACCGAAGGAAGGTATCATAGCCTCGATCATGAACAGTATCATGCCAACAAGCAGAAGTCCGACCGCGAACATAAGTGTTGCACCCATTATACCTCCTCCGCGATGATCTGATTGCCCCGGACCTTTACTATCCTGACCCGGCTTCCCCTTGAAATATAATCCCCGCTGGAAACAGCGGTCACCTGTCTTCCGGCGATCTCGATCTTGCCTGACGGACGAAGGTCGGTCGTAACCACGGCCTCGTCCCCCACATGGATATCCGTTTTTATATTTGACGCACTGATCCCGCTTTCAGAAGCGCTCTCAATACGTTCCGGACCCTGGACCACATGCGAGGAAAAGAGCTGTATCTCCGGCAGGAAACGGGCTATTATCACGCATCCTATAAGCCCGAGCAGAAATCCGCCGAATACGACTGTAATCGGTTCAAAGAACATGTCAAACGTCCACTGAACATCGCCGCCTTTTTTGTACAACTCTTCAGGCAGCCGGACCGTGAGCAGACCGAGCAAGAGAAGCACCATCCCGCTTATTCCCGCCACGCCGAAACCGGGGATGACAAAAATCTCTAGCAAAAGGAGCACTATTCCCAGAAGAAAAAGAATTACAGGCAGCAAGTGAGGCTCGCGTGCAAGAAACCCGAACAGGAAGTAGAGGGCAAAACAGACAAGGGCAGCAGCCCCTGCAATGCCGAAACCGGGTGTATGAAGTTCCGCGTATATAGCTATTATTCCTATCATTATGAGCAGGCTTGCCACAACAGGGCTGTTCAGCCATCTGACAGCGGTCTCTGCAGTTGAAGGCGTGATTTCCGTTACATCGGAGGCATTTATGCCGTAATAATCAAACATCTCCAGTTTGTTTTTCACCACCTTTTTGGCAAAGTGGTATGCATAAGCCTGTTCCGCAGATAAATGAAGAAGCTCATCACTAGCGTCTATCAGTTTGTAATCGAGTTTTTTAAGGAATTTCTCTTCTGTTTCAGAAAGTGAGATAAAGTCCTTTTGGGCTTTGGGTGATTTGGAAAAAAAGCAGAACTTTCTCCCGTCAACCTCAAACACTTCATCTATCACTACAACAACCGGTTTTGTAAGGATTCTGATATCAATATTTGCGGTCTGTTTTTCTGAACCTTTGCCCTTATTTTTTGAAGAGCTGTCTGACAATCCGGCTTTAACCTGATCAGGAAAATAAAATTCCGTCCGTGTCGGAACATCACCTCCGGAGATTTTCTTGCGTTCTTTTTGCGGAAGGTTTTTAAATTCATCGAATGAATATATTCTGCATGCAGAAGATTCAGTTAAAATATATGTTGCAAACCGCTGAGAAACCATTGCATGTCCTAAACGGTAGGGATATCCATTCTTTCTGCATGCTGTCTCAAAATCCTGTCTGAGGACAGATGTGATCTTATCATTCTGGTTAATCAACTTCGGCCCTTCAGCTGTTGATACAACCGGTGCACAGTCCCCGAATTGAGCCCTTTCTTTCATAATAATCTCAGGACACACAACAGTAATAGCAGCACCTGCAGAAATAGCCCTTTTCGGGATATAGGCAACAAGCCTTCCTTTATATGTTTCAAGAAACGAATCTATATGATCCCGTATTTCCTCCATAGCTGTAAGCTGTCCTCCGTAAGTATCGATTTCAAGCAGTACGATATCACTGTCTTTGGCTTGTTTAAGGGAATTCCTGATATATGTGGACAGAACTGTGTCTACCATGAATTGTTTCTGGTCCGATATTTTTATAAGGTAGACCGTTTCAGGTTTTTTCCCGTTCCCTCTCCCCTCGTTTTCAGCAGGTTGTTTTTCATCCAGACCGGATATACAGGAAAAAGTTATAATAATAAATATAATGATTGAGAACTGAAGTCTCTTCATATAATCTCTTCTTCTCTTAAATGAATCCTTTTATATTTCACCTTAATAATACCTGATAATCAGACATTCCGCAATTATAATTTAACTCTTTTTTTATAATATCCTGATTTAAATCTTCAAAAGAACATACTTTCAGCACCATATCAAGCCATAAATAGGTTGATTTTAAAGGTCATTTTCGTAGCGAGACAGAGCGAAAGGCTGAAGGGCAAGGCCTGAGTACTGAAATACCCGCAGGCGTAGCCGGAGGCTACATCGAGGATATTTCAGTGCGAAAACGAAGCCATTTCTGCCTTGCAGCCTGTCGCAGTAGATGATGACCTTTCAAAGTAACCTTAAAAAACTGGAGGATACGGGGCTCGAACCCGTGACCTTTTGACTGCCAGTCAAACGCTCTCCCAACTGAGCTAATCCCCCAAAACGTATGCATGAATGGAGTGCTGGAGTATTGGGAAAAAGCTACCGGGCGAGTCACCGACTCGCCCCTACAGCATTCCTGTATTCCACTTAATAACCAAGTATTGGGAATGGTATTGTAACATAAAATCAATGATTGTCCAATATTTTTTTTACGGAAATCTATTTGGCAGGTTGTCAGGGGACACGTTCCGTTCTCGGCCCTGCGGGCCTGCGCTTCTCTCCGAAGCGTAGGCTCTCTACGAGCCGGAGGCCGTTACATGTCCCCTTTGTTCCCTTTGTTCCCTTTGTTCCCTTTGTTCCCTTGGGGCGACTTTGGCCCGGGCGAGCCACCGGCTCGCCCCTACCTCATACCCCATACCTCATATCACTGCCGGCTCTGCCGGCCCCTGTCCTCTGCAAAATAACATGTGATTTGTTTGTAAATATTTCAAAATCAGCAGTATATTCCGTTTTTTTTTTTCTTTTCTTGACAAATTTAAAATTCTATGTTATACTATTTGATGAGACAAATTATCTGTATTTTCCATATATCTCCGACACACCACAGAATAAAAGGGATGTATCATGGTGACACTTGAAGAACTGCTGCGGCTGCTTATTGATATGGAAGGATCGGATCTGCATATTACAGCCGGTTCAAGGCCAAGAATACGGGTCGACGGGGAGCTTGTTGAGACTGAGCACGAAGTGCTCGATGCTGAAATGACACAGAAAATGATCTACGGAAACCTTGATGACGACCAAATCATCGAGTTTGAAAAAGAGCTCGAGCTCGACCTTTCGTTCGGTATCTCGGGGGTCGGACGATTCAGAGTCAACGTGTTTAGGCAACGAGGTGCGGTGGGGGCAGCCCTTCGCGTCATACCGTTTGAAATAAGCGGCTTCAAGGAACTGGGCCTTCCCCAGCAGGTCTGCGAAATGCTCTGTCAGAAGAAAAAAGGGCTGGTCCTGGTAACAGGAGCAACCGGTTCCGGCAAATCTACAAGCCTCGCATCCATGATCGACCATATCAACTCGTTCCGCAAAGAGCACATTATCACTGTTGAAGATCCAATTGAGTTCGTGCATCAGAATAAAGTATGCCTTATAAATCAGCGCGAAGTTGGACAGGATACCCGAACTTTTCCCGCAGCACTGAAACACGTGCTCAGACAGGATCCCGATATCGTGCTCATCGGGGAGATGAGAGACGTTGAAACTATGGAAGCGGCGCTTGAACTGGCTGAAACCGGACATCTTACGTTCTCAACCCTTCACACCAGCGACTGCGTACAGACTATAAACAGAATTATTGACGCTTTTCCGGGACATCAGCAGGCCCAGATACGGACCCAGCTCTCCTTTGTACTTGAAGCTGTATTCTGCCAGCAACTTCTGCCCATGGTAAACAGCAAAGGGCGTATACTCGCTTCTGAGATCATGGTCGCAAGCGACGCGGTTAGGGCCCTTGTCCGCGAGGATAAGGCACACCAGATATACACGGTCATCCAGACCGGAGGCAAATCTGGAATGAAGACCATGAACCAGTCCTTGTACGAACTGTATAAAAAGAACCTTATTACATACGATATGGCTATGGCCCGTACAACAAAGCCCGAAGACCTGAAACAGACGTTTCAGAGAGGCGTGTAAAAATATGGAATATTGGAGCAAACAACCTGGAGCATTGGATTACTGGAGTAGTGGAGTAGTGGAAAAAAAGAGTAAACAATACTGTTTATGTTCTTATCAGCACTCCATCGCTCCAATACTCCAACACTCCATTCTCGGGACATAACCTATGGCCCGTAAAAAGATCCGGCAGGAACGGCTGGGAGAACTGCTTGAACGGGACGGTGTTGTTTCACACGAACAGCTCAGTGAAGCCCTCGATTTACAAAAGGAAAGCGGATGCCTCATTGGAGAGGCCCTTGTTGACCTTGGTTTTGCATCAGAGGAGGACATAGCGATCTCCCTGGTCAATCAGCTCGGGTGCCCTTTTATGAAATGTTCTCAATACGATTACGATTCGAACAACGACCTTCTCGAACTTTTTTCGGGAGAATTGCTCCGAGAACATGCTTTTATTCCGGTCGATCAGATAGGAAACATGGTCATTGTGATCTCAGCCGGGCCTCTTTCCCCTGAAATTGAAAAAAAGATCATTAATCTTACCGGATGCGATGTATGTGAATTTATAAGCACTCCCACAGATATCCGGGAGGCAATTGACGAATATCTGTTCAAAAAAGAGGAAGAAAAGAAAGAGTAATACCCATGCCTCTTTCAGGCTTTGACTCAAAGATACTCAATCTTCTCAAGGAGAAGCATCTCCTGTCCAATGATCAGTATGGAGAAATAGAGGAACTATACAATAAGTCGAAAAACAACAAAACAATAGACGAGATCCTGATCGAAAACGATTATCTTGATGAGGAAATGTATATTTCAACTATTGCAGAAGCTTCCTCTCTTGCCCCCATAAATCTTGACAAGGTCCATCCCGATCTTGAACTGAAGGAGGAGATCCCCGAAGACCTTGTAACATATCACAACATTTTTCCGATCGCAAAAGTGGGCAACACGCTTTCAGTGGCGGTAACAAACCCTTTTGACGTTATAAGCCACGATGACTTCAAAGTAATCGTGGGATATGAGCTAAAAAAAACAATCAGCACCGTTTCAGGTATCCAGCGGGCTGTAAAGAAGTTCTATCACGCCGAAGACCTGAAAGTGAACGAGTTCCTCTCAGGCTTCAGCGACGAGGATGATGATAACGTCGAAGTCAAAGAGCATATGGAGGATGAGGAGGTCGACCTTGAGAATGTTGAGGCTAAAGCAGGAGAAGTGGTTGATGTTGTCAATAAAATCCTGATCAATTCGGTACGGACCAGGTGCAGTGATATACATTTTGAACCACAGGAAAAAAGTCTCCGGGTCAGATCGCGAATAGACGGGGTTCTGAGTGAAACATCCATTATTCCGAAACGTCTGGCCCGCAAACTTGTAAGCCGTTTAAAGGTCATGACCTCTGAAATGGATATTTCCGAATCGCGGCTCCCTCAGGATGGAAGCTTCAGGCTCCTTATAGGCGGAAAGCATGTCGATTTCCGAATTTCCTCGCTTCCCACGGTCAGGGGTGAAAAGATCGAGGTCCGGATCATGGACAAGAGCATTCTCAACTTCAGCCTTGAGGAACTGGGATTTAACCAGCAGGTCCTCGACAATGTGAGATGGGCTATCAATCAGCCGTACGGTATGATCCTCTGCAACGGTCCTACCGGTTGCGGCAAAACGACCACTCTCTATACATGTTTGCAGGAAATCCAGGATGTCACCGAAAATATCACAACAGTTGAAGAACCGGTTGAATATGAGATATACGGGGTCAATCAGGTGAATGTGCAACCCGATCAGGGAAGGACATTCCCTTCCGCTCTCAGGTCGATACTCAGGCAGGACCCGGACACAATTCTGATCGGAGAGATCCGCGATTCAGAGACTATAGATATTGCCGTAAAGGCCGCTCTTACAGGGCATCGCGTATTCAGCACACTCCACACCAGTGATGCAGCGAGTACTATTCAGCGAATCCTCGGGCTCGGTTTAGAGCCCTTTCTGGTCGGTTCATCCCTTCTTCTGATACTTTCACAGCGTTTGCCCCGGAAACTCTGTCCCCATTGCAAGGAAACCATGCCCCGGCCGACAAACGAATCACTCATACATTTCGGCTTTTCTGAGGAAACAGCAGAGGATACGACATACGATCTTTTCAAAGCGGTCGGCTGCAGCAAATGCAAAACAGGATACACGGGAAGGTTCGCGATCTGTGAAAGCCTGAGAGTTGATGAAGAAATCGCGAAAATGATAATTGAAAAACACAACAGCTATGAAATTAAGAATAGAGCGGTTGAAAAAGGCATGAAAACGCTACGTGAATCCGGTATTGAGGCTATTACTAAAGGAATGACCACGTTTGAAGAGGTCAAAAAAGTCACAGGTCTGTAAACAAGGAGAGTCTATATGAGTATATCACAGTTCGACAGAAAAGTGCTTAATATACTCACCCGGCATGAAATTCTGGGCGAAACTCAGAAAGAGGAAGTTATTGAGATTGTGAATAAATCTGATCAGACAGTTGACCAGGTCCTGATTGACAATGAATATATTGATGAAGAATCATATATAGGGTGTATCGCGAGTTCGGTCAATCTTCCACCGGTCAATCTCAAGAAAGTGAAGCCGGACATTACATTCAGAGATGAGATACCTGAAGATATAGTCCAGTACCATAATGTCTTTCCCATCTCGCGCGTTGGAAACATCCTGACCGTAGCAGTGGGTAATCCGTTCGACATCATCAATCTTGATGACTTTAAGATAGTGGTGGGGTATGAGATACAGAAAGTTATAAGCACAGTCCCCGCCATAAAGAAAGCGATCTATGACTATTACCACAGTGAAGAGATCGAGCTGCAGGAATTCATGGACGGTGTAGGAGATGAGGTAGGTGTGGAACTGAAGAAAAATGAAGATGAGAATCTTGACCTTTCGGAAATAGCCGAAAAAAGCGGCGAAAACGAAGTTGTTGACCTTGTCAATAAAATAATTCTCACGGCTGTGCGCAGAGGCGCAAGCGATATCCACTTCGAACCTTTTGAAAACATCGTACGCGTTCGCATCCGTGTTGACGGAAGCCTTGAAGAAACAACGACTCCTCCCAAACGGTTCGAACGGTACATTGCCTCCCGCCTGAAAATAATGACGGATGAGATGGATATCTCAGAACGGCGCAAGCCGCAGGATGGAAGATTCCAGCTCAAAATAGATAAACGGCTCGTTGACTTCCGTGTCTCCTCCCTTCCAACCGTTCACGGAGAGAAGGTGGTTCTCAGAATCCTGGACAGGGCAAACCTGAAAACCGGACTGTCGGAACTGGGTTTTGAACCGGAAATACTTGAAGGTGTGGGATGGGCCATTTCACAACCCCACGGAATGATACTCGTGACAGGCCCCACAGGATCAGGTAAGAGTACGACGCTTTATTCCTGCATCCAGGAAGTCCAGGATGTTTCGGAGAACATCACTACTGTTGAAGAGCCTGTTGAATACGAGATCGACGGCATCAACCAGGTAGACGTAAAGCCGAAGCAGGGATTGACATTCCCCTCCGCGCTGCGGTCCATACTCAGGCAGGACCCCGATACCATCCTGCTGGGAGAGATCCGCGATCAGGAAACGATCGAAATAGCGATCAAGGCGGCTCTTACCGGTCACCGTGTATTCAGCACGCTCCATACAAATGACGCCCCTTCCACAATAACCCGTATTATTGACATGGGCATCGAACCGTTCCTTGTAAGTTCCACGGTACTGGTCATCCTTGCCCAGCGCCTTGGGAAACGGCTGTGCGACGCATGCAAAAAACCGGCCAAAGAGCACGATACAAACCGGCTGATCGAGTTCGGTTTTAGTGAAGCTGAGGCTAATGATAATTCCTATCAGATATTCGAGGCGGGAGGATGCGATAAATGCGGTGGAAAAGGTCTGAAGGGGCGGTTCGCGCTTACCGAACTCCTCAAACTGGATGATGAGCTGAAAGAGATGATAGTCAAGGGTGAGTCAACCATCGAGATCAAGAAACGCGCAATGGTAAAGGGGATGCTGACGCTGCGGAAATGCGGTATCCGGGCGATCATGCAGGGGAGAACAAGCATTGAAGAGGTTAAAAAAGTAACACGGGATAATTAAGAAAGGACAGGATATGGCTAAGTTCAAATATGTGGCAAAAGATTCCGGAGGTTCGAAAACAAAAGGAACTGTGGAGGCTGATACGGAAAATGAAGCCCTCAGTACCCTGCGCCGGGAAAACTTGATCGTAATATCTATAAAAAAGGATATGGGAGGCAAGGATATCAAGCTGTTCGGTTCAGGTACAAAACAAAAACAGCCAAGAGCGCATGTGAAAAGTAAAGATCTTGTCGTATTCACTCGTCAGCTCTCCACCATGATGAGTTCCGGTATCTCGCTTTTGGAATGCCTTGAAGTACTTTCCGAACAGGTTGACGATAAGGGATTCGCACTTGTGATCAAAAACATAGTAGAGGATATACGCGCGGGAGCCGACCTGTCGGAGGCGCTTCAGAAATTCCCGAAAATATTCTCAAATATCTATATCAACATGATAAAGGCGGGTGAAGCCTCAGGACAGCTCGATACGATCCTGGACCGGCTTGCCGGATACCAGGAATCAGCTATGAAGCTGAGGGGTGAGATAAAATCAGCCATGACCTACCCGGTAATCTCTATAACACTGGTTGTCGGTATTAGTCTTTTCCTGCTTATAGGAATTATCCCCAAGTTCGAAGCGATTTTCAAAGGACTGGATGTTAAACTTCCTGCAATCACACAATTTGTTCTTGCTCTATCGAGTTTTATTAAAACAAAAAGCTACATTTGGGTGCCATTGATCATAGTTCTGGTCATTGCATTCATTATGTGGAAAAAGACTGAAGGCGGCAGAAGACAGTGGGATTGGCTCAAGTTGAAGATACCCATTTTCGGTGAACTGATGAGAAAGGTTGCCATATCAAGGTTCGCCCGCACATTCGCGACCCTTATCCAGTCGGGTGTAGACATCCTTAATGCTCTCCATATCGTGGGAAAGACTTCGGGAAATATCATTATAGAAGAAGCCCTAGTTGACTGCGCGGAAACGGTACGGGAGGGAGAAGCGCTTTCCACTCCTCTTGCCAAATATCCTGTGTTTCCCCCCATGGTGGTACGCATGATCGGGATCGGGGAAAAGTCGGGCTCTCTGGAGACGCTTCTTGAGAAGATTTCCGACTTCTATGAACAGGAAGTAAGCCAGACAGTTGAATCCCTGACGTCACTGATTGAGCCTCTCATGATATCCGTTATGGGTGTTCTTGTAGGTGGAATGGTCGTGGCAATATTTCTCCCGATCTTTAAAGTGCAGGAATCTCTCAGGAAATAATAAGGACATAACCTGACTACGGTGGAACACCAGGACAAGGCTTCCGGCCTCTCCAAAAAGAATATCAACCGCATAATAATAGTGCGGTATATGATAATCCTGCTCGGGATCGCCTTTCTTCTTATCCGTCATCAGAGGCAGCTGGGCCGCATGTACGTGCTTGGCCCGTACTTTATCTTTATTATAGGCGCTGTTTTAAACACCGTATTCGCAGCTCTGGTGCTTCACCGGAAAACCTCCCGTTATTATTTTCCCTTTGTTATACTTCAGATAACCGTTGACACAGTCCTGATCTCAGGCCTCGTATTCTTCACAGGAGGCATCTTCAGCGCCATTACGTCATTCTATTTCGCTTCTATCCTCGCCGCAAGTATGACACTGACGCGCAAGCACAGCATTATTTTCGCATCCCTTTCCATCACATTGCTTTCCTGCACCCATATTCTGTATGCAGCAGATGCCTTTACCTCCCTGTGGGGAGTATCACTGGACCATCTCGAATCTGATATGAATATTGCCACAATTGTTTCCAAACTCCTCTTCCATGCTGTGGCGTTCTATACTGTAGCCATCCTGAGCGGGACCCTTGCCAACATGCTCCGTTCAGTAAAGATCCTGAATATAGAGATCCTTGAAAACATCAGCGAAGGGCTTCTGGTCATTGACAGCAAGCGGAAAATCTCGTTTTTCAACAATGCGTTCTGCTCCCTTTTCGACTTCCGCGAAGAAGATATCTCAAAAAACACTGATGCAGCTAACCTGTTCGCACACGAACATCTCCGGGACATTCAGGGTATCGTCAAGGGCGACCTGTCCAAAACCGGAGAAATCTCCCTCATTCTTGACAGCGGTCCGAAAACTGAGCTGAACATCAAAGCTTCAGAGCTTAAGGACCGTAAGGGGGAACGCAAGGGACTTGTGATCCTCTTTGAGGACATCTCTCCCCATAAACAGATCGAAAGGGCACTGCTCCGGATAGACAGGTACAGGGCCATTGTCGAGATGAGCGCGGGCATCGCTCATGAGATACGTAATCCCCTCGCATCCATCCGGGGATGCGCTGATGAGCTTGTAGAGGAAAAAGGCATAACTGAAGAAAACGTGCGTCTGTTCAATATCATCAAAGAGGAATCGGACAGGCTTTCCGATATCATCAGTGATTTCTACACCTTTCTCAAGGATTCCCCACCCTCTAAAGAGAAGCACGACCTGAAACAGCTGATCCTTGACACAATAGATGTTGCCCGTCAGAGCCCTGTGTTTAAGGATATTGAATTTCATGCCGATATTCAGGACGGTATCATCATCAAGATCGACAAAAGCCAATGGAAACAGGTTTTCCTCAATCTGTTTTTAAATGCGGCTGAAGCCATGTCTGAATCGATAACGGTAACAACAAGTATTCTTTCGCCTGATCAGGTCGCATTCGCCCGGAAATTTGTATCGCTTGAAGAGATCAAACAGGGTATTCAGATCGAGATCACAGACACCGGCAAAGGCATATCCAGGGAATCCCTTTCACATATTTTTATACCCTTCTATACGACCAAAGAAGCCGGGATCGGTGTGGGACTCTCTATTGTCAACCGGATCATACGGAGCCACGGAGGCATCATAGACGTACATGCAACCGGGCACCAGGGAACAACATTCGTGGTCACGCTGCCCATCTATAAGGAACAGGAAGTATAATGGAAGACAAATCCCGCGGAAATATTCTCATTGTTGATGACGAGAAAAACATGTGTGACTACCTCTCCATAATCCTAGAAAAGGAGGGTTTTTCCGTGTCCGCATCAAATCAGGCGAAGGAAGCTCTTTCAATGCTTGAGTCGCATCCGTTCGACCTGGTAATCGCCGATGTGAAAATGAAGGGAATGGACGGCATCGAAATGCTCGGCCGCATTAAAAAAATCGATCCGGATATTCCTGTAGTGATCATGACCGCCTATTCAACATGGGACATGGCTGTAGAAGCCATGAGACTCGGAGCACAGGATTTTATAAAAAAACCTTTTGAAAACAGAATCATTAAAGAAGCGGCTACACGGCTGGTGGAGTATAGCACACAGAAAAACAGAGTTTCCGTCAAAGGCAAGGATGCTATTTTCCATCACGCACAGATTGTCGGCAACTCAGAGATAATGGACAGGATATTCTCTGATATCGAAGCAGCACGGAAAACCGAGGCCACTATCCTTATCACAGGCGAAAGCGGCGTCGGCAAAGAACTGGCAGCCCGCGCTCTTCATTACGGTTCGATGAGAAGAGACGAAAACTTTATCTCAATCAACTGCAGCGCTCTGGTAAGCACGCTCCTTGAAAGTGAGATTTTCGGTCATGTTAAAGGCGCATTCACCGGGGCGGACAGGGATAAGCAGGGATTGCTCGAAGTCGCCGGGGACGGAACCTTTTTTCTCGACGAAATCGGGGATATGGATATCAAGCTTCAGGGAAAGATCCTCAAAGTCCTTGAAGACAGGGAATTTTATCCTGTCGGCTCAACACAAAAAAAATTCACGAATGTACGGTTTATTGCCGCAACGAACCAGGATCTTACACGGCTTATTGAACATAAAAAATTCAGGAAAGACCTTTTTTACAGAATCAATGTTCTTCCCATCCATATACCTCCCCTGAGGGAGCGTAAAGAGGATATCCCCCTCCTTGCAGGGCATTTTCTGAATAAATATTCCAAACGGTATAGCAAGGAAATCCGTACGTTTTCACAGGATGCCCTTGAAGCGATCGCCCGCTACACATGGCCCGGTAATGTGCGTGAACTCGAAAACTGCATCCAGCGGGCTATTATTACAACACAGACGAACGACATCACAAAAAAGGACCTTCCGGCTTTCCTGAGGGGGAAAGAATCCGAATCAGGATCCGAAATATATATAGAACCGTATCCAGGCTTTAATCTTGAGGAACACCTTCTGAATCTTGAAAAAGAGTACATCGAAAAAGCCCTTGCTGCGTGTAACCAGAATATCACAAAGGCGGCGGAACGGTTGGGAATATCTTTCAGGTCGATCAGGTATAAAATAAAAAAATATGATATAAAAAGCGAAAACTGACTCTCGGGAGACTGTATACATGAGGATAATTAACGCTGTTCTTGCCGGTCTGAGCCTGATCCTTCTTATCGTTTCGGTTGCCGGCATTTTTCTAGGCCCCTCACCCTCTACGGAACATACCAACAGCATTCCCGAGAACGGGAAGGAAATCGAACTGATCGTTACCAATTTTGAATTTAAAGGAATAAAAGTGGTTATCGAACCGGAGAACTGCACCAGTATTGAAAAACCGGTTTCAGTCACGGCCGATTCATCCGCTTCCGGGAAACAGTGTATAGAGATCAAAGAGGGGGCCGGAAAACCTCCCAAGGTCAAGGGAAATGCCGTGTGTTCTTTCTTCATACCAAAAACAGCACAGTACAGGTTGTGGGGGCGGCGGTGGTGGATGGACGCCTGCGGCAATTCTGTGACTCTTATGATCAAAGGTGAATATCCGGTTATCAGGAAAAGCATTGGAACGCATCCCGCTGAAAAACCTCATACATTCGGGGATGACGCAAGCTACAATCCGGTTCTTGGTCTTGCGTGGAAATGGACACGGGGAAATGTATACCACTTCACGAAGGGATCCTATACGATCTCCTTTCTCAACAGGGAGGACGGCATCAGGATTGATCAAATCCTGCTGGTTGAGAAGCTGGAAGGAGAAGACGATTTTCCCTATACCCCCACAGGAATTGAAAAGTCCCGGATTCCGGATACCGCTGAATAGCCGCGATGAAAATCAAAATATCCACTGTATCCGGTTTCTGCATGGGAGTGAAAAAGGCCATTGATAATGTGCTTGAAGCGGTTAACCGCTCAAAACCCGGCAGGGGTGCTATCTATATTGACGGTCCTGTTATCCACAATCAACAAGTGGTTGAGCTTCTCGAGCAGAAGGGTGTCAGAGTGCTTTCGGACTCCCTTTCGGAAAACGATACCGTTATCATCAGAGCCCATGGGGTTCCGCCCGAACGGGAACAGCAATTCCGGCAGACCGGCTGCACCGTTATTAACAGCACATGCCCACTTGTAGCACGAATCCAGCATATTATCACCGAAGAAAAGGACAGGGGCAGAACGATCCTCATTATCGGAGACAAAGGCCATCCTGAAGTAATCGGCCTTATGGGATACGCGGGCAACCAGGGAATACTGATCGAAAAACCTGATGATCTGAATACCATAGACGATTCCGCTGACATCGCGGTCGTGGCACAGTCGACTCAGGATATTGAATCATTCAGTGCTATTGTACATAAAGTTCGGGAACGGTTTCCCGACGCGTCGGTACATGACACGATATGCAGGGCCACAAAACAGAGGCAGGAATCGGTCAAACAGCTTGCTGAAGCATGCGATGCCGTCATAGTGGTAGGCGGAAAAAACAGCGGCAACACGAAACGGCTTGCGGAAATAGCGTCGCGGACCGTGCCAACCTTTCACGTTGAAACATCTGATGAACTGGATGAAGAACGTATTTCGGAATTCCATACAGTGGGTATTGCCGGAGGAGCCTCTACTCCCAACTGGATCATCATCAATGTAAAAGAGCATCTGTCCCGTATCTCTGAAAAAACCGGCACATTCCCCGTACGGCTGGGTAAAAAAGTATACCGGTTCCTTATTTACAGCCATCTTATGGCCGCATGCGCGGGAGCCTCGCTCTCAGCAGCGTATATCCATATACACGGATTTCCTCACATATTCATGTATAGTCTGATTACGCTCCTGTATGTATTCTCCATGCACACATTCAACAGGTTCATCAAATTCAGCGCAGACCAGTTCAATGCCCCCGACCGGGCATTTTTCTTCCGCAGAACAAAGGTCCTGTTCCTCGGCACTGGCGTACTCTCTCTTGCTGCAGCGGCCGGCATCTCGTTAACAATGGGAATACGGCCTTTCCTCATTCTCGCCGCCTGTTCCGTGCCGGGGATCATCTATCCTGTCAACATCCTTCCCCGCTCAATGGAGAATATATTCAGATACCGGTCCTTCAGAGACATGCCGGGCTCAAAAGATATTGTAATCGGACTCGGGTGGGCTGTTGTTATAGTACTGCTGCCTTCCCTCGGTACTGATGAATATTTTACTCAGGGGACTTTCCCTTTTTTCTTGCTCGTGTTTCTTCTTGTGTTCACCCGGTCCGTCCTCTTTGACATTCTTGATATACCGGGCGACAGGATTACGGGAAACGATACCCTTCCCATACTGCTGGGATTCAGGAACACCAGGTATGTGCTTGCCGCTCTGCTCGGGGTCACTTCGCTTCTTCTCGCCGGAGGCACTGCAGCGGGTTTTCTGCCCGTACGGAGCCTGATATTTTTCGTACCGGTTGTATACCTTGCTGCCACCACTGCGGGATGCACTGAAAAAGCGGCCTATTATCCAGCTCTGTACGGAGGGATCATTGATTTCAGTTTCATTATCACTGCAGCGGCAGTATTGGCTTTTATTTAAAATAATAAACAGCCACAGAGACACAGAGAACACAGAGAGGAGAAGACAGAAGTCAGAGGACAGAAAGAAGTAATTAGTGTTTAGTAAATTAGTATTTAGTAAAAGAAAAAAACCGCAATTACAACTAATACACTAAATACTTGCGTTATTGAATACCGAACACCGATTAACGATTTTTGATTTAAGAAGTAAATCCCCTTCTATTCCTCTGTACATCCCAGATCCTCAAGTATCCCCTCTGCACCCCCCTTTTCCTTTTTTAGCTTTTCCATATACTCGTTATTCCTATTGTGAAAGTATTCGTTGTATGGGTCCTCCATATCATCACAAAGAAGAAGTGCGGGATCATCGATCATATCCTTGAGCAGGTTGTTCATGAAGTCACGGTGCCGCATGACCGCGACTTCAGCATCATGGATTTTTCTGGAGGTTTTGATATTCCACGCTTCGATCCTCGTGTCGAGTTTACAGTTTTCTGAATAAAAATCCCGGGGCCCGCTCGGTGAACGGTATACCGTGACTTTTTCGAACCCGTCCCCTTTTTTCACCAAAGCGTCCTCAGAAGTCATGTTGGGAAGATTGAGCCAGTCTTCCGAAAAATGGGTGCTTGTATTCGTACGGCCGTCGGTCCCGAACCATACGATCTTGAAATCCCAGTCATACATGCGTCCGCATACTGAATCCCTTCCGAACGTGCTTGTTCCGTCATGGCCTTCTGTGAATTCCTCCGCCCTTTCCCCGAGAGCTGCCCAGGAGTGCGTGGGATGAAGAGAACGGGCCCGCCCTTCCCGGCCAAGTATGATATTCGTGATGCTTCCCACTCTGCTTTTGGTAGTATCCGGATCGAATATGAGCCCGCCCGGGCCGGCTGCCGCGTTCAGGAATGTTGATGTGAACACAGGAACGCACAGGATCCCTTCAGGCCCAAGCACATCGAGAAAAGCGTCTATGATATAATCAGCTCCGCACTGGGGGAGCTTTACAAGGACGCGCGCCGGACCGAGGCTTTTCAGGTTCGAGTGCATTACTATATAGTCGCCTCTGGAGATGCCGAGGGCTTCAAGCCCTTCACGTATGGATTCCTTTGAAATTTCTTTAGACATAAAATGGCCTTTCTATAGCTTGAAAAAGTATCCCTGCAAAATATTTATATTGAACATGTAGGGGCGACCCGCCGGGTCGCCCTTACATTCAACAAAAAACAAACGATAGACAACGCATTGTCTTTCAGAAGACGCTAAGCGCCTAACAGGGCGAATGCAATTCGCGCTTACGGATTCTGTGTTCCGTTTTCCATGCCTGGTTTTATAAAAACTATTATACCTTCGATTATCATCCATACAGCCAAAAGGATCATTATCCCGTTAATTACAGAAAGAAGGATATTGGATTTATGTGCAAAATCGATCTGATTGAAAATAACGCTCCATACGGTCATTATCAGCATGAACACACAGGGTATCGCCGTGACCAGGAATTTCAGGCCTCCCCGCTTTTTCAGGTATATGCTTAAAACAAGCAGCGCAAGGGCTGCCAGCAGCTGGTTCACAGCGCCGAACATAGGCCATAATGTCAACGCCCCCTTTCCGTCAGCACCTGTTGCAAAGGCAAGAGCTGCGGCAGTAATAACGGCAAAGGCTGTTGCAGCATATTTTCCTGTCATAACCTTCATTTTCAGACCGGAACTGAGTTCGGTAACGATATATCTCTGTATCCGTGTTGCACTGTCCAGGGTTGTACCCGCGAAACTGGCCACGAACACGCCGATAATGATCTTTCCGAGAAAAAAAGGTATCCCGATGAATGTCAGCATGTTTGCTGAACCTTCTACAAAAGCGCCCATTTTCGCTTTCAGCCCGATTGCAGCAGCCCAGCTTGAATAATGGTGATTCCAGGCTTCGATCCCGGCCAGGCCCGTCGTTTCGCTCTTCAGAAGCCCTATCCCCGCAGCAACAGCTATAACTGCAAGCGTGGCTAAAGCTGCTTCCGTAAGCATTGAGCCGTACCCGACGAACCGCGCGTCGTTTTCACTGGATATCTGTTTTGAACTTGTACCTGACGATACCAGTGAATGGAATCCCGATATTGCCCCGCATGCGATCGTAACAAACAAAAACGGCCATATAGGCGGCGCTCCGGCGGGACCGGGATTGAACGCAGGCGCAACGATCTCCAGCCCTCCGAACAGGCCTGACGCAAGCACGCCGAAAAAAAGCAGTATCATCGCAATAATAAGCTGCCATGCATTGATATAATCCCTCGGCTGAAGCAGTGTTGTAACCGGGAGGGTCGAAGCAATAAACGCGTATATCAGCAGAATAATGGCCCAGACCCCTTCAGGAGGGATACTCCCCAGCCCAGGCATGCTTTCCGGGTATATAAAATGGCCGGCCGCAACCGTGATATACATGAGAACAACAGCAATAACAGTGGAAACAGCGATACCTGCCGATCTTTTATATATTGCATAGCCAAGCCCTAAGGCAATGGGTATCTCCATCCACACGGGAAAGATCGACTGGGGATACTCATCAAATATTATCGCAATAACAAGGCAGAAAACAGCGATAACGATCAGAAGCTCAAAAAAGACAATAAAGAAGAATATGTATCTCACACGCGGCCCGATATACCGGGCCGCTACCTCGGAGATAGACTTTCCTTCATTCCTCAGTGAAATTATGAGTGAACCGAAATCATGAACAGCACCCATGAAAATGCTTCCGAAAAATATCCATATCATAGCCGGAACCCAGCCCCAGATAATGCCTATTGCCGGGCCCACAATAGGACCTGTTCCTGCGATAGAGGTAAAATGATGGCCGAATATCACCCATCTCTTAGTGGGAACGTAATCTATGCCGTCCTTTTTCGTTTGTGACGGAACCTCCGCACTGCCGCTGACATTAAAGATCTTCCTGCCTATATACCGCCCGTACGTTTTATAGGCGACTATATATCCGATAAAGCTTATCAGCATTAATAGTATAGTACCCATGCTGTGTCTCCTGTTCTGATCCTGGTATCAAAAAGGCTATTATAGAGTTACATTAATTCCAGTCAAGAAAAAAATTCAACTTTACAAAAAACTTAAAAAAAATCCTTGACAAATTGTGTGAACGCATAGAATCTTCTTTCGTGTTTTGCCCACTGTGTCTAAGGTCATGGGAGGAAATCCGGGAATGAAATACGCACAATTCCGCAGAGAGCCTGACGGCTTCACACTCATTGAAATGCTGGTTGCGATAGCCATTATCGCCATACTCGTCTCACTTCTTCTGCCTGTGCTGTTATCTGCCAGAAAGGCCGCACAGCTTACGAACTGTTCTTCAAATCTGAGACAGGTTGGGTACGGATTTCATATGTACAGCGTCGAATTCAGGGGATTGATCCCCCATGAGGACAACGGCGATACCCAGCCGCCGTTTGATTGCGGCTGGTATATTACGATAAAGGACTATTCTGATAATGACACGGTCTTTCTCTGCCCTTCAGCACTGCGTTACAAAGATTACTTTTCATATAAAATGAATTCAAAACTGGAATCCGAAAAGGATCCCTTTTTCAATATTGAGAAAGGAACGAACCTGGGACAGACGATTCTGCTGTTCGACGGCCGGATCGACAATCAGGGCGTACGCAAAGCCCCCAAAGGAACATGGAATATGGTCTCAGACAGACACGGAACATCCGCCAACATCCTGTTTCTGGACAATCATGTTGAATCCGTGATGCGTGAATTCGACGAGGCAGGATGGAAAGATGAAAGCGGGTTCATCTGGGAACCGGAAGTGAAATGGTAAAGTTTTTTACCGTTGAAAACGGAAAAAACTTAATGTAAGGTCAGACTGACTGCGAAGGCTTATTATTTAAAAAACAGAAAACACAGAAGCGCTGCGATTGCAAGGACCACGATCATCAGAATGATCTTAAGAGCGGGATTCTTCTCCCGATCGCTGCTTTCACCTCTTTTATCCCGAAGCGACTTGACTTTTCTCATCTTCTCGGAATGGGTGGGGCCTCCCTGTCCAGGCTGGATTTTCGCAGGCGCGGGCTTAGCCGTCGTTCCCGCGGGCTGAGCAGGTTCCTGTGCAGGCTGGGCAGGTTCCTCAGCGGGCTGGGCTTTTTCTTCCTCTTTACCTTCAGGTTCGTTTTCACTCATGACAAACCCCTTATTAAACACAGCTCAATAACAACAGATTTCACACATTATACAGTATAAACAGTATTCTAACCGGCTGTTTATAAATTTCAAGAAAAAAAAATATTTATTCGACCTTTTTTAGGGCTCCTGACCATGGAAGCATCAGGAATCCATCTGTTCGTGCATATACTGCTGTATCTCACTGTTAAGCGATACAGCCTCCTGTTTCGTAGGAGCTTCAGATATCACGCGGACAATCGGCTCAGTGGCTGAACGGCGGATATGCACCCATGCGTTCTCAAAAAAGATCTTCAGCCCGTCGCTTGTATCGGTCCTGTTCCCCTCGTATTTTTCTTCCAGCTTTGTAAGGATCCGGGGAGTCTCACCCCGCCGGCATTCAACGCTTACCTTCATGATCTCGTAACGGGGGAATCCTGCTGCAATCTCTGATATCGGCTGTCCCCTCTGTGCGTACATTTCGAGAATCAAACTTATGGCGGCCAGGCTGTCCCGGCCCGTTCCGATAGCGGGATTGATGACGCCCCCGTTCCCTTCCCCGCCGATAACAGCGGCGACCTCTTTCATTTTCTTTGAAACATTCACTTCACCTACGGGCGTGACATAAAGATCGGCTCCGTGCTTTTCAACTATATCGGATATCACTTTCGACGTCGACATATTTATGACAACAGGCCCCTTCTCAGAGGACAGCACATGATCAACCGCCAGAGCGAGAGACATCTCCTCCCCTATTATCTCTCCTTTCTCAGATACCACGGCTATTCTGTCCGCATCAGCATCCTGGGCAAAACCGATATCAGCCTTCTCCTGTATAACTGTTTCAGCCAGATCCTGCAGATTTTTAAATACAGGTTCAGGGTTATGGGGAAACAGCCCATCCGGCTCGCAGTGGAGCTTTACAACCTCGCACCCCATCTTCTCCAGCATTTTCGGTGTTATGACCGCACCTGCTCCGTTGCAGGAATCGATAACGACTTTGGGTCCCGCTGCCTGGACCGCTTCAATATCCGTATGATTGAATATCCTTTTAAGGTGACGTTCTTCCGTGGAATGATCGTACTCCAGATCATGGATGCCGTCCCAGTATTTATAATCGAAGTCGCCCAGGTAATAAATGCTCAGGAATTCCCTTCCGGCATCTTCATCCATAATGATCCCGGTAGGCTCATAGAATTTCAGAGCATTCCATTCAATGGGGTTATGACTTGCCGATATCATGACGCCTCCGTCAACCTCAAGCTCATCGATCATAATGGTAAGTGAAGGAGTGGGGCATATCCCGATATCTATAACCCTGCATCCTGTTGAAATAAGCCCGCCGAGAAGAGCATGTTTAACCATCTCACCTGACACACGGGTATCCCGTCCCACAATCACTTTTCCCCCGTTGCAGTATGTGCCGAAGGTGGCGCCCAGACGCGTAATAAGTTCAGGCGTGAATGTCTCGCCCACCACACCTCGTATGCCTGAAATCCCTATCATCAGTTTTTTCACAGGTTGAAATCCCCTCCCTTTTCCATAAGGTCAATAAGATTGGAGCCCGTGGACCGGAGGATCATCTCACCTACGTAGATCAGAAGTGGAAAAGGAAAGAATTTATCCTTTCCCCTGATCACGGCCGTGACTGTGTCCGACCTGCGGTCGAGCAGGGTGCACGTGCTTTTTATCTTCTCCTCAATGCCCACACTGTCAACGGTAAGGTTCTTCTCAGCGTTTATATAGTGAAGAGACGGCAGCATTATTCTACGTGTCATGAATACATGTTTTATATCATCCTCATCAAGCGGCATGTCCTCATTGAATTCAAAACCCTCAAACTGGGGATTGTATCCAGGAATGTAAATATACGGTTTTTCGACCTCGACCCTGCCTTCCCGCACAACAGTATCATGTGGATCTATCTCTGATTCGGCGATAAAATAGTAGGGAAGCCGCGTTGATCCGAATGTAAAAAGGCTGTACTGCCTCCGTTTAATGATATCAGTTGTCTCAAGGGCCGCCTGAAATATCTCATTAGGATTATCCATGCAGCGTCCCTTCCGCGATAAGCCGGGAAAATACGATGTCCTCAGGTGTTGTGATCTTTATATTCGTGTATGTGCCGCAGACAGCATGAACATCTCCGCCGGCCTTTTCAACCATCTGTGCATCGTCGGTCACTTCTATGCCGTGCTCTTGTACATGCTCAAGAGCCCGACTGAACAGGCCGTATTCAAATATCTGCGGTGTCTGAGCCTCAAACAGACTTCCGCGGTCCAGTGTGTGTACGACATTTCTGACACTGTCATATTCCTTGATGGTTGCTTTAGGATATACCCCTAATACGGCCCCGCCGTGCTCAACAGCTGCGGAAGCTGTGTTTTGTATGTCTTCAGGCCTGACAAAGGGACGCGCACCGTCATGTACGATCACATAATCACAGGGAGCGAGTTCCTTAAAACCGAGTGACACTGAATCCTGCCTTCGTTCGCCGCCCTCTGTTACGCGCAGAACAATACGGGAATCGTCATACTCCATCTCTTTCCTTATCCTGGCACAGCATTCAGGCTGAGCCACTATCACGATCTCCCGGACAAAACCGAGATTCCCGAACGTATCAACTACCCGCTGCAGGACTGAACGCCCCTCTATGTCAAGCAGGACTTTGGGAGTGTCCCCCTCCATACGGATGCCCCTGCCCGCTGCAGGAATGACCGCGCCGAAAGTATGCTGATCGAGAGACTGCGTCATATTCTGATCATAACGCGGACTTCGCCCGCAACCCAAAATGGTTTTTTAATAATACAGTTATTTTTTGAAACACACAGGTACCTTTGCTATTCTGATGTCCGCGTTATAGTATATAATTTGTTTCATCTTTTGAAACATATCGTCTTCCTGTATGTTCAATAAAAACATGATGCATAAAGAAATCTTAATAAGGAAACAAATTTTTAAGCTGTGACTTAGCCATCATTATTTCCTTTGTAATCAGTGATTTATACATGTATCCTTAAAAACTTCTTGTTTTTCATCGAAGTACTGAAAGGCTAAGTCACTAACAGTATATTTTTTCAAAGAAACATACTCAGATAAACTTTGCGAATACCATCCTGCCGGACGAAGTCTGAACTGTATTCGTGACTTCCGCTTCGACTGTTTCCCCCACGTGCGATGCTCCCTTCTCCACAACGACCATAGTGCCGTCAGGAAGAAAGCCGACCCCCTGCCCCTTGCCTTCCTCCCCTTTTCTCAGGATATCCACGCTGATCCGCTCGCCGGCGACAAGCTCCAAGCGGAACGCGCAGGCCATATTGTGGATATTCAGCACCTGCACACCCTCAATTACGGCGACCTTTTCAAGATTGCCGTCAGTAGTGACTATTCTTCCGTTCAGTTTCCTTCCGAGCTCCACAAGCCTGGCATCGACGTCTCCCTCTTCTGCCGTCTGATCAATATATATTTCAATGTCAAGGAACATATCCTGCCGGATCTTCTGGACCGTGTCCAGCGCCCGCTTTCCTTTCTCCCGTTTCAGCCGGTCGGCCGAATCCGAAAGGGCCTGAAGCTCATCCAGGACAAACTGAGGGATAATCACTTTCTCATGGAACACCCTCATTTTAATAAGGCTGAACACCCGGCCGTCAATGACTGTGCTTGAGTCAAGGATCAGGTAATCAGGAGATTTTTCACCTGAACGGAAATCAATATAGGGGATTATGAACTTGAATTTATCCTTGGTCTGCAGCACAATAGCCACACACACGTAACATACTATAAGGGTGATCGGAATCCGCAGATGCCCCAGAATCTTATTGCCCGGAGCAACGAGATGCAGGGTCTGAAAGGAAATATAGGAAAGGATAAATCCCGCCACAACACCGAACATAACGCCCGCGACCGCATCAACAAAGTACTTTCTGAGTATCGCCTCCAGCGCGAATATAACCGCGGCAACACCGACCCCGACTGTAATCCCCTGAAAAGCCTGTCCCATGGTGGGGTCCTGTGAAAGATTCTGGACCGCCACATATCCTGATACGCCCGAAAGGACCAGGAATACAATCCTAATGATAGTAAGAGCCATGCTGTATCAGCCTTAAGAACATAGTGGTATTATTCCCCGTGCAGGGATTTTCTTATGTAATCCGCCCGAGCCGTATCCCGTTCGGAAGATCCCATCTCCCTGTTAGCCCTCTTTTGAAGATGAGAAGGCTGTGAATAGATAAAAAGATTATTGACCGCGGTAATATCCACGTCTTTTATAATACCCAGGTTAACTCCAAGCCGGACAAGTGACAGGAGTGTCAGCGTCTCCTCCGAACTTACGGAACGGGCGTATCTCAGTATTCCGTACGCCCTCCATATCCTGTCATTAAGTACTTTCATGTTGTCTTCAATAAGCCGTTTCCTGGCGTTTTCTTCATATGTTATGACCTTTGGCACCACCGCTTCCACTTTTTTTATTATATCGGTTTCAGAGAACCCCAGTGTTTTCTGATTGGAAACCTGATAAAAATCCCCTATACCCTCCGTGCCTTCGCCGTAAAGGCCTCTGACCGTCAGCCCCATTGTGCTGACCGCCTTGAAAACCTTTTTTACCTGATCGGTGATCGAAAGACCGGGAAGATGCAGCATGACCGAAACACGTATGCCTGTTCCGAGATTAGTGGGACAGGAAGTGAGAAAACCGAGCTCAGGGCTGAACGCATACGGCACGCACGCATCGATCTGGTCATCTACTTTATCCAGTTTATTCCATATGGAACCAAGCTGCAGGCCGGAGGCAAGGTACTGTATCCGCAGATGGTCTTCCTCGTTTACCATGACGGCTATCGTCTCCTCCCTGTTGACAAGAATCCCGCGGCATCCTGAACCGTCAATGATCTCCCTGCTTATAAGGTGCCGTTCCAGAAGCAATGAAAGGTCAACACGGTCCAGTTGGGAAATCTCGATCCATTTCAGGTCATATTCCTTGGTCAAATCCTGTACGCTGCCGAGAAAAAAGTCCACGAATTCCTGTTTTGTTCCCTTCTTCATCCTGTTGACAAAGGGAAACCCCTCAACATTACGCGCAAGCCTGATACGGGAGGAAATGACTATACTGGATTCAGGCCCTGTACCGGAAAGCCATGTGCCCGGTGTTTTATATAAATTCATTATCACCATTTATACCACGGCTTTTAGCCGCACCCAAAAAATATTAACATTCATATTGATATGCACATCCTCAGCAAACTAAGTTCTCTACAAATTTTTTTCGTTTCCAACGAAAAAAATTTTACTAATGCTCAAGCTTTGTTATCTCATCCCGGAGTTCAGCGGCTTTTTCGTACCTTTCATTGCTGATGGCCTCATCCAGCTCTCTCCGCAGGACGATCAGTTGTTCAGGACTGCTCTGCCTGTGTATTGCCGATTTGGGGATTTTACCTTTATGTTCGCTGCTTCCGTGTATTTTCTCCAGAAGCGGATATACAGAATCTCTGAATACGGTATAATCGTTCGGACACCCGAACAACCCCTTTTTCTGGAAATCAGCGTATGAAGCACTGCATACAGGACATCGTGTGCCTTCATTACGCAGTCCGGCCTGGTCAATGCTTGCGGCCAGATCGCTTATCAGCTCATTCACCGATTGGGCCGGTTCAATAAAAACATTTTTTTTCTCGTTCTGATAGCAAGATTCGCACAAGTGCACCTCTTTTGTTTCTCCGTCTTCGATTTCAGTCAGGTGAATAGTAGCGATATTATCCTTGCATATCTGGCATTTCATGATAATTCTCCGGCCTGAAACATACGTATATCTACCGTATTTCAAGTATCCTATTATATAAACATATCAATAGAATTCAAGATTTTTTTTTAAAGAACGTCCCGGAATCCATACGAATATCCAGACATGCGATCCTTAAAAAAGGAAAAAAAGCTTGAAATACAGCCGGAATACATACAATTTAATACCCGAGTCTTGTATACAGACGCGCTGATTTTTCGGTAACATGTCAATAACCCTTATAGTATGGATATGTGCACAATCCGGGTATTATATGAATAATCCCACAGAAATGACATTCGCTCAGTCCATCCGTGAAACGCTGCGCCGGATCCTTGTCCAGGACAAAACGGTGATCCTCATGGGCGAGGATATCGGCAGGTACGGAGGCGCTTTCAGGATAACCGAAGGGTTCCTTGATGAATTCGGGCCTGAAAGGATAATCGAGACGCCCATTAGTGAAGGTTCTGTAACGGGAGCTGCTGTAGGCGCGGCCATGCGCGGGTTAAAGCCTGTCATTGAAATAATGTTTATGGACTTCATAACACTCTGTATGGACCAGATACTCAACCACGGGGCCAAGTTCCCCGATGTGTTCGGCCCCCAGGCGAAAGTCCCTGTTGTGATACGCACTCCTTCCGGAGGAGGCCGAGGGTACGGGCCGACCCATTCTCAATCTCTCGAATCGCTTCTCATGCCCGTTCCGGGCATTTCAATCGCCGTGCCCTCTACACCCCAGGATGCCTCTTCCCTCCTGAAGAGGGCGGTTGAACTTCCTGAAATCACAATTTTTATCGAAGGAAAGACCCTGTATTCATCTAAGGGAAAAACTGATATTGATGCTGAACCCCTGGAATTCGGACGTGCCCGTATTGCACGGGAAGGGACCGACGCAACCATTACAGCCTGCGGAAGGATGATTCCTGAAGCCCTGCATGCTGCCGATGTGCTCTGTGAAAAGGATATTTCATGCGAAGTGATTGATCTCAGGACCCTGAAGCCTCTTGATATTGATACGATCGTCGCCTCTGTTGAAACGACCGGCAAACTTGTCACTGTCGAGGAGTCCCCCCTTACCGGCGGCACAGGATCAGAGATAGCGAGCCGAGTCTTTGAAAAAGCCTACTTTGCTCTTGACGCTCCTGTAAAACGGGTGGCATCAATAGACGGCCCGGTTCCAGCCAGCATACCGCTTGAGCAGAAACATATTCCGGACGCACAGCGTATTGCCGGTACTGTGTTCAGCCTGTTCAGCAAGGACGATTGTTGAAGGGCAATGTATTATCCCTTATGGATTTTTTTATCTGAAGTTTTCTATATTTAAAAATTTGTTTTGAATTTCTGTCATTAAAATTTTGATACTATAATAAAGGAAACTGAAGTGGACGAACCTGTATCTCACCAGATAGAACAGATGGGAAAAGAAGCGCGCAGGGCAGCAGAGAAGGTTGCGTACACGGACACCAAAGATAAAAACAGTGCCCTTGCCAATATGGCAGACCTCATTATGGACAAAAAGGATATCATTAAGAACGAAAATCAAAAGGATATGGAAAAAGGGAAGAAAAACGGCCTTTCTGATGCAATGCTCGATAGACTCAAGCTGACTGAGGAACGGATAGAAGCTATGGCGCAGGGCATCAGGGAGGTCATCAGCCTTCCTGATCCGGTCGGAACTCTCCTTTCAGAATCCGAACGTCCCTCAGGGATCCGTATTCAGAAGGTATCCGTTCCTATCGGGGCAATAGGCATTATTTATGAGTCGCGTCCAAACGTGACCGCGGATGCCGCCTCTCTCTGCCTTAAGGCAGGGAACAGTGTTCTCCTCAAGGGAGGCAAAGAGGCGATCCATTCGAATCGTGCAATAGGCGCAATCCTTCAGGAAGCGGCTGAAAAGGCAGGCCTTCCCGGTAACGCCGTTCAGGTGGTTCCTGTTACGGACCGGGAGGCTGTTACACATATGCTCCGGCTCGATGAGTATCTCAATCTTATCATTCCCCGCGGAGGCGAAGGCCTTATCAGGTTCGTATCAGAGAATTCAACAGTGCCGGTAATTAAGCATTATAAGGGCGTATGCGCTGTGTATGCTGACTCGGAATGCGACATGGACATGGCTGTAAGGATCATTGTCAATGCAAAAGCCCAGAGGCCGGGAGTATGCAATGCAGTGGAAAACCTGTTTATCCACAAAGATATCGCCGCACCTCTGGCAGAAAAGCTCGTACCCGCGTTCAAAGAGCATGGGATAATACCTGTGTGCGCTGAAAACTGCATAAGCCTGTTTCCGGACGCCGAACAGGCTTCTGAACAGGACTGGTATGCCGAATACCTGGACCTCCGCCTCACTGTTGGATGTGTCGATTCCCTTCAGGAGGCGGTTGACCGTATAACCGAATACGGTTCCGCCCATTCAGACGCCATCATAACGAACAGTGAAACCCGTGCACAGGAATTCCTGAAGAAAGTCGATTCCGCCGCTGTATACCACAACACGTCCACACGATTCACTGACGGCGGAGAATTCGGCCTGGGTGCTGAAATCGGCATCAGCACTGACAAGCTTCATGCTCGCGGCCCCATGGGTCTTGAGGAACTGACCTCATATAAGTATGTTGTACGTTCCGACGGAGTGATAAGGCAGTGAACAGAGGTCAGAGGCATGCCGGCAAAGCCGGCAGTGATAAGGGGTACCAGACTGCCGGCATTAAAGGAAATCCTAAGCACGAAACCCTAAGCTCTAAACAAATTCAAATGTTTAAAATACAAATAACAAAAACATGCAGTAAATTTTTCGAACAACGGTGTTTTGAATTTCAGTTATTATTGTTTCGGGATTGTTTAGAATATTGAATATCGAACACCGATTAACGATTAAGGTTTCAAGATGAACATCCACTGTATCGGAATAGCGGGCAGCGGTATGTTTCCGCTCTCTTTATATCTTGCGCATCAGGGACATACCGTAACCGGATCGGACCGGTTCCTTGACAGCGGTGTATCTTCGGACACATTCAGTCTGCTCCAAGCCCGCGGTATCACCCTGTTCCCTCAGGACGGATCTGGTATAACCGGCTCGACGGATGAGGTCATTTATTCAGCCGCGGTTGAAGAGGATGTTCCGGACCGTGCAAAAGCCTGCAGCTTAGGCATTCCCTGCCTTCCCCGTCCTAAAAAGCTTGCCCATATCTTCAATACATCCCGCGGTATTGCGGTCGCAGGCTCAAGCGGAAAAAGCACGACCAGCGGCATGATCGCTTTTCTGCTGCACGAAGCGGGATATTCCCCCTCCCTGATAAACGGAGCCGCAATTCTGAACTATGCCGATACGGAAGGAGGCGGGGCATTTCTCATCGGCGACTCCGGGCTTCTGTGCATTGAAGCAGACGAAAGCGACGGAAGCCTGATACACTACATGCCCGAAATCGGGATCGTCTGCAATATTTCCCGGGACCACAGGGAGATTCCTGAACTTCAGTCCCTTTTTACTGAATTCGCCTGCAATTGCACAAAGATCATTGTCAACAGCTCCTGTGCCCGCACTGCAGAAACACCGATTCCGGATATGAACGATGCCCTTTCCTTCGGAACCGACAGGGACAGATCCGATTTCTGCATAACCGGTCTTTCCGGGGAACTGATGCGTATCTCTTTCAATATTAACGAATGCCCCTTCTCAATCCCCGTTCCCGGCCTATACAACGCAGAGAACGCTGCAGCGGCCTGTGCCGCAGCCTCTCTCCACGGCCTCTCTCTTCAGGACTGCGCAGACATCCTGTCCCGCTTCAGGGGCTTGGAACGAAGAATGAATATTGTGGGCAAAGCCGGCGATATCACTGTTATTGATGATTTCGCGCATAATCCGGCAAAAATAACCGCGGCGCTCAGGACGGCCCGGCCCTTCGGCGGAAGGCTGGTGGTCCTGTACCAGCCCCACGGATACGGGCCCACACAGTTTGTGAAAAACGAACTGATACAGGCCTTTTCGGACATGCTGACTCCTGACGATATCCTTTTTATCACGGATATCTTCTATGCCGGAGGTACAGCCGAAAAAACCGTCACTGCACAGGATCTGGTTCATGAAACAGCGTCAGAACATGCCAGCACATTCTATGTTCCCCGGGATTCCGCAGCCAGTGAAACAGCATCAGCCGCGATGCCCGGGGACGCTGTCATCATCATGGGAGCGAGGGACATTTCATTGCCCGCTCTCGCCCGGGATATACTGGAAGAAATCAGGAAAAGACAAGATAAAAAATATTGGACAGGATCACAGGATTGACAGGATTTTTTTTGAAAAAAAACAGAAAGATGTTAAGAAGATGAAATTCAGATACACATGTTCAGGGTCATGGTTCAGGGGCAACCCGCACACGCACACCTCGATGTCAGACGGTGGACGGGGCTTACAGGAGGTAAGGGACCTTTATAAATCATGCGGCTACGATTTTCTGTTTATTACCGACCATAACTACGCTGAGGAAACCTCCGGGTACTGTATTGACGGATTTCTGGTGCTGCCCGGCATCGAGATCGACGGAACTGACAGTGATAAGTCCTACTATCATATCCTGGGGCTGGACTTCAAAAACGCCTACGATCCTGATACGCCTCTTGAGGAAGGCATCGAGCTTCTTTTCAATACAGGTGCTGTTGTTATCCTTGCCCATCCCCACTGGTCGAACAACTCGTTTGACGACTGCCTGAAATACCCGTTCCATGGAATTGAAATATATAATTATATAGGCCATACAATGAACGGGAAGTCATCAGGCCTCCCTCACTGGGACATAATGTTGTCCCGCGGCAAGGTTGTGCTCGGATTTGCTTCCGATGATGCCCATCTGACCGACCGTCACCCCCATTACGGCGGCGGCTGGATCACGGTGAACGCACCGGCACTGACCGCAGATCATGTCATGGCCGCTGTTAGGAGCGGCAATTTCTATTCCTCAACTGGACCGGAATTAAAAAACATCTCATTAACAGATAATACCATCTATATCGAAACATCCCCTGTAGAGTTCATACGTCTCGTCGGGCATAACGGGTATGCCTCTTTCGCATTTGCTGAACAGGATACACCCCTCACTTCATGGAAATGGCCCCTCTCGAATATCAACACATCGGAAAAGTTCAGAAAGCAACTCCGGATCGAGATCGAGGATTCATCCGGCAAACGGGCCTGGACGAACACGCTGTTTGTGTAGGGGCGTATTGCTATACGCCCGGTCATTGATTAGTTGTCAGGAATCAGGGAACAGAAATAATTTTAAATTTTTGAGGTCTGATTTTTTGTTTTGTTTAAAATATCCTGTGATCCTGTCTATATTTTTCTTTTTTTCTTTTCTCTTTTTTTTAACTAAACTCTTCTCTCTGTGATCTCTGGGTCTCTGTGGCTTTCTTTTTCTTAAATTGCAAATCGGCAATCGCAAATCAAAAATCCCTTCCCTTAACGTCAGAAAGGTGCTTCCCGCTGTGGATGAAAGGGAGAAGAGGAGGCGTTGTGTGAACGGAAAGCACCTCTCCGATTATCGATTATGTATATCACCTGTTTGTCGTATTCATCCTTATACAATCAAGCGTATATCAAACATCAATTAATATTGCACATATCATGCCAATATATGACCCGGATATCCCCTCCTGCAGCGTCCCCTACACCTGTTTCAGGGGTATTGTATTACTAAAAGTGTCTCATATGTATAGGTATGTATCATTTTTTTTATTTGACAAATCGGACAAACAGGATACAATCCGGATAATATGCTTCAACCAATTCAAAGGCATGCTCATAATGAAAATCGTTGTTACTTCAGGAGCAACTCGGGAATTCATTGACCGGGTTCGGTTTATTTCCAACACCTCCACCGGCCGTCTGGGAAGCCTTATCGCCTCAAGCGCAGCAGACAATGGCTTTTCCGTTGTCTACGTGCATGGTGCCGGCGCAGCCCTGCCCCCTGTGCATGAGCGTATTACCTCCCGTAGTATCGTCTCGGCCCAGGACTTGACTGCAGTGTTCAGAGGACTTCTCGTTGACAAAGATATCAAAGCAGTAGTCCATCCAATGGCTGTCAGCGATTTCACACCGGCTGAACAGAAACCGGACAAAATACCGTCCGGTACGGAAAAGCTTGAACTGACGCTTGTTCCCGCACCGAGAGCTGTGAACCTGATCAGGGAAATGAGACCGGATATTGTGCTTGTATCGTTCAAACTCGAAACAGGAATTGGCCACGAGGAGCTGATCTCGCGGGCACAGCAAAGCCTTGAAAGAACAGGAAGCAGCGCAGTCGTCGCGAACCTTCTGGAACATACAGGGCCTGATTCCCATACCGCATTTCTTGTATGCTCCGACGGAACTGTCACCCGTTCAGAGGGCAAGGAACATATAGCCGCTGATATCATATCATTCCTTCGGAGCCGGCTGTGAATGCCAGTTCCTGGAACATAAAACCTGCAGACAGCCGCGTTGCTGAAAGAATACAGGAAAAATTCACCCTCAATCCAGTTATAGCCTTAGTACTGGCCGCACGCGGATTCTCCGACAATGAACGCACCAAACAGTTCCTTAACACAGACCTTAACGACCTTGCACCCCCTTCCTGCATGGAAGGAATGGAACGGTGTACTGAAAGAATCAGCGAAGCGGTTGCGAATAAGGAACGTATTCTCATATACGGTGATTATGATGTTGACGGCATCACAGCTGTTTCCATCCTGATGAGGTTTTTCAGAACATGCGGTTTCAGTGCCGAATATATTATTCCGGACAGGATCGATGACGGATACGGCATCAATACCGGGTCGGTCAGCAGGATCATTGAGAAAAAATGCTCTCTTTGTATTACCGTTGACTGCGGAATGTCGGCTGTTGAACCGGTCAAAATGCTCAGTGACCGCGGAATCGAGACGATCATCACCGACCATCATATTCAGGGGGATACTGTGCCGGACACACCGTTCATTGTCAACCCCACCAGGAATCCCGAAACACCATGTGCATCTCTTTCGGGTGCAGGGATCGCATTCAAGGTTGCCTGGGGTGCAGCCCAAAAAATAACCGGGACAGAAAAGGTCAGCGCCGCATTCAGGAAATTCCTGGTATCGGCCTTGCCGCTGGCCGCGATAGGCACAATAGCGGATATAGTCCCTCTGACCGGTGACAACCGGATCCTGGCACGCCACGGCCTGTCGCTTCTTTCCTCTTCCTCTTCTTCTGTTAAGGGGTTACGTGCCCTGATGCGCGCAGCTGGCCTTGTAGATATGCAAAAGGTCACAACATACGATATAGGCTTCAAAATCGGGCCGCGTCTGAATGCTGCAGGCCGCATGGACAATGCATCCAAATGCGTCAGACTGCTAACCACTGAATCCGATGAGGAAGCAGAACACATCGCCTCCCAGCTTGAACAGCACAATCGGGAACGGCAGAAACTATGTGAAACTACCATTCAGGATGCTGTGCATTATATTGAGGAGGACATTGATATAGCCTCATGCAGGGCTATCATCGCCGGAAAACCCGAATGGCACAGGGGCATCATAGGCATAGTGGCATCAAAAATTGCGGAACGGTACAACCGACCCTCCATTATCCTGTGCAGAGACGGAAACGATCCCGATATATGGCACGCTTCAGCCCGGTCCGTGCATGGTTTTCATATCACGAATGCGCTTAAGGAGTGCGCTCCCCTTCTGATTGATTTCGGGGGACATGAGGGTGCAGCCGGGCTTTCTATCAGGAACAGTGACCTCACCGCATTCAAACAGGAATTCGCAAAAACCGCCTTCCGTTTATTTCCTGAAGAGAGTGCTTCCAAAACGATCGTAATCGATGCAGTCGCCGAACAGACACACCTCGACATCACCCTTGCCAAAGACGCTGAGAAGCTTGAGCCGTTCGGTGAGGGAAATGACAGGCCCCTTATTCTATCGCAGGGCCTTAAGGTGGCGCAAAGCCCGAAACTTGTCGGCTCAAACTCGTCCCATCTTAAACTCCACCTGGTCGCTGGACCGGGAATACTTATTGATGGTATTGGATTCAATATGGGACGGAAGATCAAGGAAATCATCGATGCTGACGCTGTCGATCTTGTTTTTTTCCCCGCGGTCAATGAATGGAAAGGGCGCGTCTCTCTCGACCTTCATATCAAGGATATCAGAAAACATGAACATGTTTGATGAACTGGACGAACTGATCAGGGATAACTCCGTATTCTGCATTACTACTCATGTCAATCCTGATGCGGACAGCATCGGGTCCGAGATCTCCCTGAAGAGGTTTATTGAATCTCGCGGCAAAACCGCGTTCATTGTGAACGCATCGCCCATTCCGCCGGAACTTGAATTTATGGACCCTGATGATTCCATAATCACAGTCGGTGATGGCAGAAAGGTGCCGGAATGCGATATTCTCTTTTGCCTTGACACTGCCCTTATTTCAAGATTCGAAAAGCTTGGCACGGTGATGGATCTGCAGAACATAAATATATATCCTGTAGACCATCACATACCTGATGAAAAATCCCTTGCAGGCTGTGTGAACCCTGAAGCAAGCTCAACCGCAGAGATCCTCTTCAATTATTTCAGCCGGGCCCTGCAGAGCCCCCTTCCGCCCGACCTGGCAGAACCCCTGTTCTACGCTGTTGCCTCGGATACAGGATGGATGCAGTTCACCAACACCTCATCCTCGATCCTCCGCATGCTCGCAGACCTTGCTGATATAGTCGGACTGCAGTTTGACGATGCCTACAATCGGCTTAAAAATAACTGGACCTGTGATAAATTCAGGCTCTATATTGAAGTCCTTTCCTCTATCGACGTATCGGATGGGGTGTGTGCTTTCATTCACTGTGACCAGGACACATTCGCAAAATACCCCTCTCTGAATAATGTGTCGCATTCTACAGAAGCATTTATTGAGCATTTGAAACATATCGCGGAACGTGAAGTGTATGTGCTCCTTAAACAGAAAGACGACAAGACCGGATACCGGGTAAGTATTCGGAGCAAGGGAACAATGAATGTGCAGCAGCTTTCAGCCGCATTCGGAGGAGGCGGACATATACTGGCAGCAGGCTGCACAATAGACCTGCCTGAACTCGCTGATGTAAAACAGGCGATCCGAAAACAGCTTGCGGAACAGAGGGAAGGGATTTTTGATTTTTGAGTGCCGATTTGCGATTTGGGGGAAAAAAAAGTTGATTTCATTACTATATCTGTTATAATTACTACCCGGATTTTGCATGGAGACGCAATGAAATTTTTCAGAACACACGAAAAACTGATCGTCTGGATCGTTGTACTTGTCATTATTCCTGTATTTGGGATCGGAACCCTCCTTACCACCATGATCGGTGGACGGAAAAGCAGGAGTGTATACGGCACACTTGACGGAAAGAAGGTCACCCATGCCGACCTGGTGACATTCGCTGTCAAGCACGGCTTCACCCGCGTTGAAACTAAGGAACTTCTGAAAATCTACCGTGAATATCAACAGCATAAAAATCTCGGCTTCAGAATATCGGAGCAGGAAATCACTGAATATATCCGTGAAATGGGCATGTTCACTGATGACAAGGGTAATTTCAGTAACAAACTTTTCAAAAGACATCTGGAACGGAACAACCTGACCAGGGAACTGTTTATTGAAGCGATAAAAGAACGTCTCCTCATTGAAAAACTGAGTCCGCGCGGAGAAAATATTCTCAGCCAGCCGGTCCCTGTGACAAAGGATGAGATACTGTTTCAATATCATCTCGACAACGACAGATATAAAGTAAAATATGCGATAGTTCCTGTAGAGAAGCTGCCTGAACAGGAAATTCCGAAATATGAAGAAATCAAAGCCGTATACGACCGGGGGCGGATATATGCTGAAACAGGCAGTGATAAGACAGCCCAAGCGTTTTTTGAGGAGTTCCCCATACAGGAGAAACTCTTCAAACAGTGGATCATTGTCGAATATATCGGGATAAGTAAAAAGGATATTGAAAAATACATAGAGATAAAGGATTCCGCGGTTGTTGAATACTATGCAGAAAACCGCGAAACAAAATACCGCGTAAAAAAGAAAAAGGAAAAGGAAGAAAAAGAGGGCGAGACGGCAAAGGACAAGGACACGGAAGAAAAGGAAAAGCCCGAATACAGGCGTCTTGATGACGAACTGAAACAAGAGATCAGTGCTCTTCTCACGGCAAAGGAAGCGGAAAGGATCCTTGAGCTGGTTAAAGATAAAATCAATGAGCGCAAAATAGACGCCGAAAATAAAGGCACACCGATCACCTTGAATGAACTCGCATCCGAACCCTACTTCCCTCACATACCCATATCGGACACATGCACCCGGAGGGACGGAAAGGTTGTGTACTGGAACATTTCAAATCCCGTTGACCTGCCCAGGTCCCAGACCGAAATATATACCAAAGGCATTGTCATCGACAAAAAAATGGGACGTATCAGCTTTCAGAACCTCAGGGATGCTCTAACAGCCCTGGCCGAGCCTGATCCTGATATAGCCACCTCCTTCCTTAAAACAGAGTCGGGATATTGCATGTTCATGCCCGTGTGGTGGCCCAACATGAATATTGAAAATCCCCGGGGCAGAGGGTCGGATCTGACATATACCGTGCCGTTTCCGGACAAAAAAACGCTTGGGCTGGAACCTGAGCCTGAAACCACTGAGCTTGACAGTTCCGTCCGTGAACAGAGCCTTCTTGAAATCAAACTTGAAAACATGAAGCTGAAAGCGAGTATCATTCTGTTTAATACCTTAAAAAAACACCTTGCTGAAAAGAAAGCAAAAGACCGAGCGCGCAGAAAAGCCGAAAAGATATATCCGGATATTCAGCCGGGAACGTTCGATGCGGTTGTGGCTTCCAAAGGCCTTGCAGTAAAAACCAACCCTTTCGAAACGCTTCCGGACGGCGGTGCTCCTGTGCAGGCATGTTATTTTCTTGAACCGAAAGGGGAAAAAAGCGAAATTTTCTTTGATACAGGAGGGCCGGGTGCAACAAAAGGGTTTTTCGGCATCGGCATCCTTCTTGAAAGGGAGAAAGCCGAAGACTCTGAAATTCCACAAAAAGAAATAGACAGTATCCGTAAACAGTGCATGAGAAAAAAGCAGTCCGATTTTCTGACAGTGGTTACAGCCCTGAACAGCCTCCTCTGGGAACCTAAATAGCCGTCTCCGCCCTGTTCTGACATTCTGAAGGAGACATTCGTCTCATGGACGCTCTCGATATCGCAATTCTTGTCCTTGGAAGCATCACAGCTGTGCTTCTTGTTATTGATATCTGCATCCGCCACAAAACCGTTTTATCCGGCAGAACCGGAACAGGTCATATTGACGCGCTTCAGAAGATCACATCCACAATATCCGAAGCCCGGAGTTTTGAATCGATCATCAATGCCATTATGCATATTACCACAAGCGCTCTGCACGCTGAGCTCGGTTCCATTATGCTCTATAATGAAGACAGAAAAGGGCTTACAATCGCAGCCAGCCGCGGCATTCCCGATCATATCAAAAACAATATAATCATAGACCGAGATGACCAGATCTCGTGGTGGGTTTTTAAAAAAAGCGAACCTCTTCTTATAGAAGACCTCGCTAATGAAACACGGTTTACATTCTTCAAGGATAATCCCCTGTACAAGGGCAATTCCCTTATGTGTGTCCCTATCAGGACCAGCAACGGCATCCTGGGCGTGTTCAGTGTCACCAATCAACTTGACGGAAAACCCTTTACCCAGGGAAACCTCCAGACAATGATATCGATCGCAGGACACGTGGCAATAATCATGGGAAACGAGATAAATCACCAGGCGCTTCTCGAGCGGATGGATGAACTTGAATCACTGTATAACTTAAGTGAACAGGTTTCCCATTCCCTTGACCTTACCCAGACGCTCCGGAATATTACGAAACTCGCCATGAAGATCACACATACCGACGCCTGCTCGCTGAGGCTCCTCAATCCCGATTCACATGAACTGGACATACGGGCCTGTACTGGAGTAGGCCCCAATTACAAGAACAAGGGGAGCCTGAGGATCGGACAGGGGGTTGGAGGATATGTCGCGCAAACAGGCATCTCCGTGACCATACCCAATCTGAGGAAAGACGACCGGATCCACTATACATCATACCTTGAAGACGAAGGACTGATGTCTCTGGTATCAGTACCCATAAAGGACACAGAAGGATCCGTTATCGGGATCATAAGCGTGTACCGCAGAGAGGAATACAATTTCCCCGACGCAATGGTGAATCTCCTTTCGACCTACGCCAACAACACAGCGGTTGCCATAAAAAACGCCCGTCTGTTCGAAACGATCACAAAGAACTATTCAGATACGATACAGTCCCTTGCCCTTGCGCTTGAAGCCAAAGATAAGTATACCCGGGGCCATTCAGAAAGAGTTACTGATTTTGCCCTGCAGATCGCTATGGAAATGGATCTTTCAGAGGATCAAATAAATACGCTCAGGTTTGCAGGAAGGCTTCATGACATAGGCAAGATCGCAATATCAGATAATATACTCTTGAAAAACGATAAACTCACACTTGCCGAATACGCGGATATCAAAACCCACCCCCAGAGGGGCGCCGACCTTTTAAAGCCCTTGGCGTTCCTTCAGGAAACCTGCGAGGTCATCAAACATCATCATGAACGGTTCGACGGCCGCGGATATCCTGACGGGCTGAAGGGAGAGCAGATACCACTTCTCTCACGCATCCTTTCTATTGCCGATGCTTTTGACGCCATGACTTCGGAACGTCCGTACCGCGCTCCCCTCAGCCAGGAAAAAGCCCTGCAGGAAACTATCGACTGTGCCGATACCCAGTTCGATCCGGACATAGTGAATATATTCCACGGCATCATCACCAAGCAGTATTCCTGAAATCCTATTTTTCATTTGACAATCCGGCAACGCATATTACAATTGTATGCATGCGGTATAGTTGTACATTTAGCTTACTTACCCGGGAGATGTTTTATGGAAGAACAGGAGATCGGAAAGATCGCTGATTATTTCGCCCAGATTGGAGTGGCGGCTATTGAAGTGACTCAGGGAGAGGTCAATATAGGAGACACACTCCACTTTAAAGGCCACACAACGGATTTCACCCAGCAAGTGGAATCCATGCAGATAGCGCATGATAATGTTGAAACAGCAAAGGCCGGCGACTCTGTGGGCATTAAAGTGACCGAGAGGGTGCGGTCAACGGATACCGTATTCAAGGTTGCCGAATAAAGACAAACCCACTACGTAAAAGGGCTTGCTCGATTGGCAAGCTGAAGAGGAAAACCCCAGGGATCCCTAAGCAGGGCTAGTGTATCTCCTTCCTCGGTTATTTCAATCTCTCCTTCAGGCCAGGCTCCTGCTTTGACAAGACGGTCACGTTCTCCGGTTACATCCTCTGATTTTACAGCCAGATGGAGAAGCAAAGGATCAACGGTCCGGTAATCAGGAGGCTTTACCTTAGGATTACGGTATATTTCAAGCACTGTTGTTCCGTCGGAATCCGCAAGAAAACGTGTATGAGCTGGTTCCCCCTTCTTTCTGACTATTGTGAATCCGAGATGCTTCACATACCAGTCTGCAGCTTCAATAGGATTTTCAACTGTATAGCCTATATGTTCTACAATCACAGTCACATCCCCGATCAGTTTGCCAAAACACCTTCCTCGGTCTGTTCACCGAGAAGGGCTTCGTTCTTGCGTATATCCTCGAACTCGAGTGAAAGTTTCTTTGAAACCCCCGGTTCCTGCATGGTGATCCCGTAGATAAGGTCTGCTTTGCTCACAGTCCGCTTATTATGAGAAATGATAAGGAATTGCGATTTTTCCATAAATTCCCTGACAGCAGCAAGGAACCGATCTACATTTGATTCGTCAAGAGGACCGTCGATCTCATCGAGTATGCATACCGGAGCGGGGTTCGACTGAAGGACCGAAAAGAGAAGTGAAATGATGACCATGGCTTTCTGGCCGCCGGAAAGAAGCGTTATGGACTGAAGCTTTGAACCGGGAGGCCTGCATACTATGTCAACTCCCGCATCAAGCACATCCTCATCAGGTTCGAGCACAAGGTCGGCCCGGCCGCCTCCGAACATTTTTCTGAACATTACTTTGAAGTTTTCCCGGATGGTCTCAAAGGTCTCAACGAACCTTCTGGTCGATTCGCGGTTTATTTTTGTAATGAGCCTTTTGAGGGCATCCCTCGCCTTCTGAAGGTCGTCCCGCTGTATTTCAAGGAATTCCGCCCGCAGTCTTACGCTCTCCAACTGTTCCACTGCCGCAGGGTCAGCTCCGTGTATCCTGCTCCGGGCTGAGGACAGTTTTTCAACCTCCTGCTCAAGCTGAGCCCGGTCAACAGCTTCCTCGGGTTCTGCAAAGTCCGGGTGCGTTGTGCGGATATCCATATTGTGGTTCTGAAGCATCCGTCCCTCAATACCTGTCTTTTCATGCGTACAGTTGTTGATCTCCAGCTCATATATCCGTATCTGATCACTCTTTTTCCTTGACTCGGTAAGAATATCTTTATATTTACTTTTAACTGTGTTATATTCAGCCCTGATTTTCTCCGCATTGTTCTTCTTTGCGATAAGCTCCTTTTCAATGTCCTCCAGGTTGCTCTGGCATGCTGCAATCTCCTCCTCCTTTTCCGTTACCGTCTGACGGTTCCGCTCAATCTCCCTTTTGCTTTTCTCCGTCAGCTGTATATTTTTCTTAATCTCCAGCTCGCAGTCGGTAAGGATGTTCTTCAGGTTTGCTATCTTTTCGGAAATGATCTCCTTGGTGCCGTTGGTCGTTGCAAGGTTTATCCTGAGACTCGATATCTCATCCTGAAGAGCGTCCCGCCTGCGGGCAAGGTCTCCCGCCTTTTTCTCCAGCATATTTATTTCTTTGCTCAGAAGCGCGGAAAGCTTTTCAAACCAGTTGTATTTTCCCTCCTTTTCCACCAGAAGCTCATCGATCTCCTCCATCCTCACTCCCGTGGAAACAATTGAAGCTCCAAGATTGTTGGCCAGTTCGTGCACGTGCGCATGATCCCGTTCCGCTTTTACAAGCTCATTCCTCTTGTCCGCGCATGAAGAATTCAGCTCATGTATCACTTGTTCCGTTTCTTTGATGTCACTGTGAACTGATTGGATCTCAGATTCTATTTCCTGAACCCTGCACTTCAGCTCCTGGACACGGTTTTCGTGCTCTGTGTACAGGCCGGTCAGTTTTTCGATCTCATTTTTGCGGGAGATGATGCCCCCTATCTTACGGATGCTCCCTCCGCGGATCATTCCGTTCTGTTCGATCAGGTAGCCGTCCCTGGTCACCACTGTCACGTCCTCAAGAAGCGACGGGTCTATATTCCGCGCGTCATCAATACAGTCAACAATAACGGTTTTCCCAAGAAGCTGCTTGACTATGCCGGCATGCTCCTTCTTGTATTCTACCAGATCAATTGCCCGGCATTCCACGCCTTCAGCTTTTAGCAGTTCATCATCTACACCGAATCCGTTCCGCGATGCCTCTTCCGGCATGAAGGCCGCGGCCCCCAGATCATGCTCCTGCAGATACTTAACGGCCTTGAAGGCATTTTCGGCTGTGTCAACAATAATGTTCTGAACATTATCCCCCAGGGCGGTCTCTATGATATCCTCATCCCTGATATCGACTTTAATAAAATCGGCGACCATGCCGTATACCCCTTGCAATATGTTCCCGTCATCTTTCAGCGCCTCCAGTATCCCTTTCACTCCTGTCATGATCCCTTCGTACGTCTGTTCTAGGTCCAGCAACAGATGCAGTCGGGATTCGACCTTTGTTTTTTCATGTGTAATCTCGGATATTTCATTCCCGATCGAGCCTATGGCTTCAGCAAGATTCTCCTTTTTATCGATCAGGCTGTCAAGATCCTTGGATAGGCCAGACCGCTTTTCCTCCATACCGGCTATTTCCGATCCTATCGCATCAATCTCTTTCTTCAGCCTGTCCTGTTCCTTCTGCTCTATTTCATGTTTCTGTTCCATCTCCTTTCCGCTGGAGGTAAGAGCGTTCTGTTCCGCATGGAGCGTGTCTATCTCATTCTTTGTGACCGATGAACTCGAATATGTTTCCTCAAGGGATTTCTTCTTCCCCTCGATGATTTCCATTATCCTGGAAAACTCCTTCCGGATCTCATCCAGCTTTTCCTCGGATTCCGCACATCTTGACTGTTTGTCCTCGACATCCCTGTCAACTTCCTCGATGCTCTCTTTGAGCTTGTCTATCTCCTGCCTGCTCAGCTTCTTCTTTTCAGACGTTTCAGCATTCTCCTGTTCCCGCTCCTCTGCGAAATGCTGTTTCTCTCTGATCCTCTCATGAAGCCAGTCGATATTGTTCTCATTCTGAGCGATCCTGTTCTCCACCTCGATTTTTTTTCTTTCCGCGGCATCCACCTTTTTAGACGAACTCAGGAACGCCTCCTCCAACCTGGTAACGTCAGCCGAGAGATGGCCCTCGAGTACGCTTGCTTCATCTGTTTCCTTCTGCAACGCTTCCAGCACCTTCTGCTTTTCACCTAAAGCGGACATAATCTCCCCGTATTTGAGATGGGACAGAAGAATATCCTTCTCCCTCCATTCTTCAGTGATCTGCTGATAACGCTCTGCTGCCCGCGCTCTCCGTTTCAGTGACCTGAGCTCTCTCTGCGTTGATTCCACCTTGTCATTCAGGCGGTCCAGGTTTATATCGACTTTTTCCAGTTTTCGGTTTGCTCGGTCTCTTCTGTATTTATACGCGCCAATGCCGGCTGCCTCATCAAACACGCTCCGCCGCGTTTTGTTATCCTTGCCTACCAGCTTTTCCACCGATCCCTGCTGGATAATGCTGTATTCCGTACTACCCAGTCCTGTTCCCTGAAGGAGCATCTTGATATCCTTCAAACGGCACCGTCCCCCGTTGATAAAATATTCAGATTCCCCGTTCCGGTAAATTGTCCGTGTTATTGAAATTTCATCCATGTCTATGCTCAGGGTCCGGTCCTCATTTGAAAAGGTAAGCGTCCCTTCAGCATATCCGTACGCACGCCGGTTCCGCGACCCTGAAAAAATAACATCAACCATTCCCGTCCCGCGGAGCGTAGTCGGGCTCATCTCTCCGAAAATCCACTGTATGCTGTCCACAACATTGCTTTTCCCGCTTCCGTTTGGACCGACAATAACCGTAAGGCCTGAGGAAAAATCAAATACCATGCGGTTGGCAAAAGACTTGAACCCGTATATTTCAAGCCGCTTTAATTCCATTATATCCCCTTCCTAAAGCCTGTCCGTCAGCCGTCCAGATAAAAAAGAAGCGAGCCGTAATTTTTATCTTCAAATATCCGTTCAGCAACTGCTGAGAATTTACCGAACGTATCGATCTGAGACCCGTTCACGAGCTTCAGTCTGCCTGATCCAGGGAATATCCGGAACTGATCAGTCCTTTCCTCAGCCCCCGCGTCGATCGGCACGGGATCGTCCCCGTACAGCACCGGAATTCCCTCATAATGGAGGCGGCCCTCCCTGCTGATACTGAAGAGATGCTGTTTTTCCGGATACTGCTCCCTGTCGGCTTCAGCGAACCTGTATGATGCACTGTCGGTCTCTCCCGGACATATCGTAACACCGAAGGGATATTCCGATTCCTTGCTGTCAATGATATCCCCGGCGATCCCCAACAGCTCTGAAAGGATTTCCTTCGCGTTTAACCGCTCTTCCCGGGCAAACATCAGGGATTCCTGCAAGCCGGTTATCTGAAGCACCATGTATGAATTGAGCACGTCAAACATAGGCTCCCCGTTGCCTCTCCGCCCGAGCCTCCACAGGATCTGATCGGGCCTGCGCATAAGGGACGAAAGAAAATCAAGTTTCTCAATTCCGCTGGAAAGAGCACATGCACATAACGACTTAAAACGCTCGACGACTTCATCGTATCCAGTTACCGAAATATCGAAAAACAGCCGGGCACAGTTAATGCTTACTCTATGGAACTCAGTATCCCCTCCGCTCAGAAGCTCCATTCTCATATCCGCAGCGGGATCATCTCCGAAAATAAATTCCACCAGCCCTCCCTCCCGGGCATATGAATAAAATGCCTGTAATATCTCCTCTTCCTTTTCATCCTGCCTGAAGAACGGTGTGACATGAAGGTTCAGTTTTATCCGGGAATGAACCCTCTCCAATTTCCTCACCTCATCAAGCATAATACCGGCTGCGGAAAGAATATCCCTGTAGTACTCATCATACGTTTCGTTTCCGCTTCCGCTACTGATCGGAGCAAATACCTGGCCAGGGCCGAGGCCCTGAATGCAAGACGGGATGTATGTATATATGTCTATTTCAGGAAGCCCCCGGGCATAAGAAGAGACCGACAGCTGCAGGAGCAGTCTGATAAACTCACCGAACGTTTTTCTCAGACCCTTTTCACCCAGGTCCCTGTACAACGGGCTGAACAGTATATTGAAATAATCGAAGCGGGGATACCATACGAAGTACGACTGAAGTTCCCCAAGCGTAAATGCCAGGCCGGGAAGGGCCTCCTCCGGTGACCGGGATGCAACAGGACCGCACTGCCTTTTCCGTATCACCCTGTTGATATCCCCGAGAAAATGGACATGAAGATCCCCCCGCCGATGATATTCCGCAGTGGACGGACTCAGCACATTATCAAGGGCATACTGTCTGAGAATATCCCTGTTGATAATACTATTGAAGCTCACAGGATCGGGCCGGTCCATATGTATGCCGCATTTGAGGTACTGCTCTATATTGAAGATCGGAAAATGGATCGTCGTGGCATCTGTAAGCACTCCCGTCATTCCCCGTTCAAAGAGCTCATTATCAACAAGTTCGCGTATCAGGCCCGTCGATATTTTTTTTATACCTGAGGCAAATATCTTCGATTCCACACTGCTCGCAACAGAACAGGCAATTTCAGAGGGAAGCTGTTGCTCCCGTATCAACGCAGATGAAATCCTGCTTTTATCCCAGGGCATCATTCTTTCCGATGACCGTGAATCAACGAACACGGAATTGCTCGCTGCGGCATCCGCTTCGCGGACAAGAAGCTCCCGTCTCATTTCAGCCCGCTTTTCCCTATACAGAATATATTCTTTGGCTGTCCGGGCATGGCCCGATTCAATCAGCACTTTTTCCACTACATCCTGGATGTCCTCGATAAAGACCCTTTCTCCAGTGAAATGTTCGCTCAGGAAAAGGGTGACCTTATCGGCAAGCTCCCGGGCAAGACCGTAATCCTGGCCTCCAACAGCCTTTGCCGCAGCAAACACAGCCTCAGTGATCTTGGTCTGATTGAAGGGAACCACACTTCCGTCCCGTTTGATAACTTTGCTGGGCAGTTTTGTCTTGCGTTCGTCCATCCTATTTCCGCTTCTTGCTTTTTCTCTTAACCATTACTGTTTTCAACTCGCTTATGAATTCCTCAACATCGTGGAAATCCCGGTAAATGGAAGCAAATCTGATATAGGCGACCTTATCAAGCTTTTTGAGATGGTCCATTACAAGATTCCCGACCTCCTCGCTGTACACCTCCCGTTCGTGGGAATACCGGAGAGCGGTAAAGATCCTGTCCACGATATTGTCTATCTCTTCCTCCTCGACAGGACGTTTGTGCAGAGCAAGCTTGATCCCCTTTTTCAGCTTCTCTTTTGAAAAGGGTTCATTTATGCGTTCCCCGCGTTTTACCACCTTAAGGGGTTTGAGGTCAACCATCTCTTTTGTACTGAATCTCTGAGAACAGTCGAGGCACTCCCTTCTCCTCCGTATTGATACACCGTCCTCTGATAGACGTGTATCAATTACTTTGTCATTGTTTTCTGAACAGAAAGGGCATTTCATGCCTGAAAACCCTTATGCAGAAAAAGCTGCTGCCTACCTCTTTTTACGCATATCCGTGGGAAAATTACTACATACCCACTGAAAGAAAAACTATAATACTATATATAGTTGTTTTTGTCAAGCAAAATTAAAAAAAAAATAAATAAAAAAAAATCTTGTAATATATCTTGGGTTGATATAATAGAAAAATCATGTTACAGATCCTTTGTTGTTAAGGAGGGATACATGAACATTATTTCAACACGCGTGCTGTGTGCTGTGCTGACAGTATGTGCTGCATTCTGCGCCTCCATTTCAGCGGACGATGCCGGACTGCCGTCATTTCCCGGGGCAGAGGGGTACGGTTCACACGTGACCGGCGGAAGAGGCGGCAAGGTCATCCATGTCACCAATCTCAACCCGACAGGCCCCGGAAGCCTTCAGTGGGCATGCGAACAGCAGGGGCCGCGGATCATAGTCTTTGACGTAAACGGAGTGATCCATCCTCACAATATCGGTGACAAAAAGGTCCTGTCGATCGCGCGTTCCGATATAACCATCGCAGGCCAGACAGCTCCCGGAGCCGGGATCACCATAGAAGGGTCTGTCAGCACATACAGGGGAGCCGAAGACAAACCTGTAAAGAACGTTGTTCTGCGCTTTATACGGGCACGGGCAAAGGTTCCGAAAGGAAGCGGCAGGAACGTGCGTGCAATAGAGCTGTCCAATTCCAGTGATGTGATCGTGGACCATGTGTCGGGCTGCTGGAGCATTGATGACTGCTTTGACCTGTATACCACACTCAACACAACAGTCCAGTGGTGCACTGTCGAGGAATCGGATATCTGGTATGAGGGAGGGGACGAACCCCACAATTTTGCCATGATAATGTCGGGCCAGAGAGGAAAATACAAGCCGATAAGCGTGCATCATACCTTAATAGCCAATCACCGCCAGCGTACCCCTTCATGCGGGTCATACCCGACAGATTTCCGGAATAATCTCATATATAACGGAGGGGAGGGAGGCTGCAACTCGCGAAAAGGCGGAATCAGCATAGTGGGGAATTATCTCAAACCGGGGCCCGCAGGCATACTCGGGCCGAGGATGTACATGCCGCCCTACACTGTACGGCAGCCCTCACTGGGATTCAGGAAGGCCTTTGTGCAGGGAAATTACTATCCCTGGAGCGGCGGGTATCTTGACAGGAATGCGGACGATCCGAGACTGCTCCCTGAAGAGCCGGAGCATAAACCTGTTGCAACCCATACTGCGGAAGAGGCGTACAGGCTTATCCTGGCCCAGTCAGGATGTCTTCCCAAGGATACGGTACTCCGGCGCACAATACGGGAAACGCTTACCAGCACGGGCTCATACGGATTCCACGGTCCTGCAGAAGGACTTATGGGGGGATTAACACCCGGAAAACCTCGGGCAGATACAGATAAAGACGGCATGCCGGACGAATGGGAAAAACAGCATGGTCTCAATCCCCGGGACCCGGAGGACTGCAGGAAAAAGGTACCTGCATCGGCTTCCCCCGGGGACCGTCACAAGGGATACACCTATATTGAATACTATATTAATGAGTGTGCCGACACGAAGATCGCACAGGCCCTTACAGAGGCGAGACTTGATCCTGTTGCTGCAGAACCGTGGGACAAGCCCGCAAACAGCCTGTCCCCTTTCGCGATCCGTCATGAATCGATCGAATCCATGGTCAAAGCGATAGCTGAACAGGATAATGAATGGGACGAGAAGAAAAAAACCCGGACAAGCATGGCATGGGCAGCTGTGCAGCAGTTCAGCCGGATGAGAGAAAAAGCCGCTGCCGCAGTACCGGAACTGACAAAGCTTATCACACCGGACCAGGACAGACGGTCGAGCTTTGCAGCATGGGCGGTTGGAACGATCGGCCCTGCTGCAAAAGGTGCAGTACCCCACCTGATTGAATCACTTGGATACGACTACCCGAGCGGCAACAAGAAATGGAGATTCGAGCCGATCGGTTTTATCGCGTGGGCGCTCGGTCGCATAGGACCGGCCGCGAAAGAAGCCGTTCCGGCACTTGCAATAACGCTCCACGGAAAAGATGGAAGGGGTCGGCGGCTTGCTGCCTGGGCTTTGTCCGAAATGGGGGAGCATGCCGAACCGGCAATGGATGCGCTGTTTAAGGCCCTTAGGGAAGACCAGCCCGAGGATATGTACTGGCCGAAGCAGGACCAGTTCAGGATCAGGATACATGTAAGGGATGCATTGGCGCACATAGGAAAGCCTGCAATACCGGGCCTGATCACAACGCTTTCTTCGGAAAATCCCCAGGCCAGGCTCTTTGCTGCGGATGCCCTCGGCAGGCTTGGCGAAAAATCGGCAGAGGCTTTACCCGCTCTGATCAAACTGCTCGAAGATGATGACAGGCAGGTCAGGGGGAGGGCTGCAGGTATTTGTGTAAAGATAGATCCCGGTAACAAAAAAGCTATTCAGGGAATAACCGGTCTCCTCGGTGATAAAGCAACAAGTGTAAGGCATGCGGCTCTAAAAGCCCTTGCACAGATCGGCTCCGGGGCGCAGCCGGCAGTTCCTGAAATAGCAAAGAATCTTACACATGCCAGAAAGGAAATACAAAGGTCCGCACTGCTCGCCCTGGGCTCCATAGGAGGAACGGGAACTGATGCGCTTACAGACGCGGCTCGGAACAACCCGGACCCGTTTATCAGAAAATACGCGGTCAGGGCACTGGGAAATGTCACACCGAGAACGCCAAAGCCGGTGCCCGCCCTTATAAAAGGGCTCTCGGACACAAACAGGGATGTGCGCAGGGAGTCAGCCTGGTCCCTTGCTTTTCTGGGAACGCATGCACAAGGAGCGGCAGAAAATTTGAAAAAAGCCCTTCAGGACAGCGACTATGTTGTACGTTATGCTGCAGCAGAAGCTCTCTCCCGTACAAAATAAAAAAAAACAGTTGACATGGTCTGCGGCATGATATAATAGGAATCTTTGACTGAATCGAACGATTATTAAATACCAGAATAGTTACTTTAACATAGAATACTTGTAGTATTTCCGAGACGTTTCACTAAGAAACATATCATGCAGGATTTAGAAACCATACTGTCCGGTTATCCGACCGTTCCAATCTCCCTGCTCCCTACTCCCCTTCACAAAGTCAGTAATGTGTCAGAAGACCTTTCTGCAGAGCTGTACTGCAAAAGGGATGACCTTACCGGGTTCGCATTCGGGGGCAACAAGACGCGAAAACTCGATTTCCTGATCGCTGAAGCGCTTGACAGGGGATATGATGCGCTTATCGCGGTGGGATCGTTTCAGTCAAATTTCTGCAGAATGGCTGCCGGCGCAGGCGTGGCATACGGAATAGAACCCCACCTCGTGCTGGGAGGCGAGGAAAAGGAGAAGCCGACCGGGAACCTGCTCGTTGATCATATCCTCGGCGCGAAAATACACCCGATAAACACCATGGATTGGAATGAATGGGAAGCATATTCAAAAAACCTCGAAGATGAACTGACCGCCAAAGGAAGAAAAGTCTACTGCCTTCCTGTAGGCGGTTCTGTTCCCATCGGCATTCTCGGATATATCAGAGGTTTTTATGAGATCATGGAGGACTGTTCACGGCAGAATATCGAACCTGATTCCATCTTCTGCGCTGACGGTTCCCTGGGAACGCACGCAGGTCTGCTGCTCGGAAAATCGCTCTTCGGGTGGAACGGCCGGATAATAGGGATCAGCGTTGCACAAAAGAAACAAGACGCTGTAGATATCCTGAAACGGATAATCGGCGAAACAGCCGACATGCTCAGGGTCGACCCGTGCAGCGACGATGATATCATTATTGATGATAATTATATCGGCGAGGCTTATGGAAGCCGTACTGAAGCTGCTTCAAAGGCTATTACAATGTTCGCACAGCGGGACGGCATATTCCTTGATGAAGTATACACTGGAAAAGCGGCAAGCGGCATGATCGATTACATCAAAAAAGGGGAGACCGATCCTGACAGGCCCGTATTGTTTCTCCATACCGGAGGGAATATCGAGCTGTTCGAGTAAATGAAATATTAGTAAAACGTACTTTTTCAGGAGACCACTCATGGCGGACAGATTTTACGCGGGATTCTCAACCGTCTCTCTCAAACCGGCGATCACCCTTGACAAAAATTTTGTCGATGAAGTGAACGTTAATTCCATGGCCCTGGGGAACGGAACGGACACGTGTGTGATCGTGGTGATCGATATTGTGAGTATGCGGGCGCACTTAACGTTTCCTCTGCGCGCCGAGATCGCGAAGACCCTTGATATGGGCGAGGACCAGATATGCATATACACCACGCACAATCACGGGTCGCGCACGAGTGAGATGGACATGGAAAAATTCAACCGGGCCTGCGTTGCATCTGCCGGAGAGGCTGTCGGCAGCCTTAAGGAAGTCGAAGTTGCGCGCATTGCCGTTCACCCTTCAGTGCCCATAAATATCAGAAGAAGGATTCATTTCAAAGACTACGGGGCGTTCTCGTTCTGGTACGGGCACCGGGACCTGGGCAACGGCACTGCGGACGGAAGCCATCTGATCAAGCTCGAACTGAATAACCTTTTTCAGGGCAATCTGTCGTATGTAAGGTGTCTCCCTCTTCCCGAAGAGCCGGGAGAGGATGATTTCAACGTGCCTGATGCGCCCGTTCCGGTTGAGGAGCCTCTCCTCTTCCCCGAAGCAACGGACGACCTGGTGCAGGGACTTTTTTTCAGGGAGCCTGACGGAACACCCGCGGGTTCGTGCATACGGTTTTCGGCTCACGCGGTCACTGCCAACAGAACGGACACTGACTGGAGGTCCGGTGACTATCCCGTATATATGATGAGGAAGCTCAGGGAAAAGTTCGGCGGAAACGCGCTCTATCTTCCGGGCCCCGCCGGAAACCAGTGCCCCGTTACTGAAAGGAAATCGCTCTCCCTTGCAAAAAAATTCGGAGAGCAGCTCGCGGATATCGCTTTGGAGCCGCTCGGTAATGCCGAGTGGGAACAGGAGGGCCCGTTCGGTTTCTGTTCCCCGAACGTATGCCTGCCTCCCCGGAAAGAGATCTTCATGACCCAGGAGGAGATCGACAAAGAGATATCGCAGATCAAAAATAAAATAAAGGACCTCGCAGGCAACAAAGATGCCCTGGCAGAGCTCAAGGTGCTTAATGAACGGCATGAACTATTAAAGCACAGAGGCTCTTCACACCCGGAACACTGGAAGGGAATATCTGACGAGGAATTGAAGACGACCGGATACTGCCATCCCCTTTTTGCAGTACGCATGGGAACGACCGTGATGGCCGGGCTGCCCGGTGAGCCGTTCGCCGAATACAGTGTGAGACTGAGGCAGGAGACGGGACTCGGCGACAGGCTTATAGTTACAGAACTTGCTAACGGTCATATAAGCTATTTCCCCACAAAAGAGGAATACGCTGCCGGTTCATACGAGCCTGTATCCTGCAGTTACATTCCTGAATCTGAGGACCTGATAATCAGCGCCGCAGAAAAAGGTATTTCCGAACTGGAATCCGTCTAAGATTTTTGTCGTCGGAAACGACAAAAATCTTAAGGATATTCGATAAAATAAACTATTTGTGTTAAATGTAAAATCTTTTTGAGTGCGGTTGAAAGCCGCGCTATGGAGAATGTTCCAATGAAAGAAGTCAGAATCGGAATCATCGGTGCGGGTGGTATGGCAAATACGCATCTTCATTACCTCAATAACGTAAGCGGTGCAGCGGTCACGGCTATCGCGGATGTCAACAAAAAAGCAGCGGACAGACTGGCGCAGGAGCACAGCCTCAAATCGTTCGAAAAAGGAGAGGACCTTCTCGATTCGGGCCTTGCTGACGCTGTCATTATCACGACTCCTCATTACTTCCACACAACGTATGCAATAGAAGCGTTCAAACGGAACATACATGTACTGACCGAAAAGCCTGTGGCTGTTCATGCAGAGGATGCTGCACGCATGAATACAGCATACAGCAAGACATCAGGCCTGGTATATTCCGTCATGTTCCAGGCGCGCGCAAACCCCGTATTCAAAGAAATAAAGGAAATGATGGAGCAGAACGCACTCGGCCGGCTCATCCGGATCACCTGGATCAATGCCTCATGGTTCAGGTCGCAGGGATACTATGACAGCGGGGGATGGCGCGCCACATGGAAAGGAGAGGGAGGAGGCGTAATCATAAACCAGTGCCCTCATACGCTTGATCTGTTCCAGTGGTTTGTCGGTATGCCCGTAACGGTGTTTGCCAAGGCATATCTCGGAAAGTGGCATGATATCGAGGTTGATGACGATATTACCGTTCTGATGGAGCTTGAAAGCGGCGTGCCTGCAGTGTTCCTCACCAATACGATAGAATCAAACAATACCAACCGTATCGAGATCAGCGGTGAGAACGGGACGCTTCTGTATGAAAATAAAAAACTGACATTCTCGAAGTATGCCGAATCCCTTACAGAGTATGTAAAAAATACTGACAATATGTATGAAGGTCCCAAAGCAGAGGTTGAAGAGGTGCCTGTAGACGATCCCGGAGGAGGCCATCAGACTATCACGCAGAATTTCGTAAATGCAATCCTTGAAGGAAAGGATCTTATAGCTCCGGGAGTGGAGGGATATAATTCAGTAGCGATCGGGAACGCAATGCTCTGGTCGGGCCTGACCGGAAAGCAGGTAGCGTTTCCTCTCGATGAAAAAGGATACACGAAATTCCTGCAGGAACGTATAGACAAATCAGAAAAAAGCTGACCAGCTATTTTTAAGGAAGGTGCGATATGCAGTATTATAAAAACGTCTTGCTATATGTATTGTCCGCAGTATTATGTGTATGTTCCGCTGATATTCTGCGTGCAGAGGAACCGGTTTCAAAGGTTACCCCTGACTACACATACTGGAGAGGGGAACGTGAAACCTCGCCCGGTCCGTATCTCTGCATTGCATCTGCAGCAACAGATGTGGTTGTCACGTGCGACAGGTGGCCTGATGCCACGGATTTGAGAAATTTCGCCCGCGATGCCATACGCCTGTCTAAAGCGGAAACTCCAGAAGAAAAGGCGCTTGCGGTCTGGCGCTGGCTGAGAAGGGTCAAGATCCATACCGACGGGAATCCTCCCCAAGAAATGAACAGTGCAAGAACCCGCCTTTTACGGAACAACGACCCGGTCAAGATCATGAATGTCTACGGTGCCCATTACTGCGGCGGCCTGAGCCGGGTGGCTGAAGTGCTCTGGCGTGCTGCCGGATACAGGGCTGACCGTGTGCACTGCGGAAGCCACAGCATGGTTGACCTTTTCTACACTGACAGCGACGGCAAGGGACGATATCATCTGTTCGATGTGAATTTCGGAGGGTTCATGTACCATATATCACGAACACGGCTCATGTCCCCGGATGACTGGTGCACAGGCTATGACGGAGGAAAGGCAAACTGGGAACACTCCGAGCACTGGCCCTGGTCCGGTCACCGCATGGAGCTTTCCCTGCGTACAGGAGAGCGGCTTGAGCGGTATTGGTATAACATAAAAAAACCGTACCAGGATAATACGGATCTCGGCAGGGACAGAAGAAGGACCCGGAAATGGGAGCGCGGCCCGTATGATGTGGTCTTCGGAAACGGGATGTGGGAATACAGTCCTGACCTCTCTTCAGCAGACTGGCACAAAGGTCTTGCTGTTCCTGCGAAAGGAATGAAAAAAGGGAAACTGCAGCCGGCTGAAGCGGGCGTGCCCGGAACAGCACAGTGGGCTTTCAGGACTCCCTATATCATATCTGAAGCAGAAATCTCGATCAAGGCGTTCAGGAAAAGCGCAGAGGACGTTATCCGGGTGTACCTCTCTCTTGACAGCGGCGCCACATGGAAACAGTGCTGGCAGGCCTCCGATGACGAAATTACCAAGGAAGGAGACGGTACAGTATCCTTAAACGTGAAGCTTGACCGATCCTTCCCGGTATACGGCGGCAGCAACCCTCCGAAGGATTTTTACTCACCCTTCGGACAATACAGATACAGACTGAAGCTCGAACTCCTCGGGAAACAATCGGCAGAGGATGTTGAAATAAAGGATATCCGTTTCAGGACAGTAGTCCAGCTCAATGTGTTTTCACTTCCCCAGCTCCATCCGGGCAAAAACAGAATTACTGTAAAAGGAACGCTCTCCCCCGGAACAGCACTCAAAGTATACTACCGTTTCGTTGACCTCGATAATAAGACGAACATAAACAGTACTATCATTGAAAAAACGCCCCATACATACGAGATCCTCGCAGCAGGAAAAGTGTGGGAGGACGTTATCAGCGAAAAACTGAGAGTAGAGGCTATACCCGCAACAGGCGAAGGCAACCGGACAGTGGTAAAGGAAAAACCGCCGCATACAACATATAATCTGCCCCCTATGCGTCCGGTCGCTGAAACACGCGGTCGATTCGGAGGTTGGCAGAGACGGGATCCAGCGCATATCCCTTCGACCAAGGAACTGGTAAAATTCCTCAAAACGGGAAGCCGCACAGAACAGTGGGATGCCCTGCGCGGACTGATCGAGCTCAGGAATCCTGAATCGTTCGAACACGTCAGGAAGTATGCATACAGCTCCCCTCATAATAAAAAACTCGCTTTCGCGATCCTGTATGCGACCGATCCCGACAAAGCGAAACCCGTACTCCTTGATATCCTCAGCCACCCGGACAAAGTGAAATGGACCTCAACACCGCGTACAAAAGGGCCGGATAACCAGCAGCAGCACTGGACCGCAGCTTCTATTGCAATAGGCGTGATCGCAAAGGAAGCCGGATGGAAAGAGTTTATCCCAGGCCTTGTCTCGGTCCTGGAAAAAGGGAAGTTCAGCAAGCATTTTCCCTCGCACGCTTTAATGAGGGCGATCGCAGGTATTCCGGACAAACGGGCGCTTCCTGTGATACGCAAACACCTCAAGCACGGGAGAGGGTATACTGCCGCATACGCAGCCCTGGCTGCCGCACGTATCGGCGACACCGATTCCATTCCCCTTGTGCGGAAACTGCTCTCTTCTCGTTACAGACGGTTTAAAGAACTTGCGATCACGTCTCTCGGTATTCTGAAGGACACGGAAAGCGCGCCGGCACTACGGAATATACTGCTGAACGAAATAGGCGATGAGAATCTCCGTGCTGCCGCAGGTGAAGCCCTGGGTGCCATGAATGACACACAGTCTGCTCCAGCTCTGCGCGCATCAGTCAAGGCTGAGCCTATACCGTGGGTCAGGGAAAAACTGAAAGCTGCTCTGAACAGTATGGGAGAAGGAAAAGACAAGATAAGATAAGAAATACTGGACAGGATCACAGGATTGACAGGATAAGATTAGAAGAAAGAAAGGAAAAAAAGAGTAAGATTAGACAGGATCACAGGATTGACAGGATAAGATTAGAAGAAAGAAAGGAAATAAAAAGAGTAAGATTGGACAGGATCACAGGATCTACAGGATATTTAAAAGACAAAAATGGTAATTTTACAATTTCCCCGTTCCGCGTTCAGTCTTCCGCGTTTGACAGACCCTTCTTCAGAAACTCCAACCCCTTCCGTATGAATTCGTGAGGATCCGGACACCCATCATGGAACATCCCCCGTTCAAAAGCGAAATCGGCTATGGAAGAGTTGTAGGCCTCCATAATCACGTATCCTGAAAAACCGGTATCCTGCAGAGTGGTGAACACGTCATCCCAGGGAACCAGCCCCCCTCCTGGAATCCCCCTGTCGTTTTCGCATGCATGGATGCCCCACAGCCGGTCCGCAACCATCCGAATTGCCGCAGCATAGTCGCGTACTTCGGTCACCATATGATACGTGTCGAGCAGAACATAAAGATTGGCATGGTCTGCCAGATCTATAAGCCGCATGACCTGTTCCGGTCTGTTTACACAATGTGTTCTGAAACGGCTCATGGGCTCGAGCACGACCGCAATGTTCCTCTTCCTGCCGTATTCGGCAAGAAGACGCAGGCCCTCCGCAACCCGCTCAAGTTCATCCGAAGGGGGACGCCGGTACCTGACCACTCCGGTATGACCGTATATTGACCCGTTGTAGGCTACTCCGTCAAGAGCACGGGCGAGGTCGATCTGTTTTTTGTGCCAAGCCAGACCGGCCTTCCGTTCTGAAGGTTCATCGGATGAAAGATCGCACTCCTCAGGCCAGGCCCCTCCCGGACTGAGCGCTATGTCCAATTCAAGTTCAGCAGCCCTTTTCCGAACCCTTTCAGGAGCGAAACGGACATCGTCACCCACAGCAATGTCAAGGCAGTCAAGCCCCAGGCCTTTGACCGTTTCAAGGATGCCGATGCTCTCATCGGTCCAGCTATCCGTGAATATGTACGAATGCGCACCGAATTTCATTGTGATACTCCGATCTTATACATACTCAATAAATCTACTAATATAATCCTCTATGCCGTCCAGACAAACCGGAGTAACTGGTGTGCGTTCAATGGAGAACAACGTTCCCAGTTCCCGCGGATCAATTCCTTCTACTGCTGCCTTGCCCAGAAGGCCCGCCCCGAATGCAGTTGCTTCATTCAGGTTTGTGGTCGCTACCTGTGAATCCGGATATATGCCTGTCAGCACTGCTGTATACGGTCCATTCCTGGCAAATCCCCCTTCAACAAACACTGGAATGCCTTTCCTCATTCCTGCCAGATCAAAAGCTGTCCTGGTCTGTATTCCGAGGGACAGTGTCAGCACCGCGTACGCCGTGCGGAAATCCCGGAAAAAATCAGGCATTGTTTCTCCGCTTTGGATATCGTTAAGTGCATATTCAGTTCCGTCCTCTATTACACGCGGTAGGGAAGAAGGGAACAGTCCCGTATTGGGAACAACGCTCGGGAGGATGAACAGCCTGTTCTCCTTCACGACGTTCCTGTACAGCTCAGGGTCAAACGGGGGAAATTCCTGTTCCCCGCTGATCTCCCTGAACAGGTCAGTATAGGTCTCGAATTCCTGTCCGCCCATGAATATCGCAGTCTTTACTGGAGTATTGAAGGCAGACAGATTATAGAACACGAGTTTCCCGAGTTCGTTATCGCTGAACGCAACTGAATCCTCAGGATGCATTGTCACGCACCACGTGCCCGTTGAATCGAGCATGAAATCGTCCTCTGACTGTATCATCAGGTAGGGCAGAAGTGAAGAGTTCGAATCATGAATGCCCATGGTAACAACGGTACGTTTCTCTATTCCCGTCTCCTGAGCAATGTCCTCTGAGACAGTGCCCATAACGCTCCAGGGGCTTTGTATTTCAGAGGGCAGTTTATGTGCAATACCGAGTTTTTCCGCAACAGACGACGGCCCCTGTTTCAGGAAGTCCCACAGATATGTATGGCATCCTACATTCGTGGGTTCAGCACCGTAATTTCCGGTAAGCAGATACCCGAAATACTGAGGGTAATACAGGATACGGCTGATCCTTTTGAACCTGTCCGGAAATTTCGTCTTTATGTAATAGAGTGATTTACCCGCGTTGATCAGGTTTCCAAAATCGGGCGTGGCAGTCTGCACCTGAAGCTCTGAGGCTGTGCCGAACTCTGCAAAAAATTCATCGTGGAACGTCTCTCCCGGATCTGTGGTATAGGAAACAACGGGAACAGCGAGTTCGCCCTCCCTGTTAAGGCATGCGAAAGCCGCCCCGTGTGTTGTCACGGATATCGCCTTGATCGGATACTGGGCCGATTGTACCCTGAGTTCCTGTTTAAACCATTTGAAGATTGCCTCCGTATCCTCAAACAGCATTCCGTCTTCAGCGCATTCGTCAATACGCGTATATGATGTATCAACAAGCTGCAGTTCGTTGTCGTAGACAAGCAGCTTCTTATTGGTCTTGCCCACGTCAAAAACAGCTATACAGTAATCCATAGAATTGTCCTTTATAAAGCACAGTATATCACTTATCACATTGTTTGTCAAGTCTGAATTGGTTTTCCATACTTTTTTTCTTTTTTTTCCTTGACTTTCACTCTGAGCTATTTACCATAATGAGAGGGGTGATTGTGCTGCACAGCTCAATATTACGCATGGATATCCCATGCGCTGAAATATAGAGATGCTTCCTTCCGGACTCCTGTTGAGGAAACCATGCCTGTGCCGCTTAATAAACATGCTGCTGTCTCCGTTATCCTGCTCATTATCCTGACTTCTTTTGTATTATTCAAACCTTTTCTTCATTAGGAGATTGGATATGCTGTACTTTGTTTCCGCACGGATATTAAATAAGGTCGTTATATCCCTTTTTTCCGCGGCATGTGCTGTGTCTGTTATCTCCGTGGCTGTCATCATGTCGGTCTCCTCCCCTGCAGCATCAGGGGCTCAGGACCCGTGGATAACGCCGCAGGACAGCAACGCCTGGACATGTTTTGCTCTTCTTGAAAAAAAAGGCGTATCTGTTGTAATGGCGGGACGGGAGCGTCCGCTGATCGTCCCCGCCGGATTGAGGTTCGATAAGGTCAGCACAGCTGAATTCATAGAAAAAACAGCCAAGGCCTATAATCTGAATGTGGCCTGGAGCGCAAATAAAAGTGTGGCTGTCCTTTTCGCACAATCCCCGGATGAAACGATCCAGGAAATAAAAACCGGAGTGGAATCAAAGGAGGAGAACGAACGGGCCGAAGCTGTGTGGAAAGCGGGCTGGCTTTCGGACATACGCGTTATCCCCATCCTCCTAAAAGCAGCACTTGACGACGAATCCTCTTCCATAAAAAAAATGGCCTTAAAAGGGCTGGACAGGATAGGATGGCCTGCTGTGCTGGCACTCGCGGAACAGTCAGACAAGGCTTGGGAACTGCTGTCTGATAACAATACCGATCTTATCCCTGCGGCGATAATCTGCGGCCGCACGAATCCGGATACAGCGCTGCGTCTGATAGAAAACAGCCTGCAGGGAGCCCGGAAATATAAGATCCTCAAGGCGATAATTGCTCTGTCGAAACTGGGCGGCACAAAGGCGGTGAATATGCTCGAGGGGTTTATTTCAAGCCCTGACAGCACGATCAGGTCCAGAGCTGTTTCAGTTCTGGGAAATCTCAAAACCGAACACGCGCTCAGGCTCGTACAGAAAGTAATGGCTGACAGTGACAGCAGGGTACGGAAAACAGCGGCACAAGCACTCGGGAATATCGGGGGACAGCAGTCCATTCCCCTGCTTAAAACACTGCTTGAAGACAAGGATGACAAAGTCAGGTATTACGCTGCGGGATCCCTCGGCACGATCAGTGCGGAAGGAATGCTCCCTCTTCTTGAAAAAGCCCTTGAGGATGAAAAAAAGGGTGTCCGCTTGAAAGCGGTCGCTGCCCTGGGCACAACAGGTTCTGATAAGGGTATGGAGCTTCTTAAAAAATTCATCAACGACGAGGATGCCTATACACGCTATGCCGCGACCGTTTCCGCTGCAAAAGCCGGAGGAGATACAGGCGCATCCCTTCTTGAAAAAGCGATGCAGGACAAATCGAAACGGGTGCGCAAAAAAGCCATATCCTCCATTCCCCTTCTGGGTGCAGACAAGGCCCTTCCCCTCCTGCAGAAGGCTGTTGCGGATAAAGACGCGGAGATCCGCGAAGAGGCGTTCGCAGCCATTGGACTGGTGGGAGGTGCACAAGCCCTCCGTCTTCTTGAAAAAGGGATGGGGGATACAGATACATCAGTCATGGCCAAGGCTGTTGAGGGGCTGGGCAAAGCAGGCACTGATAAAGCCCTTGCTGTGCTCGAAAAAGCATTGACACACAAGGAAATGGCTGTACGTTATTCCGCTGTTTCAGCAATAGACAGGATCGATACGGATGCGTCCCTGCCGCTTCTGCAGAAAGCGATTCAGGATGAAAATGCCACTGTCCGCGCAACAGCAGTTACGGCTGCTGGAAGGCTCTCGGGAGACAAGGGGTTTGGGCTGCTCGAAACCGCCCTTGACGACAAGGATATATCGGTCCGTGAAAAGGCGATCATTGCGATCACGTCCAGGGGCGGGGAAAAAGCACCCGAACTCATGTCAAAGCTTATGGAAAGCAAGGAAGAAGCTGTAAAGAAAAGGGCAATACGCGCTCTCGGGTCCATTGGAGGGAAAAAGTCACTTGCAGTACTGGGAGAACTTGTTGAAAAAAAGCTGAAAGATAAAAGCTATCATAAAGATCCGTTTTTACAGATCGCTGTAAACGCGCTCGGGGACACGGGCCTTCCCGGTGCCGTGAAAATAATCGAAAAAATAATGCCCAAGGAGATACAGTATTATAATGTCGGTTTCTGGACTGTCCTGGCAACCGCTCTCGGAGAGGCAGGAGGGCCTGAGGCTGTAGCCCTGCTTGAAAAAGCGCTTAATACCGGAGGAAAGAAAGGATATATTGAAAACGCCCACCGTACAGTTGTACGTGCCCTGGGTATAGCTGGGGGCGAAAAGGCTCTCACACTCCTTGAAAAACATATGGATAATAAGGATGCAGAGATACGGAAGAACGCCTTTAAGGGAGCGATCCGGATCGGAGGCGCGAAAATCCTCGAGTACCTCAAAAAAGGCCTGGATGACAAGGACAGCGTCATCCGGGATGATATTACAGCTGCGACAAACAAAATAGGCGGCATAACAACGCTTCCGCTTCTTGAAAAGGCTGTCACCGACGACTCGGGAAACGTCCGTCAGAAAGCTGTGACAGGGCTGATCAGGATCGGCAATGACAAAGCCCTCAGCCTGATTGAAAAAGCAACGGATGACAAAGACCGTGGAGTGCGCAATGTGATCGCAAAGGATCTGGGGATTGCCAGATATTCAGGCAATGAAACAGTGCTCAACATCCTGATCAAGCTGCTGAAAGACAAGAATTATAATATCAGGCAGACCACAGTCAAATCCCTGGGTATAATCGGCGGGAAAAAAGCCTGGGGTGCCATCGTAAACGCATACAAGGACGATGGCAAGGGCAGGGTCAAGGAGACGATGCGGGAAGTGCTTGCAAACGATTTTGCTGACGATCCTGCAGCCCAGGAAGCCCTGAAAAAGATCATGGAAAAAAAATAACAGCGTACCATGAAAACGATAACTGCCGGTGTCATAGGATTCGGGTGCAGGGGGATCGGGCTTTCCCACCTGTTTTACCGCCACAGGGACGTGTCCATAAAGTACGTATGCGATGTATCCAGGATAAAGGTCGATGCCGGACTGAAAGAGTATAAGCGGAGATACAGTATGGATGTGCCGTTCGACGCCTTCACTGACAACTATGAGGATGTGATCAGTGACAGTGAGGTCGATACGGTTATAGTCACAGTGCCGGATTATCTTCACGCTCAGGTGGCTGTTCCGGCCCTGGAGCATAACAAGAACGTCTACCTTGAAAAACCGATGGCCCTTTCGGAAAAGGACTGCAGTACAATCTGCGCTGCCGCGGAAAAAAGCGAAGGCATACTCAGCATGGGCTATACCCTGAGACGGACACCCATATATACAAAAATCCGTGAAATAATCGATTCCGGCGTTCTGGGACAGATCATGCATATTAACGCGTATGAACATCTTGAAAAAGCGCACGGGGCCAGCTATATGAGGCGATGGCATAGAAAGAGCAGCAATGCGGGCAGTTTTCTTCTTGCAAAATGCAGCCATGATATCGATATGCTCATGTGGCTTTCAGGCTCGGTCCCGGTTAAAATGATGTCATTCGGCGGCCTTGACTATTTCAAACCCGAAAACAAGCCCGATGCTGCTGATTTCTGTGCGGACTGTCCGGAATCTGTAAAGAGGACCTGTCAGTTCGTGTATTCAGGATGGGGTGTGATCGAATACGACGATCCGGATCATCCCCAGCCCAGACAGGACCTGTGTGCATTCAAATCGGACAAGGACGTTGTTGATAATCAAGTGGTTATTCTCGAGATGGAAAACCGTGTACGGGCATCCTTCAGCCTTCAGCTCTGCCACAGAACCGGAAACAGGGCCATGCATATCACCGGGTCCAACGGCTCCCTTGAAGCCGATTTCGAAAAAAGCACTATACAAACGGATCTGCTCGACAGGGAGGAAACGTTTGTCTACGATACGTTCGATACGTCAGGCGGACATTCCGGAGGAGACCCGAGGATCGTTGCCGATTTTATACGGACGCTTCGCGGCAAGGCCGGGATCACTGCTAATTACAGAGACGGATACAATTCCACAGTGGCCTGCCTGAAAATAGATGAGAGCCTTAGAACGGGGACGCTCGTGGAGGCCGGCCCGGATATATACCTTTAGCGACGTACACATAAGGACGGACGATAATGAAAATATTCAGGACAGCAGCAGGAGCGGTTATTCTCGCAGGCCTCTTCTCGTTTCTGTACGCACAGGACGCACAGGAAACAGTGATCCTTGACACCGGAAGCTTATGGAGATGCCACCTTACCAGGGGAAGCGAGCTTGTCAGGACACAGGCAGGGAACCTCATACATATTCCCCATACAAAGATGTTTACCAAAAAAGGGAAAGGAAGAAAGGCCGAATCTCTGCTTAATACGGCTGAAAAGCCTGTCCACTCACCGCTCCCTCCTGAAAACTGGAAGAACCTGGACTTCAATGACGGTTCATGGTCACTGTACCAGGGGCCTTTTGGCGCGGGTAAATATAAAAGCATCAGCTACTGGTACAAAAGCCTCCCCCTGCTCTGTCTCCGGGGTGCTTTTGCACTGGAGGATCCTGAAACGATAGAGGAACTCCGCCTGTCATTAACCGTGCACGGAGGAGCGATCATTTATGTTAACGGAAAAGAACTGACACGGATAGCCATGCCCAAAGGCAGGATCGATATGCTGACCCCGGCTGTAGATTATGACAAAAAAGCGTTTGTAACGCCTGAGGGGGATATCCTGACCATGAGAGGCCCTGTGGATCAAAAGAAATATCCTGAACATTTCAAAGCACGCCTGAGGTCTCAGAATAATATAACAGTTCCCCGTTCCATGCTGAGAAAAGGGATAAATGTCCTTGCCATTGAGCTGCACCGCGCACCAGCGTATGAAGTGATGTTCATGGGCAAGGGAACACATATGAAAAAGGATGCATATACAAGAAAAAAAAAGTACGGATGGTGGTGCAGGAACGGACTTATCAGCCTCACCCTTGCCGGACGGGGGAGCGGTATACTCTCACCTTCTTCCTACCGGCCCAAAGGACTGGATGTATGGATCCTGCCTATACTTGACCGCATGCATCCTGAATACATGGTTATACCGGGTGATGGAACCCCGGAAATCGTGATCGCGGGCTCGAGGAACGGTGTGTTTTCAGGACAGGCCGTAGTATGCTCCGCAAAACCGATACAGGGCCTTACAGTTGAAGTATCCGGCCTTAAAGGAGTTTCGAATATCCCCTCCTCTGCTGTTTCTGTCCGTTATGCTGTAACTGCACCTACACGAAGCTATTATACACGGGACCCGGCACTGTTCGAGGGGCTTGACGAAGAACCGCCCCCTGTTGTGAAACCAGGCAAAGACAGCGTCGCGGTTCAGCCGATCTGGTTCACGGTCGCAGTGCCTGAAAACGCAAAGCCGGGCGATTACACAGGCTCTGCCGTTATAAAAGCTCAAGGAGAAGAGAAGACCGCTGTCACGCTCAGGCTTTCAGTGGCTGACTGGAAGATGCCCGATTCCAATGATTTTTTCGGGTTTATCGGTTCATTCCAGTCTCCTGAAACCCTGTCACGGTATTATGATGTACCCATGTGGTCGGACAGGCACTGGGAGCTTATTGAAACAAGTTTTAAACGTATGGCGGAAATAGGAGTGAAGGACATATACGTGACTGCTATACGCAATACCCATCTGGGAAACGAGAACAGTATGATACGGTATGTCAAAGGCGCGGACGGTACACTGAAGCCCGACCTCGACATAGCGAAAAGATATCTCGATACAGGCATTAAGCATCTTGGAAAGGTCCCTGTTGTATGCATATATACATGGGAGACGTTCAATTCCGCTGGCAAAGTGCACTTCGGCCACCATGCAAGAAAGGACAGACCCATACTGATAAGTGTTCTCGATCCGTCCACCGGCACGCTCAGCAAAACCGAAGGACCCGCATGGGGAACTCCGGAATGTACGGAATTCTGGAAAAAGATATACACGGGGATCAGGGAACACCTCGCGGAAAAAAACATGCAGGATTCACTTATGGCCGGTATAGCGGGCGACTTCGAGCCTACCGGCGCATGCCTTGAAAACATCTCGCAAGCGTCGGGAGGCGTTAATTGGGTCTTCAATTCCCATGTTGTCAGGCATGCGATCGGGCCGAAACGCAAACATCCCACCGGATATATTGCCGCAGCCTGGGGGGGCCACGCACGTCTGAAGGATCCCTCGGAAGGCAGAGGGTACGGCTGGAAAAACCCTTTTTCGCGCGTGCAGACCAGAGGATTCCCCGGCAGTCATATTGATCAGCGTTATTTTGTTGAAAAACTCGTATGCTCCATCATATCACGGAAATGGAAAAAGGACAAGCCCGATTACGGCCTGCACGGTACAGGAAGGCACGGCGCCGATTTCTGGCCCGTGCTCGGGGGAAAGAGAGGACGCAAGAAACGGCTCATAGCCCGGTACTCCGAAACCAGATGGGGTCAGCTCAGTGTAAACCTGTGGATGCCGGCGCTTTTTGCCCCGGGGAAAAACGGCACAATACACACGATACGAACTGAAATGCTCAGAGAGAACCAGCAGGAAATCGAAGCACGAATATTCCTGGAGAAAATTCTCTGCGACAGCGCACAAAAAGAGAAGCTCAGTGCGGAGCTTGCTGAAAAGGCACGCACCATTCTTGATACCAGGGTCAGGATGTTCCTGCTTCGTTATCAGGGGAGAACACTTATGGGTCCCTCGTGGCAGACAGCCTCGCGGGAATTATATGAAATAGCAGCAGAAGCTGCAAAAGCTGTTAAATAAGTTTTTTACCGTTTGTGTTAAATGAAAAAACTTTGTTGATGCGGTTAAAAGCCGCGCTATGGAGGAAACATATGAAAGCATTGAAGAGAATATGTCTGATATGCGGTGTGATATGTCTCGTTGCATCGAGCACATCACTGATTGCTGCGCCTGAAACTGACGGGGAAACGAAAACGGCTTCAGGCGGAACGGCTGTGCTTACAACCGGGAGTTTCTGGCGCTGCAGGTATGTCAGGGGCACGGAAAAAGTGCGCACTGCATCCGGAGATTGTGTAACAGTGCATCCTGGTGCATGCAGGACGGATAAAAAGGTCAAGGAAAACGGAAAGACAAGACGAGTGGCAAATATCCGCGAACATCCCACAGCACGGATCGCAAACCTGCCCGAAAAAGGGTGGAAAAAAACGGATTACGATGACAGCTCATGGGCAAAAACAAAGGGCCCGTTCTGCATCGGTTCATCCAGAAGATTTCCCTACAAGAGCCTGCCCATGATATGCCTCAGAGGGAAATTCAGTGTTGCTGATCCAGGCAGTGTCAAAGACATGAAGCTCTCACTGGGATTTCACGGGGGAGTGATAGTGTACCTGAACGGCAAAGAGCTGACGCGCGCGTATATGCCTGAAGGCGAGGTCGGACCTGATACACCTGCTGAAGATTATCCTGAAAACGTTTATCTTGACAAAGAGGGGTTTTCCTATGACAGGAGCGAAAAGGTTGACACGCTGAGGCTTCGGCACATAAAGGATTTTGCCGTACCCGCAGACAAACTGAAAAAAGGGGTTAATGTGCTCGCCCTTGAAATACACAGGGCACCCGCGCACGAGGCGATGTTTCTGAAAAAATCAAAAAAGATGAAATGGAACCTTGTAAAGCACGCAGTTGGAAGGGTCTGGTGGACCAGAGCCGGGGTGAAAAATATTGACCTTTATGCAGGACCGGGTTCCCCTGTTACTCCCAATGCAGGGCATACAGGTCCGCCCAAAGGATTGTACGTATGGACACAGCCCATAATCGACAGGGTCCAGGTATCCGACTATCCTGACCCGTGCGAACCGCTCTATCCCGTGACAATTTGCGGTGCACGGAACGGCTCCCATTCAGGACAGGTGGTCGTGATGTCTGACAAGCCCATCACCGGGTTCAAAGCTGAGGTATCGGCCCTGAAAGGTCCGGGCACCATACCTGCATCAGCCGTGCTCCTTCGGTACCCGAACCCGGACGGTTACATACGGAGAAGCGCCAACTACTTTGAAAGCCTTGAGGAAGAACCCCCTTCAGATATACCGATACGCACGGGATCCAGGGGCACCCCGAAATACAGTGCGATCCAGTCCGTATGGCTTACCGTGAACATACCTGAGGATGCTGCTGCAGGGAACTACACAGGCACAGTAACAATAAACAGTGCAGGACATGAGCCTGTGAACGTGCCTGTGAACTGTGAAGTGGTTGACTGGGACATGCCCGACTCCAGGGAATTCCACACATTCATGGGGCTTATACAGTCTCCCGAAACCCTTTCCATGTACTACAAGGTCCCCATGTGGTCTGACAGGCACTGGGAGCTTCTTGACAGGACATTCAGTCTGCTGGGCAAGCTTGCCACCAAAGTGATCTATATCACGGCCCAGTACAAGACCCACTTCGGGAACGAAGAAAGCATGATCCGGTACATTGAGCAGCCGGACGGCACATTCAAACCGGACTTCACCATAGCAGAGAAATACTTCGAGACCGCTAAAAAGCACCTGGGCAACGTGCCTGTGGTCGGGCTGTACATATGGCGCTCCCCGTGGGTAACAGGCAACTACAACGGTGCAGGACCCAGAGGTGACCGGAAAATACTTCTAACGGTCATTGACCCTGAGACGGGCGAATTGAGCAGTGCGGAAGGTCCTGAATGGGGCACGCCCGAAGTGGTGGATCACTGGAAGCCTGTAGTGGACGGCATGAAAAAGATCCTGAGGAAACACGGTATGGAGCAGTCTCTTATGCTGGGCGTAGCAGGCGACTACACGCCCACGGACACGGCTCTTGCAGACCTTGACCAGGCATCGGGCGGTCTGAAATGGGTGTTCCACTCCCATGTGGTCAGGAACAGCATAGGGAACCAGGGGAGCGACCCGATCGGCTCGAGAAAATGGTCGAAAGGAGGCGGCAAAAAATACCCGTGCGGCTATATTGCAGCGGGCTGGGGAGGCCACGCGTTCAAATTCGATCCTGATATGATAAATCCTAAATCCCGTTATCAGAATACCCGCGGATACGGGTGGAAGACCAAGCTGATACGTGTGCAGACACGTGCGCGTCCCAGCGGGCGTCTTCACCTTGAATCGAACTTCACCAGTCTGATAAAGCACAAGCCGAAATGGGAGGACCCGCAGGCAGGCCAGTGCGGGCACGGGCGCACCGGTGCTGATTTCTGGCCCATACTGGGAACAGGATCACGGAAGAAGATCCTTGCGGGCAGGTACACTGAGACGAGGTGGGGCCAGCTCGGCATACGGTGCTGCGGAACATCGATTCTCGCCCCCGGGAAGAACGGTGCGGTTGCAACGTACCGGTCCGAGATGCTCAGGGAGAACATTCAGGAGATCGAGGCACGGGTCTTTATCGAAAAAATACTTCTGGATCCCGAGAAACGGGGAACAATAGGGGAAGAGCTTGCGGTAAAAGCCCAGAATATGCTGGACGACCGGGTGCGGGCTTCGCATAAGCGGGTACAGACTTCCGAGATACTCTCCCTTTCTAAATCCCTGTACAGAATTGCTGCTGAAGCGGCTAAAGCGGTGAAGTGATACAGAGGGCAGTAATGTGCAATGAATAGTGCGTTCTTCGTGCAAAATTCGGGTTCTATGATCCGATGTTTGCAATCGCCTCCTGTATCTTCTTCCTGACCCATTCGACCGGCTCGTTCTTCAGGGCCTTCTTAAGATCGGGAAGAGAACCTTTATCTTTCATCAGGCCGAGCGCCTCAGCCGCTGCGCCGCGCATAAACTCGTCTTCCCATATCTCAGTGCCGTATTTGTGGTGGTCAAGCACTTTCCAGTTCCTGATCCGGAACAGGCTTTCCCTGAGCTTAGGAGCGCTTTCCGTGTCCCCGATCCTGCCGAGGGCCACTGCCGCAGTGCGGCGCACAGCCATGAACGGATGGTCCAGCAGCTCTCTGAGACGGGGCACTGCTTCTTTGTCCTTTACAGCACCGGCAGCGCGTGCAGCCTGGGCGAGTGTATAGGCGTGATCGGTGGAGGTCAGGACCTTACGCACGGCTTCAGTTGCTGCTTTATCACCAGGCCGGCCAATATGCGCAAAACTCCTCATAATAGCCCGTTTATTGCCGCCGCCCATGTATGTGCTCTCCAGGGCCTTTGCAAGCACGGGCCCATAGTCCGTCCACCCGGCGTCTGCAGCCATGAGCGCAATATGCGCGGCACCGGCTCCCCACGCACCGCCCGCGTATTTCATGTCGTCGCCCCCGCGCCATGGAGAGTTCTTCACGTCCATGGCTATAGGCTTCAAAGCCTCACGTGCCTTTTCCCGGTCCGAATTGAACATCGCGAATATGGCGGCCAGCTTGACCCCTTTTTGTTTGCACAGTTCTTTATCATAGGCGGCCTTTTTCGCAGCGTCGAACCCCTTTGGATCACCGAGTTCGGCGATCCAGCGCAAAGCCTTGCTTACGCTCCCCTTCTCCTTTCCCTCAATGATGGCAATGCATTTATCGATGCTGTATGCTTTCCGCTTTTCAGGACGCCCCCAGCGGCAGCGTGATTTATACGGGGTCGGCATGGGAGGGAGCTCCTGTACAGGGCTCGGTTCCTCTTTAACCTCTGTACAGCTCCCCTTGCCGTCAGCGCGTATCGTATCCACGATAAGGTCTTTGCATATTACATCCTCCCATTTGCCTCCAGCAGCCAGTATCTCGTACGTATATGGAAGCTCCTCAGCAACGGTTACATTTTTCCGCCCCTTGCCCTTGGGATCGTCCCACACGTACGTCACACGCACTGCCGCTCCCTTTTCAAGGCTGCCCCTGACCGTTATAGTGTTTTTCCCCGGCCAGAGCTGTGGCAGAGCGCGTATGGACTGGTGTACGATCGTTTTGAATGTAATATTATTGACCCTGCAGTCAGCAGGAGAGTTCTTCGCCGTAAGATCGAGTTTAAGTCGAAAAGCGTACCTTCCGAAGGGAGAATTAAAGTCCTTAGGAATTTTCACTCTCCGCCCTACCTTGAATTTCTGATCGAGCTTTACAGTAAACGTCTGTTCGCCTGTTTTGTCCGCAGGCGCGCTCCAGCATTTCTTCCAGGTTTTTCCGTTATCAACGGAAAGGGAAAGAGTTATCGCATCGTCTCCTCCCTTTCGGAATGTCTTCATCTCTATCTCGGATTCGACCGCAAGATAGGGCGTGCGGAAGTGCCATACAGCCGTGCCCGGCGCACCTGCCTGCGCAGGCTGCAGCTTTCCCGCTGCCATGCCCTTCAGCGGCTCGGTAAGCCCGTTTGTCCAGTCTTCTGAAGACAGATCCGGTGTATAGGTCCACAGTCCGTTGCCGAATTCCACCGGATAGGGACCTTTTTCAAACGGTTTGCGTGTGCCCCTGTCCTTGCCTGCCGAGATGTTATTGTGGAAGGGCTTGCCCCAGTTGCCCCAGATCCGCTTCAGGCTCTCTCCCTTGCGGAATTTGAGCTCCATGCGGTGGATGGGCATGGGCCACGGTTCCCCGAAGTACCATATATGCATCCACTGGTAGAGGTCAGTGCTGAATTCGTTCATGCCCAGCACACGCTTGCGCGACCTGTCCAGTGTGAATCCCCCGAAGTTGCAGTCGAACAGGTGCCACCGTTTGACACCGTCATGATCCTCATACCAGAGCCCTGCCATGCCGTGGCTGGCGCGGTGCACACAGTGGCCCTGCCGTCCGAGCGCCCTCCAGAGCAGAGCTGTCACCCTGCCCAGTCCGCTGCACCAGTGGGCCCCGTGCACATTGAATATCTTGATGGGGCAGTTGACCTGCCCGCTACCGCGGTCCCGCTGAAAGGGATCCATGGGCGCCTGGCCGTTGGTCTGCGATTTCACGCGCCGCATCCACTGCCATACCGCGAGCGCCTTGTCATGATCCGTTTCCGCTTTGGACAGACGTATCGCGTCCTGCGAAAAATTTCGGATGTCAGAGGTATCGGGCCACCGGTCGCAGGTCACCCACACGTCAACTGCATCCGGCTTTATGCACAGAAATGGGCCGGGTGTCTTTTCATACGGACCGCGCCAAAATTTGTAATCCCTGGTCAGTTCGGGACGCATGTCAGCCGGCTGTACTGTTCCGGGCGCGCACATCAATACTATCACTATCAGGATCGCAGTATTAATACGGTTCATGGGATCTCTCCTTGAAAAAACATCTCGGGTTCTACTTCGCTGATTCGATCAGATTGTCCGCACACTCATTCACATAGTATTCGATATACGTATATTCTTTGTGACGGTCATCCTTTGACACGCCCGCAGGTACGATTTTTTTGCCGTCTGCCGGATCATCCGGATCAAGGTTGTGCTTTGTTTCCCATTCATCCGGTATGCCGTCATTATCCCTGTCCTTAGACGGCTCTCCCCCGGTCAATCCTTCAAGCAGCCCACCTGTGGGTATCCTGCACCCGTACGAGCCGGTCCCCTTTTTCACGTCGTTAACCTGTCTCTCCGTTACTTTGTCTCTGGGAAGACATCCTGCCCGGGACAGGACAAGTGCGTATGCTTGCTGTGCCGTGTGCATGGTGACCGGAGGCGCGGGCCAGGGCCTGGGTACTCTTTTTCCTGGAGGCGGGCTCACAACCCTTTTTGCCCATGACATGTAGTTCCCCTCAGCGTACACGTTGATCCATTTGCGTTTCCATATGGGCGCGAACGTTATGCTTGGTTTCATCTTACTGTTGGGGCCGCTTTTCACGTAATTGCGGACCATGTTGACCTTGAACGGCTGTCCGGGACGCTGCCGGTTCATTTTTACCGGATGAAAGATAAAAGGAAGCTGCACATTGTAGATAACGTTGTTCCTGTGATCAAGCACCTCCAGCCCGCACAAAGGAGCCCGCTTGCGCTGATGCACGAACAGGCAGTGATGAAGCGTGGCGTTTTTCCCCCTGTATCCCATGATCATGCCGTAGTTGTGCTTGCTCTCCGGGTGACCTATGGGAGACGATTCCTCTATGGTGCACCACTGGACTGTGAAATCACGGGAATTGCAGAAATCCATGTTTTCGTCGCATCCCCACGACACGGACACGTGATCAACCATAAGCCTGTCCACATCCGTGATCTGAAGGCAGTCACCGCCTGAACCTGCAGCATTGGTGGGTCGGCACCTGATGAACCGGATAATAATATCATGAAGACTGGGATTGATGTTGTATTTTGTCTTGAGCATTCCGTTAATAGTTATGCCTGCACCCGGCGCTGTCTGTCCTGCGATATATATCTCAGGCTCGGTAATGGTGATCGAGGGATTCTTTTTTCCCGGTGCTTCTATCACACCGCTCACGTCGAACACCACGATGCGCGGACCTTTAGCGCTGCATGCCGCCTGGAGCGATCCGGGCCCCCGGGCCTTCAGGTTGGTGACCTTTATCACCTTTCCGCCCCGTCCTCCTTTTGAGGCCGCACCGAACCCTTCGGCCCCCGGAAACGCAGGCAGCTTTCCTGAACCCGGATCCTCACTCAGGACAAATCCGGCAACAGTGCATATAAGCATCATGAACACAATAGTCGTTCTATTCATGGTCTCTTCCTTACAATGAGGCTGATTCGGCCCATGCACTGTAATTTTCCCTGGTCATGGGCCAGTGATCAGGATACTCCCCGTAAATATAGGTCATTTCAAGCCCGGCTTTCCGCGAAAGCTCGAGCGCCCTGGAAATATTCTTCCTGTCGTCCAGTTCGCCTCCGACCGCGTCACTGTTTGTCCGGAGCGCAGCGTTTCCCCGCGAAGCAGGAGGAGCTACCCCCTCCTCGATCTTGAAACGGCCGGGGGCGTCATAAAGCTGCCATGACAGTACCGTCTTTTCAGGATAATACCTGACAACAGGTTTGATCTTCTTGACCGCGTCTTCCGTCAGGCCGAGATACGTTTCGGAAAGTACGGTAAGGGAGGGATATTTCTCCATAACAGGTTCCAGCACACGACCGATCCGTTCTGCACTGTCAGAGACCGATACCCTGTATCCGGGTATAGTGTCCGTTTGTTTTTCTTTGGCTGTCACCCGCTCCTTTGACCGGCACGCATCACAGTAGCACAACCCGCTGTCCCCCTGTTCGATCTGAAATCCCTTCAGCCCGAACGTGTCCACCAGCCATTCAACGGACTCAATATAATACCCGATGAGATCCTGGTGCGAGGGACACCCCTTGAGCCGTCCGGTTTTGTCGGTAGGGGGCCATCTGTGTATGGACGGCGTGCCGTCCCTGTCACGCGCCTGTGCTTCAGGATGCTTCCGTATATAGGTGTCAAGGGAATACGGGGAATCCCCGTCGTAATACACGCCGCCGTAGTCATCAATACCCACACCTGGCAGAATGCTGATACCGTTTTCAGCAGCGTAATCCGCTACAGCGCGTCCTGCATCGATCCCGCCGTGGCTGTCGCGGAGGAATCCCCAGATAACCATCATCTCAACACCGTACTGCCGGGCAGCATCAACTGCTTTTTTGTAATTCCGGATATAGGACTCCTCCGTGCGGCTGAATCCGTATGCCCAGCGCATGCGTATATCCCACGACCACCAGATCTTTTTCATAACAGTATGCATTCCTAAAAAAATAAAGAACCGTGGAAGTTTTATTATACATACTACCGCGGTTCATGTCAATACATTTTTTATTTTACTAATTACTAATTACTGATTACTTCTTCCTGTCCTCTGACTACTGATTACTCAACGCCCGAACCGCCGCGTCAGCGACTTCACGCCTGGCATCTGACTTTGCCTTCTCAAGCGTGCCTTTTGTCGCACTGTCAAACATACCGAGCTCGCCCAGGGACTGTGCTGCTGCCCAGCGCACCTGCCAGGCCGTATCTTTGAGCAGTGTAACCAGTGCCCTGTGTGCTTCCTGCGAACCTTTGCCGACCTTCGCAAGGGCCCGTGCCGTTCCCAGACGTACGTGCGCGTCTGTGTCGCCAGTCAGCTTTACAAGCTGATCCAGTGTTTTCTCCGCCTTTTTCCCAAGCCGTGCAGCAACCTCTGTACACCAGTAACGTACATGAGGATCCGCATCCACCATTCCTGTGATCAGCGCATCCACAGCATCGCTTCCTAAAACCTCAAGCGCCCTGACAGCATTCCATTGTACGCGGTAGAGAGAATCACTGTCGCCCAGAGCTTTGACGAGCGCAGGTGCGGCCTGCTTTGCTAGGGAACCGATCCGGCCCAATGCCCAGGCACTGGCAAGGCGTGTGTTTGGCTCCTCCTCATCCTTCAGCCCCTGTATCAGGGCCGGCACCGCTTCTGCTGCTGCAGGCCCCGCCCTGCCCAGTCCTTCGGCTGCCATTCTTCGTGCCCTGCTGTACGGGTCTTGTATGCCCCGTATGAATGCCTTTATATATTTCTCTTTACTGCAGCCCATTTTGTTCAATGCACAGTATACGTCAGCCCGTACGTTTTGGTCCTTGTCTTCTGTTAATTTCAGCAGTGTCTCAGAGATGGAATCGTCTTTCGGAGCGATCAGACTGATTGCCTGGGCTGCACAGGCACGCAGCCACGGGATTTCGTGCTTCAGGGCCTTATGAAGCTCAGACAGGGCCGGCTCACCTATGTGTACCAGGGCGGTAACTATATGACGTGTGTTCGTCAGGTTCATTCCCAGTCCCAGGGCCTTCCGTTTTTCAGTAAGATCCTCAATGACACCGAGCATGGCAGGAACAGCCTCAACAGCCTCCGGACCGAGTGCTCCCAGCTCACGGCAGGCATAATAGCCTTTCTTGCCCATCTTTTTCTTTTGCAGGGATCCCTGCAGCTGCTTGACCAGGGCCGGAACGTCCCCCTTGGTCTTCGAAGTGCTGCCTCTTGAAATAATCAGCTTGGACACATCAGGGGTTGGCTGGGGTTTATAGGCCTCGCCGCTCGCTTTGTTTTTTTCCGCCTGTTCAATGGCAGCGCTGATGAGGTTATCCGCGCATTCGTTGATATAGTATTCTATCCAGGTATAGCCTTTGTGGCGGTCCCCCGGTGATACCCCTGCAGGCACGGTTTTGCTGCTGTCTGCCGGATTCCCAGGATCCAGTTTGTGCTCTTTCTCCCACGTGTCCGTCATGCCGTCTTTGTCCGTGTCTTTGGGAGCCGTACCCGGTGTCAGGCCCTCAATAAGGCCGCCCTCGGGAAAAAGCTTTCCCCAGGAGCCGGTACCGGTCCTCACTTCGCGCGCAGTTCTTCTGCCCACCGCGTCGCGCGGCAGACAGCCTCCGTGTGCAAGCACCAGTTCGTATGCTTCTTCCGCAGTATGCGTTGTTACATTCGGTGCGGGCCAGGGCTCAGCAGCATTGCTCTTCAGTTCCACGTACCCGCCGAGATAATCGAAATAGTTACCGTCGTAATAGGCTTTCGACCTGCTGAAGCCGAAACGCGGCAGAGCGGCCCGCAAGGAAGGTTTGCTGTATTTATTCGCAAGCTGGCCTGTGCGGAAGTGCGGACCCGCAGGACCGGCCTTGTAGTAGTTGCCTACAGCATTGAGACGGGGCGGCCACCCTTTGCCCCCGGTAACCATGTTGTATACCACGTTGTTTCGGTAGTCAAGGTCCGTTCCTTTCTGACACAGGGGAGCACGAAGATAATGGTGGGCAAACAGGTTATGATGGAGCGTTGTTGGTTTTTTGATATATCCGATAAGCATTGCATAATTGTGAAGCAGTCCGAAGTATGTGCATCCTTCCCAGTGGACCTGGGATTCCTCTATGAAACACCACTGAATTGTGATGTTGCTGCATTTTGACGGACTCAGAGTCTCATCCGTTCCCCAGCATACGGAAACATGGTCAAGTATGATCCTGTCCGCACCGAAAATGCCCACTTCGCCCCCTTTGGGTCTGAACCGGAGGAAGCGGATTATGACATCTTTGACGTCTCTGCAGCCCATACTCCCGGCCAGGGTTATGCCAGCACCCGGGGCGGTCTGGCCTGCTATGGTAACTTCTCCGCTCCCCATTTTCAAACTGCCGGGTATCACCCCGCTGACATCAAATACAATTATCCGGGGCCCTTTTTGATCGCACGCCCACTGAAGACTACCCGGGCCTTTGGCCTCCAGATTGGTCACATGGATGACCTTACCTCCGCGTCCGCCCCTGGAAACCGCGCCGAGTCCCTCTGCCCCGGGAAAGGCTGCAAGGGATCCTTCAGTTTCCGCTATTCCTGATCCTGCTAAGATACAAAACACCAGAATCAGCCATAGTATTCCAGTTCTTCTGAAACTCAACATTGTACTTCTCCTTTAAAAAAAATCAATAACCAATAACCAACAAGGAACTCCCAATATTCAAGTAAGGATGTTACTATCATCTTTTTTTCTTCCTTGCTGTTTCTACACTTGTAAAGTTTGATTATCCGGACCGCGTAGTCGATCAGACGTTCTTGCAGGTCAAAATCTTTTCCCCTGGTCATTGGATTGCGCTGCGTCGCAGAGCTCCTTGGTTACGCTGGGCCGAAAGCATAGAAATTTGCTTTCTATCGCTTCGCGATGCCCGCTCACCCTTGTTGGATATTGGATATTGCCCCTATATTACTCCACTGCCTTTGCCACTTCTTCGGTCAGTCTATACAGGCTTTCAGAATATTCTGCTATCAGGGGAAGTATTATCATGCCGTATCCGTGATTATTGATCATCCTTGTCCTCTGGTCAAGGGTCTCCTGAGCCTTTTGGGCAAGCTCACTCCCCAGTTTTTCCTTTCCAGCAGGATCGGTCAGGATCTTTTCAATAAAGATACGCGCCTCGATCTCCTGCAGGTTCTCCCTGTACATTTCTATGGCTGTAGAACCGAGAGCACCCTCTTTACCCGGAGCAATGACCTGCGTGCCGCAGCACCTGAGGCTGAGCTGTCCCCACGCTGTCTCCGGATAACGGCCTGCAAGGTATTTTTTTCTACCCCCGCTGCCCAGGACCGGCCAGAAATCAGCACCTATACGGCCGTACCCGTACAGTCCGGCCCCCTTGGGGGACTTCTTGGCGATACTGGTCATGTTGTACTCGATCTTGAAGCGAGGCCCGAGTATTCCGCCCGGGTAACTCCGGGTCTCCACCCGCAGCACGGGATTTTTCCATCCGTATCCTCTGTCTCCGGAAAAAGGATCCCTGTGATGGGCATGTCCTCCCCAGCCAGCCGCGATATATCTGCACGGATACGTCTTGCCCTTTCCCTTTGTCCATTTTCGCGATCCTATGGGGGTGCTCCCCATGTTGCCGAGGCGGTTCCTGACGACATGGGAATGAAGCACCCATTCCAGACCGCCTGATGCCCGGTCCAGGTCGGCCAGCGCCGTGTCCGTGGGGTGGTAGTCGCCGGCCAGGCCGATCATCAGGGATTTTTCCATGCCGTGTTTGTTAAGGATCTTTTTCACGCCGTCCACCACGGGCCTCCACAGTTTGACCACCTCGGGTGTTCCCCATGCAGGGCCTTCCTCCTCACTGAGTTGGCCTGTCTTAGGATCTTTGAGCGTAAGCAGTATTTTCCGATCGCCCCTGGGGCCTGCCCCTGCATAGTTTCCGGTAACCCAGGGAGCACGCCATAGATAGAGTCCCACCACAGGTATCCTTCCCAGGCGGCTTATGGCAATGTCAACGTATTTTTCAGCAATGCTCAAATCCGGTGTATACGTTCCGTCCGCTTCCTTTATGAACCGTATCATAGCGTGCTCATTGCCGAAATGTGTCTTCCTCTGTGCTGTAATATAGAGGGTTTTGGTCCCCACTTCCCGAAGCACGGAAAACGTCTTTTCCAGAAGCTCCCAGTGCTTATCAGACCACATCGGTACCTTGTAATACATAGCAACCGACTCGGGTGACTGTATCAGGCCGAGAAATCCAGTGAAGTCCGGCGGATCGGGCATGGTCCAGTCAATAACATGCAGGTGAACAGGAACCTCGCGCGGCTCGTTTCCGTCTGCTGTTACAGTTACGGTTCCTGTGTAATCTCCAGGTTTCGCGTCTTTCGGAATGTGCACAGTCACCCAAATGGGCTGCACTGCGCCGTCTCCCGAGACCTGCACCGTACCGGGAGGAAATTCCTCCAGTCCGCAGGAGCTGTGCCGTCCGCCGATAAACACGGACCTGCTTCGGCCCCTTAGAGGCAGTGCATATCTGATTCGTATACATGATGCCTCTATAGTTCCCGGTCCCTTGAGCTCTGAAGCTTCCGCTTTCAACCCCTGTATCGCCTTGCCGGACCCGGCTATGATCTGGCCCGAATACACGCCGTTTTTAGCTCCGCAGAGCGGCAGCGGCAACAGCCCCTCTTCCGGAGAAGAATAACTCAAGCTTGACACACTGGCAAAAGAAGGCTGTGTCCAGACCTGGAACCCCTGCGGCCTGCCCGTATGCCCCGCGTTCGGTATAATACCTTCCGTTTTTTCTCCTGTGAAATTCAATGACACAAGTCCGCATCTTGACCACCATGCATGTTTTTTCAGATGGCCTTCCTTGAACAAAGGCCTTCGCGCCATGACCTTTCCTATATAAAAAACCTCAGCAGCAGGAGCCCGGTGAATGTCCAGTGCCAGGACGTTCACGCCTTTTTTAAGAAGATTTGAAGGCACATCAACGGTTATGTGCCGATTTCTCAGTTTATACCGGTCATGTTCTGCGCTTTTTGTATCCTTCCTTTTCCTGCGCTTCAGCAGGTAGCCCTTTTCGTCTGTGAATGCCTCAAGGGGATAGCCCTCTGCAGGCGTCTCCGGTTTAATCTCCCCTTCCGGAAGGCCGGCACGGGCAAACTCGCGGCCGTTGAGATAGGCGACTATGCCGCCCTGATACGTAATGGAAAGACGCAGTTTTTTCCCATTGGACGGATCTGCAACACGGAACTTCCCGCGCAGATATATATTGGATACCGGAATAAACCTGCTTAGGCCGAACGGCCCCTGCAGCACTGACCAGCTGCTGTCATTAAAGTCCGGACTGTTCCAATCCTCAGGAGGGCCTCCCCAGCATCTAGGATTCTCCGCCTTTATTACCTCCCATTCCTTGTGTTTCTTAATGGTCTTTTTTCCGCCGTAGTAGACCAGTTCCCCCGACTTAAGCCTGACCCGGTCCGTTCCCACGGTCATGCGCATTCTCCAGAAACTTTTCGTATCCAGGACAGAAGGCACACCTGAATCCTTATCCTGCCCCTTTTCTGCAGCATAAACAGACGCGGCAGCATTACTGAACATTATGCAAAACAGATACAATACACACAACAGAAAAAAACTTCCTCTTCGCTTCATATCAGAACCCTCCGTTAAATATAATTCAATAATATTATCCGGTCTTTTCATTGTTCCTCGGGATGTACCTTTTTTGACACCTCTGCGGCTGCCTCGTACAGTTTCTCGTTCAGTTCAGACAGATTTGATACAGCAAAAACACCACGGTAATCTGACCGTTTCAGGCCGTTCCGTATTCTCTGATCAAGCAGCGCCTGGGCCTTTGCTGCCAGTTCCTCGCCGATCCGGCTGCGCTGGTCTTTATCCAGCAGGGCCTTCTCTATGAAGATCCTGGCCTGGCATTCCTGGATATTCTCCCGAAGGGCCTCATAACTTACCGTGGCCACAGCCCCTCGACTGCCGGGCACCAATATATAGTGTCCCATGATGTCCATGCGCAGCGCCTCCCAGTCGGACTCCGGATACCGTCCCGCTGTCATCGACCGCATGCCGCGCTTTGATTTAAGAACCGGCCAGAAATCCGCGCATAGATGCCCCAGCCCCCTGACGCCTCGGTCGTTGTTTCTGCCGCGTGCCGCAAGCCATGTCTCAAGAGACAGCCGCTGTGCCACGACATTGCCGTGGCCCAAGCGAAACAGTCCCCTCGGAATGTATGCCATACGAAAAGACTCTTTCCATCCGTATCCGCGACGCACCTCCGGGTCATGCGTCATAGCACCCACCCCCCAGATGGCACAGCCGTATCCCACGTCGCGGTCTCCGGGCAGTTTCTCCTTGCGGTTATGGGCGTGCATCACCCATTTGATCCCCGGTGCTCCTGCCTCAAGGGCCTTCATGGCCTGGTCAGTCGGCTGGCGGTCACCGCACAGGCCCATCATCATCGAATCGGCCATGCCACGTTCTTCCATGATTCGTCTCATGCCCTCGATCGCAGGCTTCCAGAATGCTTCGCATTCAGGGGTTCCCCACTCGGGTCCGACCGCCTCTGTCAGCGCGCCCGTGTCCGGATCCAGAGCCGTAAACAGGATTTCCCGGTCCTTGCGGGCCAGCTTTTGGTATTCAAGGGCCCCCTGTGCGCCCTTTGATTCCCAGCAATACAGGCAAACCACGGGAATCTTCCCCATGTGCTCGATGGCCAGGTCCACGTACTTTTCGGCGATGCTCAGGTCCGGCTCATAAGTATTGTCCGCTTTCTTGATAAACCGGACCATGCCGTGTTCATTGCCGAAAAGCGTTCTGCGGATCATGGTAATGTAAAGCGTCTTGTTGCCGACCGCACCCAGAAACTTCAGAGATCTGCCGATGAGATCGAAGTGCTCCTTTGACCACAAGGGCACATTGTACTTCATGGCGATTGTTTCAGGGGACTGCGCAAAATCGATGTGGGTCTCGAATGCAGACGGATCGGGCATGGTCCACGCAAACACACGCAGGTCAAGAGGGACAACCACATCATCTTCCTTGTCGGCGCTGAGGGTTACGCTGCCCCTGTACCTGCCTGCCTGCGCGTTCCGGGGCACGCGTACCGTGATCCAAATGGGCTGCATGGCGCTGTACCGGATCTTCCCTGATTTGTCCTTATGCACCGGTACCTCTTTTAGCGGGTATTCCTCCAGGCCGTGGAACGAAGGGGCACCGCGCCTTCCGCCCCCCTGGGGCTGCATGGCGTAGCGCACCTGCACGGTAGAGGATGGAAGCACGGATTTCTGCGGACCGGTCAGGTCGGAAACAGAAATCTTCAGATTCTTTATGGGTTTTGAGGAACTGATCACCACCTGGCCGGAAAAGGCGCCGTTTCTGACACCTGAGATTTTGACGGGGCGAAGCGGTTCGCAGACATCTTCGTACTCGTCAAGCCTTACCATGCTCATGAGAGAGCGGTTCCAGACCCGGAGTCCCTCAGGGCTTCCCGTGTTTGGTATAATACCTTCCGTTTTTCCTCCTGTAAGATTCAATGACACAAGTCCGCATCTTGACCACCATGCATGTTTCCTGAGATGACCCAGTTTAAAAATAAGCCTGCGTTGAAAGTACTTTCCCGTATAAAAAACCTCGGGCGCAGGCGCCCTGTGGATCTCCAGTGCCAGGACGTTCACGCCCTTTTTAAGAAGGTTTGAAGGAACATCAACGGTTATGCGCCGATCTCTCAGTGTATATCTGTCGTGGTCCGGGCCTTTTTTATACTTCAATCCCCTGCGCTTCAGCAGGTGGCCCTTCTCGTTTATGAATGCCTTCAGGGGATAATCCTGTGCCGGTGTTTCCGGCTTTATCTCGCCCTGTGCAATATGGGACCGCGCAAACTCCCGCCCGTTGAGATACGCGATCATGCCTCCCTGAAATGTTGCCGTCAGTTTCAGGGGGGTGACTGCGGCCGGGTCTGTGACCCTGAACTTTCCGCGCAGATGAATCGTGGGGGAATTCAAGAACCGCCCCATGCCGAACGGCCCGCGCAGGCGTGCCCACCCGGAATCATCGAACTCAGGCTCCCGCCATCCCTTGGGCGGCACATGCCTTAATATGAAGTCTTCCCGCTTTTTCACCCGGTAGTGGCGTCCCTTTTTTTTGATCCCCTCCCTGCCGCCGTAGTAGATCAGTTCCCCCGATTCTGTGCGCACCTGATCCGTTCCCTCGGTCATGCGTATCCTCCAGAAACTCTTTGTGTCGAGGATGGGGGGAGTGTCAGGCGACCCCTTGTGCGCGGCATCTGCTGCAAAAATGCGCAGGGGGCATGCAGAACAGATCAGGTACAGAAACACCACCGTACCAAGGACAGCAAACGTATTTCTTTGATTCATCTCAATATTCTCCCAACACTGTTTAACACATGCCGGCTATCAGAATGTTCCCAACCAAACGTCATTGTCGAGGCAGTGGGTAACGATTTTCCCCTTTTCCAGTATTTCAATCAACGAATCCTTTTCAAAGTCTCAGCAGCAGCAACGCGGACCATGTAGTCATCGTCATCGACCGCCTTTTGCAGCCGCTGGGCTGCAGAGCTGGCAGCATGCCCGACGAGTGCCAGGGACCAGCAGGCCTCACGGCGGACGAGTTCGCTTTTGTCGTCAAGCGCCTTGGTGAGAGCACTGACAACGGGAGCGGTCTTCGCTCCGGTGCGGCCCAGTGCCTGTGCTGCCTTGGATCGCAGCCAGCCGTCCTGATTTTCGCTCATTGCCTTGATCAGCGCAGGAGCTGCTGCCGGCCCTATCCTGCCCAGTGCTTCCGCTGCAGAATACTGCACTTCCTTCTTCTGATCGGCGAGTGCAGTAACAAGAGCAGGTATTGCGTCCTTTGCAGCGGGGCCGCAATTGCCAATGGCTTGTGCCACGCTGTCGCGCACTGAGTAATCCTTGTCGGACATGGCGTTTACAAGTGCCGGTACAACACCCTCTGCTGACGGGTCGATCTTTGAAAGCGACAGGGCTGCCTCCGCCTTGAGAAGCGGGGAGTCTGCCGATAAGGCCTTGATAAGTGCCGGCACGGCTTTTGCGGCCTTTGCACCCATGAGACCCAGTGATACAGCTGCTGCCCGGCGGGCCTGTGAGCCCCCTTTGCGGGGCACTGTCTCAAGTGCTGTAATCACGGCAGACAGCGCAGGTTCGCCGATTCGGGCAAGCGCATGAGCGGCATGATAGCCACAGCCCCCGCTGTAAGCACTTCCGCCCCAACGGGTACCCAGCGCCTTGATCAGTGCATCTATTGCGGACGAGGCGTCTTTTCCGATCTCACGAAGAGCCCATGCAGCAGGCTGGCGTGCCCAGCCATCCTTGCCGTGCATTGTCTTGGCAAGAGCAGGAACAGCTTCCTTGGCACGCGGCCCGAACCTGCCAAGAGCCCATGCAATGAACCCGCGGGGATTCATGTTCCATTTTGAGTTCCTGACCGGTTTTACATAATCGGTCCGCTCCAGCCCCTTGATCAGGACAGGCACCACAACAGTTTCGTCCGCAAAGGGTGCGATCATGCCCAGCGCCCAGGCAATAAACAGAGCCTGCCGGTTATCGTTGGTGTCCATGATCTTCGCGAGCTTTTCTGCTGCGGGGCCTGCTGCAGGCCCTGCGTCTTTAAACGCCCAGATAGCCTTCCAGGCTTGGCCCGTTCCTGTCTGGCCCCCCCCCTGGCGGCCGATCTCACGTTTCAGCTCCTTGGTCTTTTCCGACTTTCCTTCAGAATTTCTCATTTGACGCCATTTCTTCGACAGTTCTTCCGTCTTGGCAATGCGAGCATAGTTCTGGTTCTCAATATCCGCCACCAGCTCATCAATAGATTTGGGCAGATCCTTCCATTCAGGCTTTGGTGGTTCCTCGCCGTCCGAGGTTCTCAGGCGGTACCCGGTCAGCGCTTCGGCCTCAAGAATATCGGCCCGATCGTTTATGTAGTACTCGATGTACGTGTAACCCTTATGGCGATCGGCCTTTGAACCGCCTGCCGGCACGGTTTTGTTCGCATCAGCCGGATCATCAGGATTGAGGCCGTGTGCCTTCTCCCAGTCGTCGGGCATACCGTCGTTATCGGAGTCCGGTTTCGGCTTGCCGCCGGCCATACGCGCACGCCAGTCGCCGCGGGGGAGCTGCTCGTCCCACAGCCCGGTACCGGTCCGCATCTCATAGATGTGTCGTGCAGTGACTTCATCGCGGGGCAGAGCGCCGCCCACGGCGCACACAAGCTCATAGGCCTCCCTGGCAACGTGAGTGACAGGAGGGACGTCGGCTTTCGGCTGGGGAGCCGAGCGGCCGCCTGCGCCGGGCTCGGAGTAGCCGCCTGCATGGGTGATGTAGTTCCCCTCGACATAGAGCTTCTGATTTCCCTTCCTGCCCAGTCCGATTCCCGGCGTGGTCAGCGTTGTGACTGGATGGTAGATGCGCGGGGAACCGAAGAGTGCACCGGGTCCATGCTTAATATAGTTACTGACAATGTTACCGCCGCCGGGAGGTATCCCTATGCTTCCATAGCCGAAGTTGTAAATGACGCTGTTACGGTAGTCGAGAACAATGCCATACTGCGCGGCAGGTGCGCGGCCGTTGTGGTTGGCAAACAGTATGTGATTCAGTGAACTTGGCCCGCCGCTGATAATCATGCCGAAATTGTGCGGTTCGTCACCGCCCTCCCAGCAGAGCCGGGATTCCTCAATTGTGGTCCACTGGACCGTGGCGTTCTTAGTGCCGGGCAGGCTGAGGCTCTCGTCCGCACCCCAGGAAACCGAAGTGTGGTCGACCATGATGTTGTCGCCTTTTGTGAAAAGCACTGAGTCCTTGCCGTTCGGGCCGCGGAACCTGATGCGCAGGTGTCGCACAATGATGTCTTTAGCGCCGGTGAACCGGAGATGCCCCGTAAAAGCGATGCCCGGTCCTGGAGCGGTCTGACAGGCAAGGGTCAATTGACCGTTACCCATCCGCATGTCCATGCCCTGGACCACACCGCTCACATCAAAGACCACGATACGGGGGCCGCTCGCAGCGAGTGCTGCGAAGAGGCTGCCCGGACCCTTGGCGTTCAGATTGGTAACTTTGATGACCTTGCCCCCGCGGCCGCCCGCGGCATGTACCCCGTAGCCTACTGCCCCGGGAAAGGCGGGAAGGGCTCCTGTATCACCTTCTGCAGACTGTACTGTTCCGGATTCCGCCAATATACAATAGATCAGGATTATGCACAGTATTCCAATATTCCTGAAATTCGACATGATTTTTCTCCTATTATCCAAAGTCAAAAACAGACACAGAGAACACAAAAAAATGTTATAGATAAAAAGAACAAATATATCGGAAATTATTTATATTATTACAAGGGTTTTTAAAAATGAATATTCTCTCTGTGCTCTCTGTGTCTCTGTGGCTTTCTTTTATTCTCCGCTTATCCTGGTCAATGCTTTTTCAGCGGCGTATCGTACTATATAATCTGCATCGCCAAGCGCTTCTTTAAGAGATGATGCGGCTTTGCCCGCTTTGCTCTCTATAAGCGCAAGGGACAGAACAGCCTCTCTCCTCACCTCAGCATTGTTATCCTGAAGGCCCTTGATCAGCGCGTCAACTGCCTGTACGGAACCGCTTTCCCGGGCCGCATCCCCCAAAGCCCGTGCAGCGTATTTCCTGGTCCACGCATCCCCGTTCTCAAACGCTTGTATAAGAACGGGTACTGAATTCTCACCGATCCTGCCCAGCGCCTCCGCTGCAGAATATCGGACCTCCTTTTTCCGGTCAGCGAGTGCGGTCTCAAGAGCAGGAATCGCATCTTTAGCTGCAGATCCGCAACCACCAAGGGCCTGGGCTACGCTGTTGCGCACCGCGTAGTTTGTATCGGTCAAGGCCTGTGCGAGTGCCGGCACAACACCCTCTGCCGACGGATCTATCTTTGAGAGTGCCAATGCGGCTTCGGTCTTGAGCAGCGGTTGGTCTTCAGACAATACCTTGATCAGCGCTGGCACTGCCTCCTTAGCCTTGGATCCCATAAGGCCCAGAACCACGGCTGCAGCGCAGCGGGAACGGCTGCTCCTCCCCTTGCGCGGTACGGTCTCCAATGCCTTGATAACAGCAGGCAGGGCAGATTCACCGATTCGGGCAAGCGCATGTGCAGCATGATAGCCGCATCCAGCGCTGCGAGCGTTGCCGCCCCATGCAGAACTAAGTGCCTTTATGAGCGCTTCAGTGGCAGGTGCGGCGTCCTTACCGATCTTTCTGAGCGCCCAGGCGGCAGGCTGGCGTGCCCAGCCATCCTTGCCGTGCATTGTCTTGGCAAGAGCAGGAACAGCTTCCTTGGCACGCGGCCCGAACCTGCCAAGAGCCCATGCAATGAACCCGCGGGGATTCATGTTCCATTTTGAGTTCCTGACCGGTTTTACATAATCGGTCCGCTCCAGCCCCTTGATCAGGACAGGCACCACAACAGTTTCGTCCGCAAAGGGTGCGATCATGCCCAGGGCCCAGGCAGTAAACAGGGCCTGCCGGTTATCGTTGGTGTCCATGACTTTTGCGAGTTTTTCTGCTGCGGGGCCTGCTGCAGGTCCTGCGTCTTTAAACGCCCAGATGGCTTTCCAGGCCCGGCCCGTTCCTGTCTTGCCTCCCCCCTGCTTACTGACTTCCGCGTGCAGTTCTTTCCACTTCTTCGACTTACCTTCCTTGCTCCTCACTTGACGCATCTTTTTCGACAATGCCTCGGTTTTTGCGATACGGGCATAGTTCTGGCTCTCAATATCAGTGACCAGCTCATCAATGGATTTGGGCAGAGGCTTCCACTCCGGCTTGGGAGGTTCTGTATCCAGGTCATTGTGGCCGTTCAGTCGAAAGGCGGTCAGGGCTTCAGCCTCCCGAAGGTCCGCCAGTTCATTAATATAATATTCAATATATGTATATCCTTTATGCCGGTCTCCGGGAGACGCTCCTGCCGGTACGGTCTTATTCGCATCGGACGGATCGGAAGGATTAAGGTTATGGGCCTTTTCCCACTCATCAGGCATGCCGTCACTGTCCCCGTCCGGCTTGGGTGTTCCCCCTTTCATGCGCGCACGCCAGTCGCCGGGAGGGACTTCCTTGTCCATCATTCCGGTGCCGTGTCTGACTTCATACATGATCCGGCCCGTTATCTCGTCCCTTGGCAAAGCACCACTGCACGCGGTCACCCGCTTGTACGCTTCTTCAGCCACATACGTAGTCACAGGCGGGCTGTTTGTCGGTTTATTTTTTGCGTATTCGTCCTCACAGTACCCTCCGTTATAGCACATGTAATTTCCTGTCCTGTGCACCCCTTTCTTTGCCGGAATACCGGGCAGGGCAAGTGTTATTACGGGGTGGTATATGCGAGGCATGCCGTACAGCCCCCCTTTGCCTTCTTTGAGATAGTTGTTTACAACATTTCCGTTAAGGTGAACCGTAGAATATGAAGTGACATTGTAGAGCACGTTGTTTCTGAAGTCGGTGACCACGCCGTACTGGCAGTTAGGCACCCGCCCCGTGTGATGTGCTATCAGGTTGTGGGAAAGTGTGCAGGTCTTGTTGCTCACGAGCATTCCGAAATTATGCGGCTCGTCGCCTCCTTCCCACTTGAGCCTCGATTCATTGACAGTACACCACTGGAGTGTGACATCTTTGCTGCCCGTGGGGCTGAGGCTCTCGTCAGCACCCCAGGACACTGACACATGGTCGAATATAACGTTCGTGCAGCCCGTTACACGGACAGCATCGCTTCCTCCCCTGCCGTACCGGATCCGCATATGCCGTATGATAGCGTTTGTTACCCCCTTCATCTCGAGCATTCCCTCGAACGCGATTCCCGGCCCGGGGGCCGTCTGACAGGCAATGGTAAAATCACCGTTTCCTGTTCTGTACCGCTCTCCCGGAACCACACCGCTCACGTCGAAAATGATGATCCGCGGTCCCTTTGCCCCGAGCGCTGCGATGAAGCTGCCCGGCCCCTTAGGTTTGAGATTTGTCACCTTTATCACTTTGCCCCCCCTGCCGCCCGAAGCCCGGCCACCGTATCCTTCAGCACCCGGAAACGCGGCAAGGAAATCGATCTCCCCTGCAGCACCTGCTCCCTTCTGTTCCTGAGCCGATGCCAGTATCTTCAGAGCAGCGGCTCCGCCGCCCGCTGCCAGGGCTATGCTTATAATGGCTACACCTGCCAGTTTAAGCTTTGTCCACATCATCATCTTCATAACTCCCTTTGCAATAATACTCGCGTTTTTGAATTCCGATAATGGGCCTGCCCCGCCTTTGACAGCTTGCAGAGCTGCCGAACTGCACGACGAAGCAAGATCAGCCGGGGAAGCTTCTACAGTCCCCGATTCAAAAAAGCGCACAAGTGCTGCCATAGGTATAATTATACCCTTTTTCCCGAATTTTCTGCGCATTTTCTCAAGCGAACGGGATATCCTCTTTCTCACCGCGTCCTCTGAACAGCCGGACTTCCCAGCTATCTCTTTATGGGTTTTCCCTCTGAAGAAATAATCCACGACCGCCCCCTGCTGTTTCCTGCCGAGTGAAGAGAGCACATCATTAAGATAGGGCAGAAGCTCTTTCCACTGGGCTTTTTCACGCTGGTTTCCCTTTTCACGGGTTGCTGCCGCAGCAGCTTCATGTTTGACCCTTCTTGCATCCATCCGTTTCATATTCAACACCGCCAATTTTGCTGCGCGGAAAAGCCACGCAGAGAGAGCCCTTGGATTGCGTATGCTGTCCGCTTTTTTTGCCAGAGTGATAAAAACCGCCTGAGCAGCATCCTCTGATTTTGCTTCATTTTTCAGACTCCTGAAACACACTGAATAGACCATAGCGGAATATTCCTGGACGAGCATACGGAACGCTTCCTCACTCCGCTCTTCAGTGAATTGTCTAAGCAGTTCTGCATCGTTCATGCTTATCCTCTCATTATAGCGTACACAGCCTGCCTGAACCGGACACTCTTTTTTGTTTTTTTGGTCACATTGTGCTCGTGCATGGCTTTATTATGCTGACAGTGTACCAAAAAATATTCCCGGAGTCAAGTCTTTTTAGGAAAAAAACAGTTGACATGAGCCTCATCAATGTATAATACGTGTTCCCGATCGGCCGTAAGCAGGACACTGCTGCCAGCATCAGGCCTTTTTTTTCAGGCAGCATACTCTTTAATCACAAGGAAATACACATGGGGAATAACGGATTTGCCCTGACCGCTGCACATGAATGGATATCGCACGATCCCTTCGGCACCGTAAAACAAGCGGACAGTCCTGGAACAACCGGTGCATCTGATAACGAAACCGTTCTGCAAAGTGCAAAAAACGGGTATGTGTCCTTCAGAGTTCTGGTCAAAGGCAAAGGCGAGTATACGCTGACAGCGGAAATGGATAACGGCCTTGAAACGGATATGTACAGGGCCTGGTACCATAAAATGGCGCCTGAAGAGGGAAAGGAAGAGAGTACTCCCGTTTATATTCCGGACGCGCTCATACCTGTGCGCGAACAGGAAACGTGCATCCTTCCCGATCCTGACAACAACATCAGCGGTCAGACTGTACAGGAATTCTGGATCGACATATTCGTGCCGGCTGATGCACCCGAAGGAAACGCTAAGGGCACAGTCAGGCTCTCAGCCGGAAACACCGAACAGAAACTGGAGGTCACGGTCAATGTGATCGGCCGCGTTATTCCTGATGAACCCTTTTTGAATATGGACCACAATTCATACGGCTGTTCAGGTGTGCCCCTACGGTATCCTGAATATTTCAGCGGTGCCTCCGGAGACGAGATCCATTTTAAGACAATAGACATACTTCATCACAGGTACCGTCTGATCCATGAGCACAGAGGCCTTCTGCACAACCTCTGCTACAGCCATTCCGGATCAACGAACCGCATTTATCATCCTGATGTTGTGGGAAAGGGCAGGGATAAGCATCTTGAAAACTGGCAGTACTATGACCGGCATTACGGTCCCCTTCTTGACGGGACCCTGTTTGAGACAGCAGCCCCGGGCATGCCGCACCCCAGACGCAAGGCGGCACCTGTATGGAGCGTATACACCCCGATCAATCCTGAATGGCCCGCCTCCTACCTGCATTTCGGTGAGGAGGGATATGATGTTGAATTCGTCAACTGCGTCAGGCAGTTTGATGAGCATCTGAGGGAGAACGGCTGGACCGGCTCGCATATCGAAATGTTTTTCAATCACAAAAAGCGGTACCGCTGGTTCGGATGGGACGGGGATGAACCCAAATATTCAAAGGATTTTGCATACCACAAAAAAATGGGTGAGCTGTTCAAACAGGCAACGGACGGGTCGCCTGTACCGTGGATATACCGTTCTGATACAAGCTGGCAGATGAAAAACCACTGGGAGGCCCTTAAGGGATACATAACCTTCTGGGTATGCGGGAGATTTGTCAGATGGTATCCTTCCCAGGTAAAAAAGGTGATCGAACGGGGAGATACAGTATGGAACTACGGAGGCCTTCCTTCCATAACGGTCCAGAGCTCTGCCATACTTGAGAATCTCTTCAGCACCTGGGCCCTCGGCCTTTCCGGATTCTCCCCCTGGAACACGACCAGCCTGGGCGGAGACCCGTGGTTCAGCTGCACGGGCATGACTGAGGGCATTCTGTATCCGGGAGAACGGTTCGGCATACCGGGCCCCATACCTTCGATACGCATGAAGATCCAGCGCAACGGGATACAGGATGTTGACCTTATTATGCAGGCAAACAGGGACGATCAGGCCGCTGTTGACAGGCTCAAGCGGATGACCGAGGAAAACAATCCTGTGTGTGTTTGGGAGGACCTTCCGAAAGCTGCTGTGGAGCTTCCTCCCGAGGACTGGGACAGCAAAAACCTCCAGGCGGAGCACGAACCGATCAAGCAGTACAACGAGTCCCTGAACCCGCTCTGGTGGCAGGGAATCCGGGATGCTGCTTTAACGTAGTCATAAGAAACTTAGAAAAAAAGAAATAAGATAGACAGGATCATATGATCTACAGGATAGTCAAGAGACAAGAAAAGAATATATTGAAAGGGTATACGTCAATGATATCAGCAGACAGTAAAGCTGCGGAAAAGCGGATGGACGCAATGAAACAGGCTGCACATACCGCCTCTGTTATAATAGACGGAGATGAAGCCCTCAGGATCATTGTTGACAGGGCTGTCGAACATATTACCAATCCGGACCCCGATTCAAGATTCATGGCATCGGATTACTTTGACGTGGACCTCGAAAATTTCCTGCGCATGAAAAAGACGATGCAGCGGCTGGCCCTTCTTCTCGATTTTCCCTGCAGCAGCTCATTATGGATAAAAATTAAAGGGCTTGAGGACCATGTCACACTCGCTGTCCAGAACGGAACCCTTCACCGGTACTGGACATTCGGACAGCTCAAACTCAAGCCTGACAAGCAGAAAATGATCGAATGCCTCAATACGGGCAGCGTAACGGCTGCCCCTCTGGAGGAATCGGAAAAGATGATAACCGTCCTCGCTCCTGTCAGGAATTCATTGTACGATACTGTAGGCTGCATGGAGTTCTCCGCTGAATATCCATAAATCAGGAATCAGACATGCCGATCGATAACCTTCATATTGAGTCCGAAGCTCCCCTTACCCCTCCTGAAGATATACGTAGTGAATATCCGCGAAGCGAAAAAGCGAATTCCACTGTCGAGGATTCCCGAAACTCCATTCAGGATATCCTCACGGGCAGAGACAGCCGGATATTTATTGTAGCCGGTCCCTGCTCCATTCACAATCCCGAAGAAGCAGAGGAGTACGGCGCCAAACTGCAGGCCTTGAGCAGGGATGTGGAAGACAGGATCATACTTGTCATGCGTGTCTATTTTGAAAAACCCCGTACAACTGTAGGATGGAAAGGGCTTATATACGACCCCGATCTGGACGGATCATATAATATGGAAAAAGGTATCCGTCTCGCGAGAAAAATACTCCTCAGTATTAATGAGATGGGCCTTGCCACAGGAACGGAGATCCTCGACCCGATCACGCCACAATACATCTCCGACCTTATATCATGGGCCGCGATCGGTGCCCGCACATCCGAATCCCAGACCCACAGGCAGCTTGCAAGCGGCCTTTCCATGCCTGTAGGATTCAAGAACGCGACAGACGGAAGCATTGCTGTGGCTGTTGATGCGGTCAGGACCGCCTCTTCAAAACATTCCTTTATCGGCATTACAGCCAGCGGACGCTCCGGGATCTTTTCAACTACAGGAAACAGCTACTGCCATATAGTGCTCCGGGGAGGAGGCCCGGAAGGCACAAACTACGGTTCGGAACACATTGCATTTGCCCGGGAACTGATGAAGAAAAAAGGGTGTGATCCACGAATCATGGTCGACTGCAGCCACGGGAATTCCCGCAAGATCCCTGCAAATCAGAAAAAAGTGATGAAAGACGTGACCAGACAGATATGCAGCGGGGAAAAAAGCATCATCGGCTTTATGCTCGAAAGCAACCTCAGCACAGGCCGCCAGGACATCATACCCGGTTCGAAGCTCAAGCCGGGTATTTCAATAACGGACGAGTGCCTCGGATGGGAAGAGAGCGAGGAACTGATCAGGCAAACATACGAAATGCTTAGCCAAGGAAATAAAACACGTTAACCCGCTCCTTTTTTACTTGACAAATCACGTAATTACCGTATAATAACCTCAATATAAGCCGAAGTGGCGGAACTGGCAGACGCGCATGATTCAGGGTCATGTGGCCCCTAAAGCCGTGGGGGTTCGAATCCCCCCTTCGGCACATTCAAACCACGAAGACACCAAGTCACAAAGAACAGGGATATTTTATTTTATAACAATATTTCAAGGGGGATTCCAGCGAAAGGGTTTTTGGGAAAACGGTGGGGTTTTCCCAAAGGGGTGACAGCAGAACGGAAGCGACCGGATGGGAGCTTATGTTCTGCGCCAGAGGGGCCGATAGGCCCCATGGAGAGGAGCGAAGCGACGAGAATCCCCTCTTCGGCACATTCAAACCACGAAGACACCAAGTCACAAAGAAAAGTTTAAAATAAAAATTATAACGAAAGAGCTGTCTTCAATTTAATATTTTTTTGCATTTTTTCTTGATTAACAGAAGCACCCTTGTATAAGTAATACCATGAATATCTACCTTGCGATCATACTCTCGGCACTTACCATCAACTTCCTGCTCCAGTCACTGGTCAGGATACTTACGGTCCGTACGCTGAGCACTGAAATTCCGGACGAACTGCAGGACATGTACGATCCGGATGAATACCGCCGCAGTCAGGAATACACAAAGGCCAACACACGGTTTGCACAGTTCGTTTCAACGTTCGGTTACTGTATTACCCTGGCCTTCATACTGGCTGCCGGATTCAATTACGCGGACATACTGGTACGGAGCCTTGTTTCCAATTCAATTATACGGGGATTATGTTTTGCAGGGCTTCTGTTTCTTGCCAGGGATATCCTGTTCACACCCTTTGCTCTGTACCGGACATTCGTGATAGAGGAAAAATACGGCTTCAATACAATGACAGTAAAAACCTTTTTTCTTGATAAGATAAAATCGTACTGTGTGGGGTTCATTCTGGGTGGAATTATTTTAGCCCTTATTCTGTTCTTTTTCGAACAGGCAGGTCCGTACGCATGGGCTGCAGCGTGGGGAGCAGTCTCTCTATTCATCATACTCATGCAGCCGCTCTATGTCCTCGTTATTGCTCCTCTTTTCAACACATTCACTCCGCTGCAGCAGGGAGAGCTCAGGCACAGGATAGAGGAATATGCTGATAAGGTTGATTTCCCCCTGAAGGAGATCAATGTGATGGACGGATCGAAACGGTCCTCACATTCAAACGCCTACTTCAGCGGAATATTAAAAAAAAGGATCGTGCTGTTCGACACGCTTATTGCCGGTCATCCGCCAGAGGAGATCGTAGCGATCCTTGCGCACGAGACCGGCCACTATAAAAAGCACCACATACGTAAAGGGATTCTGCTCGCGATTATTCATACAGGGATCATGTTCTTTCTCCTGTCCCTGTTCATCAAAAACCCCGGCCTGTTCGAAGCGTTCCGCATGGAGCATATATCACTGTATGCAGGGCTGGTTTTTTTCGGGCTTCTCTATTCGCCTGCTGAAATGATCCTTTCCGTGTTCTTCAATCGTCTGTCGCGGGCATTCGAATATGAATCGGATAGGTTCGCCGCAGAAACAATTGAAAACAGGGCATCACTTGTTTCCGCACTGAAAAACCTGTACGCTGACAACCTGTCAAACGTTACCCCCCACCCCCTCGACGTGATCCTCAACTACAGTCACCCTCCCCTTCTACAAAGGATACGCGCTGTACAGGCTAGAGAGTAAATCCCGTTAGGCGCACCAGCGCCGCCAAGGTTGTGACCTGCGACCTTTGACTTATGACTTTGTCAATCAATAAACATTTCGCTTTCAGGTTTTTTGCTTTCTATTTTTTCAATAGACCTCTGCAGCTCATCTTTAACTTTTTCGCTCGATTCTAAACTAAGGGCTTCCATTAAATATATCCATACAGAATCACCACCTATTCTACCGAGTGCTTTAGCAGCTCCATATCTGACCCAGTCATTTTTATCCTTTAATGCTTTGACAATGTCAGGAACTGCTTTTAATACAGGAGGCTGCATATTTCCTAATTCCCAAAGGATTACGAGTTTTACCTTGGTGCTATGCTCTTCATAAAAGCATTCAAGCAGGATCTTTCGTATATCATTGTTTTTCGGAGCGATCCCTACCAAAGCTCGTGCTGCAAACATACGTGTTGTTTCATAACCCTCCTTAGTCTTTTTCATAAGTACCGGCAATGCCTCCTTCGCATCAGAGCCCATATTTCTCAATGCTTCAAAAGCGGCTATTCTGATATTTCTTTTATTATCATCCAACAACGTAATAAGTATTGATGCTTCCTCTTTTGCCTTCATTTCCCTTAGATCAACATCCGCGCCCATTTTCCGCCAGAAATTGTCACTCTCTAACGTTTTAACAAATTCAAGCATTTCCCATTCACGAATAATACCTATTTTCGCAATTGTATGATTTATTCTCCAATTCGAACATGAATCCCTCATCTCTTTAAGTAAAGGGAAAACTTCTTTTGCGCACAGCCCCAGTTCTCCTAATGCATACAGAGCTGCATCTTTGGTCTCGGAATCATTGTCTTCCTTAAGGATATGAATAAGGGCCCTTACAGCTTTATACGGGGGTGCCGGAAGGTCTTCTGTTTCTTCATATATCCTACCGAACAGATAAGCAGTATCCCGCCGAATGTCATGATGGGTATCGTGTAATGAAACAGACAAACATGATACCATATCCTGAGCGTATCCTTCAATATCCTCCAAATTTCTTAATGCGTTAATACTAAGTTGTCTATCGATCCTTTTTCCACTTTGTATCATAGAAATAAATCTCGGAATAATACGTGATTTTGGTTTTCCGATCGTAACAAGGAAATCTATTGATCCACTTTGAACGTATCTATCCCTATGCCTGGTAAACTCAAGCAGTTTATATACTGTTTTATTTTTCTCAAGATATTCACAGTCAATTTCCTTTAATTCAAACAGATTCCTGTATGCCGATAACCAGTAAAGATCTGAATATTTTTCATCGCTTTTCAGGTAATCCGTTAAGTATGGAATGCATGCCTTCGATCGCCCGACCAGCCATACACACCCCTGTGCTGTACTGCTTTTTGCAAAACCTTTTCCGACAAAATACAACGGTGCTTTTTCTGCACAATATTCACACCAGGTATCTGCAAAGTCGTATTTTTCATATAATACAACGATCCACAAACCCAGCCAATTATGCAGGGCCCATAGGATCATTAGAAAAGCAAAAGCCAGAACTCCAGTCCATATAGAAACCTCAAGTATTTTACTATTTCTTGTGCTCTCCTCCAGAGGTGTCTGGTTTTTTCTGGATTCCACCACCGTATCCCCTGCTTTTATTTCCTCTTTTTCATTCATTACTCAATTAGTATATACTCCCAATCCCTCAAAGAAGTTCTAAATACTTTATAATTCCACCGGGGTCGGTTTTTTTCCCTCACCTTCCCGCTGCAGGGCCGTGCGCTTCGTCAAGGAAAGCTTCGATGTTCTCAAGCGGCGTGCCCGCGGTGATACCGTTTCCCGCCGCAAGGACCATACCCCCTTCAGCCCGGCCGAACATGTCGATCATGTGTCTTACTTCGGCACGGACTTCGTCAGGCCCTGCCTCCTGAAGTGTATGCTGCACGTCGAAACCTGCCCAGAACCCGATCCTTCCGCCAAAACGCTCAACAGTCTCGGGCCAGTCCATGGTGTGTTTCTGTACCGGATGGAACATGTCAACCCCGGCCTCGATCAGATCCTCCATAACGTCCGTGTTGTTGCCGCATGAATGGAGCCAGAAATGCATTCCCAGTCTGTGCACCTCTGGCACAAGCTCGAGGTAAAAGGGCTTTATGAATTCCTTGAACTGGCCGGGCGTCATGTTAAGTGACTGCTGATTTCCCAAATCATCGGACGTCTGAAACCCGTCTGCTTTCACCTCTTCTGCTGTGCGGCGGATGATGCACTGATATACATCCCGAAGGTAACTGTGCAGTTTATGGACTTCTTCCGGATGGTCGTAGTAGTCGAGCATTATATTCTCCATGCCGCGTATTCCCCACGGGCGTTCAAAAAAGAAACGCCAGAACCCTGCCATTACATATTGTCCCCGGGAGTGCGCCTCTTCAGCGATCTGCCGGGCTTCTGAAAAATCCAGATCCTCCGGTTTGGGCGAACATTCGATAAACTCGTCAAGATACCTCCAGTCCGGAAGGAGCGCGTCCGAGTCCAGTCCGTGTGAATCCCCGGTTTCCTCTCTACGCCAGGAATAGGGAGTTCCCTCCCAGTCTATCAGAGGCAGGTAGACTTTAACCACGTCGTCCGGGTACCGCGCTTCAAGATCGTCAAGCGCGTTCCCGTACTGCTCCCGCAGCCCTTCTCCCCACCACATACACATGCACGTGGGCACAGCACCGGGTGACTTGTGCTCTATCGCTTTTACAACAGTATCACGGTCAAGCGTCATATTCTGTTCGTTCATCGTTTAAATCCTTTAATGTATACGCACAAGATGACCTGCGGTGTTTACATATCAAATATCCAGGGCAGGGAAGATCACGACGTTGCTGCAGGCACTCATATTCATCATATCCTTTCCTTCTGAACCCCGTAGTATCCCGTTTCCTGCTCTTATCCTACTCACCCGAAAGACACATGATCCTGCCGTTCATGGCCGAGATATAGAGCCGACCGTTAGCCGCGCACATCCCGTCGAAGACAGGCGGGGACTCGAGCTTCAGCTCGGAGAGCTTGTCCCCCTTGGCCCCCGAGAGAGCCTGGAGCAGCCCGCCCGCCCGCCCGGCGAGAGCCTCAGCCCCCTTCCCGATGTTCAACTTGGCCAGCTTGGACGGGCGCCGGTAGGCCTTGAGGACCTCCAGTTCGTCGATCAGCTTCGGAGGGCCGGCGATGAAGAGCGTGTCCCCGGCGAGGACCAGGCCGCGGCCGAGCACCTCGGCCTTCCCCGTCCAGCGATAGGCGATCCGCCTCTTCTTCCTGCCCTTCTTCCCGCCACCCGGGGGCGGCGTATCCGTGAAGGTCGGCTTCTTGTCGCAGGCGAACAGCTGGTACCTGTAGGCGCTGGTGTACTCCGAGACGGTACCCGGGGTCCGACCGAAGCCGTAGACCGCCTCATCGTCGAAGACCAGGAGGCGTCCCGCCGGGGCCCCCTTGTGGGCACTGGTCCAGACGCTGTACCCGCCGGTGAAGTGCCGGCCGTAGATCCAGTAAGAGCGCTGGAACCAGCTGTCGTCCAGGAATCCCGTGGGGCAGAAGAGGTGCGCACCCGCGTCACCCTGCTCGCCCTTATACGGCCCCAGCGCCAGCCGCTTGCCCTCGAGATCCAGCTGCTGCGATCGCATGTAGATGTGCTTCCCGTCGCAGGAGAGCACGTCCGGCAGGGCCACCGGCATCTGCTTGTTCTTGTGGCGCGTCTGGAGGTTCTTCTGCCCGCCGGGAACGCGGTCGTCGAAGACCGACTCGGAGAGCAGCTTGCCGGTGGCGGCCTCCAGGCGGCACAGGCGCATCCCCCCGTCGAGGAACATGGAGCGGCCGGCGACGCAATGCACGATCCCCTCGCGCACCAGCACGCTGCCGGGCACCGGCCAGGCCGACTCGACCTGTCCGTAGGACACGATCCGGCGATCAGCGAGCGCTGCGCGGAAGCGCCAGGCCAGTTTCCCGTCATCCGCGTTCAGGCAGTAGACCCACCCGTCGCGGCAGCCGAAAATCGCTGCATTCCCGTAAACCGTCGGCGGCGAATCCACCCGGCCGCCGGTGCTGAAAGACCAGAGCTTCTTCCCGTTGTCAGCGCCGAGCGCGTGAACGGTGTGCGTGTCTATCTGGGCGACGAAGACCTTGCCGCCGGCACAGACCGGACTGCTCAAGCGGCCGCCGAGTTCGGTGGCCCAAGCCTGCCTCAACTTAGCGGGCACCTTGGTCTTGGTGAAGCCGCTGCGGGCGTGGTCGTGGCGGTAGGTGGGCCAATCACTCGGATTTTGGATTGCGGATTTTGGATTGCGGATTTGGCCGAAGGCTGGGCCCTTTTCCAACGTTGAACGTTGAACTTTGAACGTTGAACCCGCACGAGCGGGAGCGAGTGCATTGAGGTTGGTCAGCAGCGACTCGGGGTAGCAGGAGCAGGGGTGCGGCGGCGCGTAAAGCAGTCCGTTGGCGGGCATGAAGCCGTAGAGACACGTGCCCCGGACCCAGTGGTGGTACTCCCAGTGCCTGCTCTTGGTGTCCACGAACTCGATCCCCGTCCGGGAGAAGAGCAGGTACTTCTCGGTGGCCCGTCCCCGGTGGCAGCGGTGGTGGAACCAGAAGGCCTTGACGTCCGGGGGGAACTCGGCCTTGACCTCGCCGGTGGCGGGGTCGCGGCCGGTGAACTTGCCCTTCCCGGTGGTGGTGGCCCCGGTCCAGACAAGGCCCCCGGCGACGAGGATGTCCCCCGGAGAGCGGTAACCGGAGCCGGGCCAGTCGGCGGACCAGAGCTCCTTGCCGGTCGCGGCCGAGAGGGCGTGCATCCTGGACACGCCCCCGTCCTTCCTGCCGCCGGTCTTGGCCGCGAAGAGAACGGTCTCCCCGTGAAGAACCAGGGTCGGGGGCTGGTTGATGAAGCCCCGGGGGGAAAGCTTCTTCAGCGACGCCGAGGCCCACTTCCGCTCACCGCTCTTGCGGTCGAGACAGATCACCTTCTCTCCGTCGTGGAATACCACGTGTTCCCCGCCCACCGCCAGCGTGAGGGGAACGACATCGTGCTCCTTCTGCCAGAGGATCTTCCCGGAGTCCGCCCGGACCGCAGTCACATGGACCCTGGGAATCTCGAGCTTGGGCTTCCTCTGCTTGCGCGGGACCTTGTTCACGGTCAGGAAGAGCACCCCGTCGGCGAGGATCACCTCCTGGGTGGTCTTCGTGCCCTCGTATTCCCTGATGGTCTTCCCGGTGGCCGCGTCCAGCGCGACGAGCGCCGACTCGAGCCCGAGTGTCGCGTAGACGGCCCCGCCCACGGCCACCAGGCGCCGCGGAAGATCGGCCGGACCGGACTTCAGCCCACGCAGATGATGCTCCCACTTCCCGATGGGACGTTTCCAGAGGAGAACGCCGCTGAAGGCGTCGCGGGCCACCACCTTCCATTTCGGCGGCAGGACCATCGAGGCGGTCGGGCCCTCGTCAATGATGTAGAACACGCGTCCGCCGGCGGAAACCATCGCGCTGATGCTGGACATGTTGTGGTGATGCCGGGTCCACTTCGGACCGCTCACCCACTGCATCCGTCGCGGCGGGCCTACGATCATATCGCGCGCCACAGCATTGTTGCCGGGGCCGTGCAGGTAATGGGGCCAGTCATCAATCGTTTTTGGCCGGGGTTTTATGGTTTTGATCCAGCTCCCGCTATCCTTTACATAGGCGACGCCTTTCGGGGCAAGCACCCGCATGATCTCTTCCTTTGTCGCATGCTCATCTCCTGTCACCACCAGCAAATTGACCAGATTGTCCATATAGGGCAATCCCCGCCCGGTAAGCCGGTCGATCGAGACTTTGCCATAGAGGCCCAGTTTTCGGACGTGCGCACGGGCCTTTTCGACGCTGGCCGCATCAGCGTCCATACCGTGGACCAAGTAGCTGTCATTTGCGAAAAGCGCTGCAGTGAGTCTGCCGTCCCCGCAGCTGAGATGGACCACGAGCCCTCCCTTGATGCCGGTAGCCTTGAGGATCTCTCCGGCTTCCTGAGCATGATTTTGCACGGACAGCATCAAAAACAGAAGGATCAGAAACAAGATGTAAGATACATGTAGTCGTAATCCGCTCATTGTTACTGCTTTCCCAGTTTCTTAGAAACCTCGGCTGTGAGTTCATAAAGTTCTTCCGATAACTCCTGGACACCCAGTGCCAGAACGGTTCGCGATGAGCCTTGAGCCCCTTGCTGGGCCAGACGAGTGCGATTGTCAAGTAATGCGCGTGCGCGGGTTGCCAGATCTGCGCCAAGCCGGCTACGCTTGGTCTTATCCTCCAGGGCTTTCTCAATGAAGACCCGAGCCTCTATTTCCTGGGCATTCTCTCGGAAGCATTCCAGCTGGGCGGTAGCGATGGCCCCGTCGCGGCCGGGTCTGAGGAAGAACTGCCCGCAGGCGGGAATACGCAACTGCCCCCAGCGCGTTTCGGTGTAACGGCCGCAGAGCGGTTTTTTACGCTTATCGCCCAGCACGTTCCAGAAGTCAGCCCCCATCCTGCCTATACCGTGCGTCCCATAGTCCAAGTGTTTACGATGCTCTTTTGGCAGACGCTTGGGGTGGATGATGTTGGTGACCATGGCTTCCAGGCGTACGCGGAGTTTTGGTACTGCATGTTTATGGAAGCTTTCACGGGTCACCGTACGCCATGGTATGAGTCGGTTCTTCCATCCGTATCCCCGCCCGAAATCCGGGTCCCGGTGCTTGCCGTCCCCGCCCCAGGCCCGCGCTGCCATTCCTACGGGGTAAGTCTTGCCGCCCTTGGCACGCTTCCACTTACGAGAGCCGATCGGTTCGCTGCCCCAGTTGCCCAGCCGGGTGAGTGTGGTGTGCGAATGGTGTATCCACAGGAGATCGCCGCCGCCTGCCTTGTCCAGGGTGTCCAGGGCGGTGTCCGTTGGCGTGTAGTCGCTTGACTGTCCCATCATGAGTGATCCGCCGATGCCGCGGGCGGAACAGATCTTCTTCATTCCCGCGATTACCGGTTTCCAGAATTCCACGCATTCCGCCGTGCCCCATTCGGGGCCTTCAGTGTTGGTGAGTGCTCCGGTTTTAGGGTCTTTCACGGTTATCAGTATTTTGTGGTCGCCGCGCGGCCCGGCACCGTCGTAACTGCCGGTCACCCACGGTGCGCGCCAGATGTAGAGGCCCACTACCGGCATCTTGCCCTGATGCTTGATGGCCAAGTCCAGATACTTTTCAGCGATCGAAAAATCCGGCTTGTAGTCGTACTTCCCGGGGCCGCTTTTTATATAACGTATCATGCTGTGCTCGTTGCCGAAGTGTGTCTTATGCTGGGCGGTGATGTAGACGACCTTATTCCCCACTTCGCCGAGCAGGCTGAAAGCCCGATCCAGAAGTTCCCAATGCTTCTCGGACCACATCGGCACCTTATAATATATTGCCTCAGATTCCGGTGACTGAATGAATTCCAAAAAAGAGTGTTTGAATTCCTTGGAGTCAGGCACCTCCCAGTCAACCACCTTGAGCTTGACGGGCACGTCGACGGCCTTCTGACCGCTCGCGCCCACCGTGACCTTTCCCTCGTACTCGCCGGGTACTGCATCGCGCGGTACGCGCATGGTGACCCACACCGGCACAGTGGCAATACTCTCAGGGGGGAATTCTTCCAGTTCCAGGAAGGCCTGCTGACTGTGCCTGCCCCGCGACCAGCCGAGGCGGGCGTAACGAATCTGGATCGCTGAGGAGGGAATCGTGCCCGGCCCTCTCAGGTCCGAGGCTTCGGCCTTCACTCCGCTCAGCTTCGCGTTCGACGACAACACTGCCTGCCCGGATACTACGCCGCCCCGCCCGGTGCACAAGCGTATCCTGCCCGGCGAATCGCAGGGATTGCCGAAGTCGCCGTGGCGTACCTCCTGATACATGGGTGCGGTCCACACCTGGAAACCCGCCGGTCGATCTGAGGGAGCGTCTGCCCCGGGGTATGAAAGCTGAACCGAAGCCAGCCCGATCCGAGACCACCAGGAGAAGTACCTGCCGTGATGCCCCCCGCGAGTGATCATGATTTCCCGCGCCGGAGAGCGGTGCAGTTCCAGGGCAAGGACGTTCACGCCTTTTCGCAGGACCGATGCGGGGATGACCAGCCCTTTCAGATGGCGCACACGCCCTGCGTAGCGGTCGGCATACTTTGTATCCGGCTTCTTGTTGTTCAGTGCTTTTCCCTTATCGTCAACATACACGTCCTCGGGGTAATCCTCCGCCGGGGTGTTCGGTTCGGGCTTGCCTTTTAGAATATGCCTGCGGGCTATTTCCCTGCCGTTGACGTAAACAATCAGACCGCCGTGATAGTCAACCGAAAGCTTCAGACCCCTGTTCGAAGCCTTTATTGTAAATTTGCCTCTCAGGCACAATAGCGGCACGCTGCGGTAGCCGTACTGAGGGGTTTTGTATTTCCCGATCAGAAAAGGCCCCTTGAGCTGTGCCCAGTCGCCGTCGTCGAATTCTGAGTTCATCCAGTCCTCCGGCGGCGCTCCCCACACACGGAGGGACTTGAAGGGAACGATCTCCTGGGTATAAATGCGCTTGCCGTCCACAACCTTGGAAGCCCGTTTAGTGGGCTCGGCTGGATGAATGTGCACCAACTTTCCGTCGGCTGTGCGGACCAGATCCGTGCCGCGGACCATCCGGCAGCGCCAGAAACTCGCTGTATTAAGAATTACGTTACCTTTGTTCGATTCCGCCTTCGCACTGGCACCATACAATCCGAGCAGCAGAACAATACACACAACAATTCTAAACATTATCACATTAGGTTTCTCAATCATATTATTCTCCTTATTCGGCAGCAGCATAAAAATCAGAATCAATGAATTATAAGGCTCCCCCGTACATGTCAAGTTTTTTTGTGTTTCGGAATTTATACAAATGATGCGTGCCCCATACAGTGCACATCAGTCATCGCTTACTATCTTCAGTATGTCCGCTGCTCTGTCCGGGTCATCGAGCTCCATTCTGATCATAAAGTTCCTGAATTCAGGGCCGAATTCTTTTTTAAAGGCATGCAGGTTTTCCTCGCCGCGGAAATCCGTGAGAATAAGTTTCTTCCCCGCTTCAAGTGTTTTGTGGTAATAGGGCCACCAACACCGGTCCATCATATCCTCAGCACCTGCACCCGGGGTCCACTGGACCATGCTTATGCCCGGTATGGACAGTATGTGGTCGTGGTGGACCAGGGCTCCTGGGCCGTCCCAGTGGTACATGCAGTAGTCCAGCCGCTCGGACATCTCTGTAAGTACCGGTACCATGAACTCGCTGAACATGTCAGGCGAGATCATGGCCGATAAGTCGCACTGAAGCTTTGACATCCGGCCGGGTGCCCACGCCCAGAAGTGGCTTCCGCCCCGGTCGTCCTTTATCAGGTCATACAGCCTGTCATATGCGACAAAATACTGCTCTGTTATTTTCGCGACGGAATCATGCACCCATTGGGGGCGTTCGATAAGGTCGACCAGAAGCTTCTGCGTGTCCCGCATGGCTGCCAGTGTGTCAAGGCCCTCGATCAGATCCGGGAAAGATGTGAGGAACTTTCCCTTTCCCAGACGGACCTGTTCTGCTGCAAGGCGGAGCGTGAAGTCCCAGTAGAAGTTCCCCGAGTCCAGTTCGAATACCGCATTTTCCGGGTCATCGATGCACGGCTCAAACCAGATATTCTCATCGCTCTCCTTTCCGCTGCAGCCCAGGTAGAGGGCAAGGCAGTCAGGTCCCAGGTCGGGTGAGACATTCGGCATGGCTTCTGCCAGGTAATGCGTGTTAACGCATTTCCGGAGTGCGAGGTTTACCCGGTAGTCAAAGTCAATTGTCGAGTTTCGGTAGATCCATCCTTCGGGCTCCGGCATGACCGGGATATCCTCAGCCGGCTCTGGCCGCGGCCCTGTAAGAAGCATGGGGGGGCGCCCTATATCCTTACCGTTCCACCACCGCGTGAGCCGGTCACGCGCTCCGTTAAAATCGTCTTTGTACAGAAGTTCAGACATCAGCTCTATCCTTGTCAAGTGTTATTCTTGATATATGTTTTATATGACTCCGCTGGCAACTGCTCATCGTCAGGTATCATCCGCAGGTGCGGGCCACCTCCGATACAAGCCTGAACTTCTCAACCGTAACCCCCGGGGGGCAGGAGTCGGAGTTGGCAAGCACGAACGGACCGCCTTTCGCCTCATCGATCACCGATTCCGCATATGTGCCCAGTTCTTTCTCAGACAGATTGAGAAATTCTGTCGGCTCTATGCCCCCGATTATCCCCATGTCATTCCGCGCAATTGCGCGCGCATCCCGGACGCTGATGTTGCCGGTGGGAGGAGGCGACAGGCTCTCAACCGCAAAAACCCCGTTTTCCTTCATCGGTTCCAGCAGTGCTGCAACATGGCCACACGCATGCTGAATATACCGTTTGCCTCTGCTTTCAAGCATACTGCACCACTCGCTGATCTCGCTGCCGATATAGTCATCGTACTGCGCCGGTGAATAGTTCTGGGTACTGGAATCCTCCCATGTGGTGAAGTATTCGAATTTCGACTCGAGCGCTATGCGGACTGCTTCACGGTCTTTATCGACCATGATCTCTCTGAGGGCCAGTACTGTATCGGGAAAGTCCATTACAGCATATATCAGCTCCTCCGTACCTGCCAGGTGCTCTACCATGAACTGATAAGCGGATTTTCCCCGCGGGATCAGCATCCCCAAAGAAAGACCCTCTCTCCCGTCTCCGCGGAAGTGTTCCTCAATCTTTTCAGAATTGGGCTTCAGAACCGTATGCTCCTCGATCCACATCTGTACTTTGTAATCCTCCTCGCTCTTGAGGGGATGCTCAACCAGAAAATCCGTACCGCCCGCTTCACTCCTGGTACGGGTCTTCCGCAAAGATCCGACAGGCGTATCGATCACGGTTACAGAGCAGTTCCCTTCCTCGATCGTTTTATACTCGACTTCCGGAGGAACTGTTTCTGCTGCGGGACAGGGCCCGCCGCGCCATAAAGGGTCAGCTCCCACAGCATGATGAAACGCCAGCTTCCCCGCTTCCTGAATCTCACGGGGGAAATATTCCCACACATATGCAAGAAAAGGCGAGAAGGGAATGTGATCGATCTCTTCACCATGCAGCGCCGCAATAAGACGTTCCTTTGAGTTCATAACATATAACTCCATAGAGTGTTGGAGCAATGGGAAGTGAAGAAGTATTTAGTTTTTAGTAAATTAGTACCCGGATTTTGCATGGAGACGCGCTGAAATATCGTTAACATATTGAAAATCCTTATATTATGACAATTAGTGCACATAACCAGATAGGTTATAATTCTCAGCCGAGTGAGAGATCATTTTTTCTGGCAAGGCCGGAGGCCAAATTATGCGGAAGCGGCCCAAACGGGCCGTTGAGCACAGATTTGTGCCGATCAACACCGCCAGAAAAAATTAGATCCGCCCAGGCAGCGTGTTCTTCGTGCAAAATTCGGGTAGTATTCATACGAACAAGAAATTGTTTTACGGCATGTTCTACTATGCATCAAAAAAGCCCGTCCACGCTGAGATATCGCTGTCCTGTGTCTGCGAATACACAGACTATGGTCTTGTCCTTGTTTTCAGAACGGGCGGCAAGCTCTACTGCTGCATGCGCTGTGGCGCCCGAAGTGATCCCGACAAGAACCCCCTCCTTTTGAGCAATGCAGCGGCACATCGAAAATGCATCCTCTTCAGAAACCAGAAAAAAATCGTCTATTATCTCCTTGTCAATTGTTTCGGGTACAAACCCCGGAGCAGTCCCCATCATTCTGTGCGGATTGAAAATCCCCTTTGATATGTAAGGGGAGTTTTCCGGTTCAACAGCAATAAGCTGCACATCCGGATTCTGTTCCTTTAAATAACGTCCGCCCCCGCAGAGAGTTCCCCCTGTTCCAAGCCCGGCTATGAGCATATCGATATTCCCGTCTGTATCCTCCCAGATCTCAGGACCTGTTGTCAGGTAATGCGCTTTGGGGTTAGACGGATTCACATGCTGGCCCACATAGAAGTACTCAGGATGTTCTTTCAGTATTTCTTTCATTCTTTTGCGGGCCCCGGCAGTGCCTTCTGAAGCCGGAGTAAGGATAAGCTCTGCCCCGAACGCCTTCATAATACTGCGCCGCTCAAGGCTCTGGATCTCAGACATCACGAGAATAGCCCGGTACCCTTTGATAGCAGCGATCCAGGATACTGCCATACCGGTATTGCCGCTGGTAGACTCTATAAGGGTATCGCCCGGTGTAAGCTTTCCCTCCTGTTCCGCATCCGTAATGATCTGCAAAATCGGACGGTCTTTCAGACTGACCGGATTGAATAATTCGCATTTTGCATAAATGGCGGAATCAGGGCATAACCGTGCGAGACGAAGAAGAGGGGTTCTGCCGATCAGGTCAGTGAGAGATTCTGCATATTTCATAATTCTTATTATAAAGTTCCCCCCGGCATGTCAAGAAATTTTTAAGGATATATGTATAACTCACTGATTATAAAGGAAATAATGATGGCTAAGTCACGGCTTAAAAATTTGTTTCCTTATTAAGAGTTCTTTATGCATCATGTTTTTATTGAACATACAGGAAGACGATATGTTTCAAAAGATGAAACAAATTATATACTATAACGCGGACATCAAAACAACAAAATATACATTCAATTTCAGTTTTGCATCTGTGCATACCATTACTTTTTTGGGCTGCGAGCTTGTCCGCGTTATAGGGTGAATTGCTTGTCTGCTAATAACGGCTTGCGTATATTTTTACAGGCCGGTTCAGCATCTTTAAGAAATGTAAGATAGGGTTCAAGACGGCGCTGAGTATTCCGGTCAGTTTTGCATGATTGCAGTTTCTCATAATAGTACTGCTCCTGTGGATCCCACACAAGCTGAAGATCTGAACCGTTCGTTTTTTTATCCGACGACTTCATTGTACAAAGGCTCCATTCCATACTTTTTAAAGTAGCTCAGGACGGTCTCTTTGTTTACTTCTGTATGGCCTACTATCTCTTTAATATCAGCAAGATCTTTGAACTTTCTATCAGGATTATTCTGAATAGCAAAGAGTTTCATCGCAATTAAATGTTCAGGGCTTACTACCGGAAGTGATAGATCTTTCAGAATAATCCTTTTTTCTGTTGCTTTAAATATTTCCTCAGCTGTTGAACCTTCAATATACATGATATCAACTCGTACCGGTCCAACAGAGTGTATATGATTTGAGAAAGCCGAAGAACTGAATGTGGTCTCAAATCCTAATGATTCAAGGTGTGTAATGATTTTATCTTTATATTCTGCTTTTGTAATAAAGTCAATATCCTGTGTAGCCCTTATATATCCATATGAGTAGAGAGCAAACGCACCGATAATACCGTAATCCATCTGTTGTTGATCAAAAAAATCAGCCATTGCTTCAATAATATCTTTCAGTCCCATATGTTCTTTGCCTCGTTATAACCCGCTTATTTCACAAAGATAAACAGATTATAGTCAGAATATACCGAAATTAAAGGGAAATCTTTATTTTTTTATATCCCGCCCGCCCTGCGTGAATGTATGTGCATTCTTTTTCCAGGGCCCTGTTTCCTGCCGGTTATGCTGGTCCGAGTATTCCCTCGGACTCGTCACTTTACCCTCCAGCAAAACTGGTGTACCTTGGTAATTGGACATTCCTTGTTGGATATTGATTATTGGTCTATTATTTAAAAAACGCTCTCTTCTCCTCCGCACTCGGAGCCTTGCCCCCCGACGCTTCTGCGGCTGCCGCGTACAGGTCCCAGGACCGTTCCTGCCAGCGCCCGTAGTATTCCCCGACCCGCTTGGCTGGACCGTGAGGAGGCACATAGTGTATCTCCTTAAGGCGGTCATCCAGTACCTTCTGGACGGTTCTGCCCTGTTCTGAACCGGCAAAGGCCTTGTCCTGCAGTCTGCCCTCGAGAAAAACCCGTACTTCCGCTTCCTGCACGCCTTCCCGTAAAGCTTCAAACCGCACACTGCTGTCAGCGCCGTTTTCTCCGGGCCAGAGAATAACGCTCAGCATCTGAGCCACATTCACCACGCTGTCCGCCAGAGGTCCCCGGGCGCTCCGACCGTATACACCCGCCCAGAAATCTGCACCCCAGCGGCCTACTCCCCTTAATCCGGCAGCAATCGTCCGCTCAGCGATTATCCGGTGCTTGAACGGGGAGTCAAAGCCCATGAGGGGAACCGCAGGACTCTGGTACCGCGTCAGGGACAGGAATGTGTATTGGGGATATTTCCACCCGGTCCATCCAAGCCGTTGATCAAGAAACGCCTTCCCCGTTTTTCTGTCCATGCGTGCCGGCGGGCTGAGCCAGTTCCGGCCGAGCCCGATCTGAAATGTATAGTGCGTGTCTTTGCGCAGGAAAACATGACATGCACGTGACCATCCCACGTCAGGTGCCCATTTTTTCAAGGCATCGGTGATCTCTTTTTCTCCCAGGTATTTGCTCATGCTCCTGTTTTTCGTCTTTGCAGAATACTTGCTGCTCTTCAGCTTGGCTGTGGACGGAGGCCCTCCCACGTCTGCTGAAAACCCCAAGTAGAGCGACTTTTCGAGTCCGAGTTCATTCATGAGCTGCTTAGTGCCCTTGACGAACGGTTCCCACATTGCAATTCCCTGTTCACTGTTCGGATCAGGAGCATCAATGCGTTTCACTGTGCCGTCCGAAAACTTCACCGGCAGATACCACTTGGGCCAGACCTCGCTCATGTCCCGTACAACAAAACATACGATCCGCAGGTCCATGTACTTTTTGGCCGTCTCAAGATACCGCCTGGCAATGGAGAAATCACACGCATAGGTTCTGTCTTCATTCCTGATCCAGCGGACCATGCTGTCATTTCTGTTTCCATACTCTGTTTTGGCAGCGACCGGCAGCATGACCACGTTGTTGCCGATCTGCCCAAGCCAGTACATTGACCGTTCCATGAGTTCGAAGTGCCTGTCGCTCCAGAGGGGGACTTTGTACTGCTTGGCCACGCCCCAGGGCGACTGGTCAAGCCCCATGATCGTCTTGAATTCCTTGGGATCGGGCATGGTCCAGTCGATCACCTGCAGCCTGACCGGTACCTCAAAGCTGTGTGAGGCAGTTTTTACGGTCAGAGTTCCTGTATAGAATCCGGCGATCGTATTCTTGGGCACACTGACAGTAATCCACACAGGCTGGCATGTTCCTGCAGCCACTGTTCCGGGCGGTTCGTCACAGAGCTGATCGAAGAAATGTATTCTGTCCGCTGCTTTTACCCTGGCTTTCCTGCTCCTTGACGGCAGATTCTGTATATACCTGGAAAGGAGATGCCCGCTGTACCCTGTGTACCCGGCGGACCGCATCTCTTTGCCCGGCCTGCCCTTTCCATACCGAACCTTAATGGCGGAAACCGGCACCTCAGGGCCCGATCCGGTTTTGAGAGGAGCGGCAGATGCCTCTACCCCCCTGAGTTCTTTGTGTGACCGGATAAGTACCTGCCCCGAGCAGACACTGTTCTTTGCCGCGATCATCCGAATCGGGGTTATCGTATCTCCGGACGGCCCGAAGTCCTTTGAAAAACAAAGCCGATTAATGTCCTCTGTCCACACCTGTGTTTTCTCCCCCTTATCTTCAGTACGGACCGATCCGGCAGGTCCGCAGGTCAGCACAGCCTCAAGCATAGCTCCGTGAATCCATGAAGTGCCTCGCGACTGATACGGGCGAAAACTGCTCCGACGGATCTCTATAGCGAGTACATTCACTCCTTTGCGAAGGATGCCGGCAGGTATCTCAACAGGGCCGCTTTTCCTGCTGCGAAGCATCCTGACTTCGTTCCATTCATCTCGGCTGATCCCTGTATACCGCCCTTCGTGATATAGGTGGGTTACATCCTCGACCGGGATCTTGAAGGATCCGGGATCCTCCTCAAACATTTTATTGGTAATTCTTGTCGGTCCCTTCGGGCCGGGGAACTCACCAATCAGCTCGGGAAGGGGCCGCAGCTTCCCTCCCCTGAGCTTTGACGGGAACTTGTCGGTTTCCGGAAGCGAATACGCTCTGAGAGGATAGAATGTGCCTGGAGTATCCGGACCCAGTTTGCCCTCGGGAAGGAAAAACCGGCCAAGCTCCTTACCGTTCACATAGACCGCAGCGCCCCCTCTGAAACCGATCTCCAGTGTGAGCTTCTTTATGTCTTCAGGATTATCAATAATGAACGAGGTCCGGAAACAGGTACTTCCTGCTGCGTGCCATTTTTGTTTGGACAAGCCCACGCCGAAAGGCCTGATCTCCCTTGGCCATAAACTGTCATCAAAATCCGGATCGTTCCAGTTTGAAGCCGGAGGAGGACTGTTCACCAGATGGGCCATGGGACAGCGGTGAGCCCAGTAATCCACATAATTCACTTTTCCGGGGTCGAGGAGCCTGCGTCTTCCCCTTCTCTTTGCAGCCTTCAGTTTTGCGGTTTCCTGGGCGACCAGCTCCTTATCGTATTCAGGCGGACGCAGGTAATAGTAATAACGCCAGTAGCCTCTGGTCAGGTCGAGCCTCTGCACCGGTACTCCGCTTTGCGGTTCAGCAAGCGCCTTCAAACCGGCAGCACTGCCCACTGTTACCAGTGCTACGGCAGCAACCGCCGCCGCGGCTGCTTTGACCTTGGCCCACATCAGTGCTCTCATGGTATGCTGTGCAATGGCACCGCTGCTGCTTGCGACAGCTCCTCCGGATCCTGCACCCAGTGCAGTATCAGCACATGTTGCTGCAAGCCCTTGAGGAACAGCTTCCACAGCCTTTGACCCGAGAATGGTGCCCAGCAGCGCGGATGTTACCATGACACGTTTTTTCGAAACTATTTTCTTCAGCTTTTCAAGCGCACGCTCCACACGCTTTGCTGCAGTATTCTCGGAAATGTCAAGCGCTTCACCAACTTGGGCAAAGCTGTATGATTTGAAATACCGAAGCAGTATCGCAGTCCTGTCCTTTGAGCTCAGCCGGTCCATGGCCGAATCAAGTATAGGCCGAAGGTCCTGCCATACCCGGTCCGCATTATACGGTTTTTCTTCCATGTCTTTCCTTTCCTGAGCGATTATTTCCCGCTTCCGCCTCCTTTGTTCCGCGCGGAGTGCTGTATGAGCCGTGCGTTTGGTTGTACTGACCATCCAGCCGGTAAGGTCCCTGTACCCTTCCAGGCTCCGTGCTTTCCGGACAAATATGATGAACACAGCCTGCGTGATATCCTCTGCCAGGACCGCATCCCCTGCTCTGCGCCAGGCGCTTGAGTATACAATCGGAGTGTACCGCTCCACAAGTGTGCGGAACGCATCCTCGGACCCGTGCAATGTATACTGACGCAGAAGCTCTCTGTCATTCATCTGTCCGCCTTTCACACTATTAATGCCGCCGGATTCTCATGTTTGACAGGAAAAATAAAAAAAATATCGCTATTCGTAAGCCCCTTAACAATTAAAAGTCCAATCTATTATTATAAAGTTCCACCATGCATGTCAAGTTTTTTTACGGAAGTCAGAGGGAAGTAATGTTAGATTTATGAAGTTTGATTTTTGATGTATGTATTTTTAATCACTTGTCACTCCCGGTTAGTCGGCTTGCTTTCGACCTTTGACTTCCGACTTTCGATTTTAGAGGGGTCAGACTATGAATGGGTCTTCGAAGTACTTCACGATCTGCAGGTGCCGGAATTGCGTCTGTTCGAGAACCGTGCTATGAAGCACGAGTTCGAGAAGCTCACCACCCGGCTCCGCTGCATGACTATTGACTAGCCTTCAGGGCCTCTGCCAGTTCGCCGGCTGCTGAGTAGAGTTCTTCGGAGCGTTTCTGCCAGCCCATCCCGTTGTACCAGAGCCAATCGGATGCCATGAGTTCTCTTCTTCCCGTTCCACGCATGAATGTTCGGACTCTTTCGTCCAGGATCTGCTGACACTTTCCAGCAAGTTCAGACGGAATCTGTGTTTTCTTCATTTCGTCCAGGAGCACGCTTTCAATGAACACCCTGGCTTCGGCTTCCTGGAGCCCTTCACGGACCATTTCGAAGCGCGTGGAGGAGATTGCGCCGTCTCTTCCAGGAGAAAGGATATAATACGACACGTACGTCAGCGACATGCCGCCGGCGGTAGATTCCGGGTAGCGTCCGCAAAGCGGCGCGGCGTGTCCTTTTGCGATGCTTCTGCCGGAAATCTTGGCCTTGATCACGGGCCAGAAATCTGCACCCAGCCGGCCGAATCCCCTGATTCCCGGTGGCTTGGCATTGGCCTTCCCCACGGAGACCAGCGCGCCTTCAGCGCCAAACCGGAATTTTCCCGGACGATGTTGCTTGCCGAGGTAATACACGGGGCAGCCGTATCGTGGAAACGCCACGAGCATGAACGGATTGCGCCAGCCGTAGTACCGCGTGTTCTTGTAGTAATCCGGCTTGCCGGCAGGATCCCGGGCACCGTTAAGTCCCCAAACCGATGCCAGGTAGGCGATAGGGATGCCGTGGAGCTGCGTGCGATACACGTGTGAATGCATGATCCACGGTAGTCCCGGCGCTGCGGACGTTAGATCGTTCATGCAGGGCTTGGTCGGCATGTAATCGCAGGCAATGCCCAGCATGGCGGATTTCTCGATTCCGTGCTTTGCCAGGATTTTCCTAAGACCGCCAATTGCAGGTTTCCAGAATTCCACGCATTCAGGTGTTCCCCACTTGGGTCCTTTTGCTTTTTCCAGTGTTCCGTCTGCAGGGTTCAGCTTGCTGAACAGTATTGGCCTGTCACCCGGCGCGAAGCTTTCCGCACCTGCAGGAAAATGGGCCGGTGCATGAATCGGCTCCCAGCAGTAGAGACCTACCATGGGCACCTTCCCGAGATGTTTGACTCCCAGCTCGATGTATTTCTCTGCAATCGACAGGTCGGGAGTGAGCTTCTTCTGATCGTTCTCCGTCCACCGGACCATGCCGTGCTCGTTGCCGAAATGCGTGCGCCGGACCAGGGTGACATAGATAGCCTTGTTGCCCACCTGGCTCAGCAGTTTGAACGACTTCTCGATGAGTTTCCAGTGCTTGTCCGACCACATCGGAACGTTGTATTTCATGGCCAGCGTTTCAGGCGACTGCATGAGGTCGATGTGCGTTTTGTATTCCTTCCGGTCCGGCAGATGCCAGTCAACTACGCGCAGCTCAACAGGTACTTCGGTTGGTTTCATTCCCTCGGCATTGATAGTGAGAATTCCCTTGTAGTTGCCGGGTGCCGCGTCTACCGGCACATTCACCGTGAGCCAGATTGGCTGCATGGCAGTCTTGGTCTCTCCGGTCACCTCTATCTGTTCCGGGGCGAATTCCTCCAGGCCGTCGAACCATATGCTCTGTTTTCTTCTCTTGCCGTCAAAACCGTCCAGCAGCGAATACCGGATTTGCAGATGAGATGCAGAGATAACCGACGGCCCCTTCAGATCCGATGCGCTTGCTTTCAGGCCTGTAATCGGTCCGGCCTGACTGACGACCACCTGGCCGGAAAAGGCACCGTTCTTTACTCCGATGATACGGACAGGCTTTAGAGGCTCATTGGGATCAGGATACTGGGCAAAGTAAAGCCGCTCGATCACGGGATAATTCCAGACCCTGACACCGGCAAGCCGGTCCGTGTTCGCAACGACTGAGGATCCTGCTTTTGCAGTGAGCTGAATGTCCGCAACCCCGATTCGGCCCCACCAGCACCTGCCGCGGAGGTGTGACGGGTTATGCAGCTTCTTTGTGCGCCCACTGAACATTATTGCCGGGGCAGGTGACCGGTGAACCTCAATCGCCAATACGTTGACGCCCTTCTTCAGCTTTGCTGCAGGTATCTTGAATCCTGCAATGCTGCGGGTTCTTATATCGAACTGAGAAGTGTGTTCTTTGGGGTCAGTCCCCCTATTTGTGAGCAGGTAGCCGTCGGATTTGAGGTACGCCTCCTTCGGGTATTCCTCTGCCGGTGTGTCGAACTTGAGTGTGCCTTGGGGCAGATGCGAGCGATGTATTTCCTTTCCATTCATGTAAACAACCGTGCCGCCCTGATACTTAAGGTTAATGGCAAGGTCTTTCGCCGTGGCCGGGTCCTTCACGAAGAACTTACCGCGCACACACAGCATGATAACGCTTCGGTAAGATCCTCGAAATCTTACATGCTTTCCGCGCGTTTCCTTGACCGACACGTATAACGGCCCTCTTGCCCTGGCCCACGTGCTGTCGTCGAAATCCGGCTGTTCCCAGCCGGAAGGCGGTGGAGGGGTATGGATGAGCCTGTCGCACTTGTTGAGAGCCGGGGCGTACTTGCGTTTGCCGTCGACCATGCGGCTGGTCAGTCGCGCGGAGCCGAATTCATAGAGCGGCTGAAGCTCCCCCGACTCCATACGTATCAGCTCACTGCCCCTGACCGAATAGCACCGCCAAAAACTCTTGGTATCGAGAATTGTTTTCTCCACAGACTCCTGGGCGAAAACAGATACTGCAAGAAACGCCAGCATTGAGCAGAAAGAAAAAATATGGTCATGAAAGGACTTCATGTTTCCCACCTCCTTTTTATTCGGGTTCAGTTTCAGGGCAATTTCCAGGATTTTAAGACATTTTTCCAATTTCCCCAAATAATCCCCTCGGTATAACTATCAAATGGTTTCCTATTCCTATTTCTTTGCCAAGGCTTCGGCAACTCGGGGATCGCGCCAGAAGTTGAGCTTCAGCTGTTTCGCAACGTGCGCGTTGAGCGCCTTGTTTGGCGTGCTCAGATTTGCAAGAAGAACTTCACGCGCCTTGTCCCCCCCGATTCGAACCAGGGCATCGATCACTGCCCAGCGAAACGTGTTAAGTTCTTTCTTGTTTTTGAGAGCCTCTTCCAGCAGTATGGCAGCCCTACTGCCGCCCAGCATCCTTAACGCAAAAGTGGACCGCCAGCGTACACTCTCGTCGTCGTGGGCCAGGGCTTTTTCGAGAAGCGGAAGAGCCCGTGGGCCGGGCCCGATCCTGACCAATGACATCACTGCTGTCTCGAACGCTGTATAGGGCGGCTCTCTGCTTGCCTTTTTAAATATCTCGACAATCCTGCCAAGTGCCGCTTCAATGGCAGCGATCGAGACGCGGCTGTTCACGTTGACGTGGCCCATCGGGCGGATGGGCCATTCGCAGTACCTGAGACCCGCGCGCTCTTTACGGCTACACACTGCATTCCTTATCAGTCCGATCGGCTTTTCACCGTTCAGGCGGCCAAGGGCATTGAGCGCGTTTTTTCTAACCCATTTTTCATCCTTTTGCAAATAACGCGGATCCGAGGTCCTGTCAAGCACGTTTCCCAGAAGGGAGACAGCTCTGTCCCCGCCGATCCTCCCAAGCGCTTCGACTGCCCGGGATGAGACATTCACGTCCTTGTGGGCGAGCGTCTTCTCCAGAAGCCCGAGCGCCTCAGGACTGCCAATCTCTCCCAGGGCTCGTATACCGCTGTACTGCACTCCGGATTCCTTGTCGTTCAGTGCTTTTACACAAAGAGCTATCATATCCGGACCTCCGATTCGACCCAGCGCGAGCGCGGCAGCCGAACGTACGCTTTCTTCCTCGTCCGTCAATCCTTTTTCAAGAAGGTTCGTGCATTTCTCGGAAGCGATCATTCCCAGAGCTTCTGCTGCCATGGCTCTGACGTCCTCATCCTCATCATTGAGCGCCTTCTTCAGCAGACTTACAGCCCTGTCGCTTTTGATGTTTCCCAAAGCCCGGGCAGCTTTTGCCCGTACCCCCTCGTCTTCGTCCTTAAGCCCTTTTTCAAGCAGGCTGATGCACACCTCTCCGCCCAGCTCTCCGAGGGCGGCGGCACTTTTTTCACGCATCTTCTCATCCTCATTGCCCAGCGCCTTTTCAAGAACAGCGCAGGCTTTTTTGTTCCTGCTCCTTCCAAGCGCGAGGAGTGCACGGTACCGCACCCACCTGCTCGTGTCTTTCATCGCCTTTTCCAGCAGTGTGACAGCCCTGTCCGTTCCTATCCTGCCCAGGGTTGCAGCCGTTTCCAGACGAAGCCCCAGCTCGCTGTGCGACAGTGTTTTCTCCAGCAGAGGAAGCGGACTGTCCCTGCCTGCCAGTCCCAACCCGTACACAGCACCGGTCCGGACCGCAAGTTCTTTGTCCTTAAAAGCCTTCTCAACCAGTCTTAGCGCGTCCGGGGTTCCGATCCTGCCCAGAGCTGCCGCTGCCGCGGAGCGTACATCGGCGCTCTCGTCGGAAAAAACATTCCGGAGAAGTCCGAACGCCTGGGCCCCGCCTGCTTTACCAACGGCACGCACTGTTGCTTCCCTGACCTGCGGATGCCCGTCCTTGAGCGCCTTTTCCAGCAGGGGCACTGACGCGCTGTTTTTGATATCAGCGAGGACGGAGACAGCCTCTGACCGTATATCCGGATCACTTACTTCGAGCGCTCTTCTGAGTGCAGGGATGATACCTTCGCCCACCATAGTCATGACCGTTTCAAAGCCGAGGCGGTAGACCGCCCGCGCAGCCTGCCTGGACACTTCAGTGCTTTTGTCAGCCGATGCCTTGATAAGAGGCGCGATCACACGGGGATCCTCGATCCAGCCTCCCTTCCACGCCGCTTCGATCCGCTCCTTTTCGTCCGAAGAAGACAGTCCCTTCAGAACCGCCCCGACCGCTTCTTCCGAGTCGCCGCGGTAGAATATCGCTTCCCTACCATCCTTGTGCCAGGAAACCTTGAAACTGTTAAACTTGGCAACGGCCTTTATCATTTCCCCAGGGTTTACCGGTTTGAAACGCAGAGAACCGGGAACAACGAGGTTCCATCCGGTTTCTCTGATCTGGATCCAGTCGCTGGCCTTGAGATGTCTCGAAGCAGTGTTCGAGTAGGGTTTTTCATCAGTCGGATAGTCCGCAGGCCTTGTGCAGATAACAGCCTCTCTCCGCTTTCCCAGAACCCGAACCGTGATGCCTAACTTCCCGAGTTCCTCGAATGCCTTCCACGCATCCGACCCGCGTGGCGTGACCGTCACCGGAGCATTTTCAACGGCTAACACAGTTCCAGTTACCACGAGAAAAGCGATAAACAAAGCAACTGTTCTCAATCCATTTCCACTCGCCACTCCACTGGTCTTCATAACATTAGCTCCTTTATATAGCTTTCAGCGGTCAGCTATGAAAGCGACCGGGGGGCAAGCACGAGACCTGCCCCTATTGACCTCTGCCTTCTAAAGGACGCGACAGAGCGCGTCCCTCCATCCGACATCTGTTCACTATCCTATTTCACTTCAGTGCCTTTGCCACTTCCCCTGCAACTTTATACAGCTCCTCTGACCGGCCCTGCCAGTCGGAACAGATATACCACCTAGCATCACGAGCCCCCTGGTGGCCCATGTCATACGACCTCAAAGCACGAGTCCGTTCGTCGAGTATCTTCCTTGCACGGCCAGCGAGCTTTTCGCCCAGGTTTGCGCACCGGGTCTTATCGGTCAGTACTTTCTCTATGAATATGCGCGCTTCATTCTCCTGAACGCATTCCCTGAACATCTCGTAACGGACCGTGGGCACCGATCCCTTCTTTCCCGGACCGAGAATGGCAGTAATGCCAAAAGTATTCATATCCAATCCGCCCCAACTGTGGTAGTAGCTGACAAGACGACCTTTGAGTCTACCGCTTTTGTCCTTGAGCACAGGCCAGAAATCCGCCCCTATTCTCCCCACACCGTCCGTTCCGGAAAAACCCCTTTTACCGTCTTTAGCCCAGGGGCCGAGGTTGCCATGGCCGAGTATTCCCGTCTCCGGATATACACGGTAGTCCGTAGGTCCATGACTCTGACGAAGGCAGTTTCTCCCGAAGGCTGCAACGATTACCGGGAACTTCCATCCGTAGCACCGATTAGTCCCGCTGTAGCTGTGATTGTTGCGACGATCCGGCTCACTTACATCGCCGCCGCCCCATGCAAATGTCCTGTACCCCACTGGCCTGCCGTGCGGTTTGATACCTGTTCCGTGCTGATGAACGATCCACGGCACGCCGGGTGCTGCCCTCTCAAGGTCCGATACCGCACCCTCGCTCGGGACAAAGTCGTTGCACAGGGCGATCATCATGGAATCTTCCAGGTCGTGCTTTTTAAGGACTTTTTTTATGCCCTTGAAAACCGGCTTCCAGAACTTGCGACATTCAGGCGTTCCCCACGCGGGGCCTTCTTTGATCTCAAGCCTGCCCGTTGTAAGGTCCATGACCGAGAAGAGTATCTTGCGGTCGCCCAGGAACGTGTTATGCGCGTAGTTTGACGCGACCTTGCTCGGCTCCCAACAGTAGAGACCCACTACCGGGATACCCGGTCGCATATACTTCACAGCCGTTTTTACGTATCTCTTCACGATACTGAAGTCATGGTCGTAGACGCCCTCGCCTTCCGGGATCCAGCGCACCATGGAATGCTCGTTGCCAAAATGTGTCTTGGAAACGAGCGGTATATAGAGTATCTGGCAACTCACCTCACCCAGAAGTGTGAAGGATTTTTCCACCAATTTCCAGTGCTCTTCGGACCACAGTCCGACATTGTACTTCATTGCCAGGGTGTGGGGCGACTGGATCAGGCCCATGAACGTTGTCAGTTCGCTCGAGTCAGGCATGGACCAATCGATCACCTTTAAGCTGATTGGCGCTGAAAGCGGTTCGGCGTCTTTCGCAGAGACCTTCAGTGTTCCTCTGTACTCGCCCGCTGCAGCATCCGCCGGGATACGCACCGTGACCCAGACCGGCTGGACTTTGCCGGCGTTGGTAGGCGGGAATTCTCCAAGCGTGTCGAACCCCTCAGGCATCCGTCTCCCTCCTCCCCACGGCGCGTCCGCAAGCGCATATGAGATCTTCACAGCAGAAGCCTTAATAACAGAACCTAAACCGCTTTTAAGGGAACCGGCCTCCGCCGAAAGCCCCTTGATGGGCTTGTCAGAGCTTGCCACGATCTGGCCTGAAAAGGTCCCGTTGCGCACGCCGATTATCCTGATCGGCTGCAGCTTTTCGATCGGATCGCCCTGGTCCGACACAAAGATCGGCTTGACGATCTGTTCATTGCGAAGCCGCAGGCCCTTGGGCTGGGGAGCACGGGGCGCGCCGGGAACAATGCCCGTACCTGATGCAGACGTAAGCGCCAGTCCCTCAAGCCCCACACGGGGCCACAGAAGATATTTGGCCCTTCCTTTGAATACCTTGCCGGAGAACAATATTTCCGCGGCAGGCGCGCAATGCAACCTGACAGCCAGCACATTGACCCCCTTCCGCAGGACTGAAGCGGGTATCGTTACATTGTCCAGCGAACGGATACGCTTCTTGAACATCGCCGGGAACTTCTTGGACCACCTTCCGGGAACCACAAACCCATCTTTCTGATACGCGTCCAGGGGATAGTCTTCTGCATGGGTTGAGAAGTCCGGTTTTCCTTTAGGGAGAAAAGCCCGTTTGATCTCTTTACCGTTCACGTACACGGCAACTCCCCCCTCAAAGGCAAGTGACAGGGTCAGGTTGCCTGTTTTGCCTGGATCGGGCACCTGGAATTTGCCACGCAGGTACAACCGACGGGTGGTATCGTCGATCTTGTGATACCGACTCCCTATGTCACCCGAGCCGCTGAAGGGGCCCGGGAAAAGGCCCCAACTGCTGTCGTCAAAATCCACCCCTATCCATCCCTCAGGGGCCGGCCCGGGACGCCAACGCCTCTCAGGGCCTTTTACAAATGTCCGGATGTAATGATATCCTCCGCTTTCCTTTTTCTTCTTTTTCCTCCCCGTGGGATTGGCTGCGCCATGTGCCAGTTCACCGGACTCGAGCCTGACCAGCTCCGTGCCCTTGACCATACGGCACCGCCAGAGGCTCTTTGCATCCAGCACGATCACCGATGAAGCCTGTTCCGCCTGTGCATCCGCTGCCGCTGTTAATCCGGCACCTGTGACGCAGACAAAAAACAAACATATTGACTGAAGTCTCGCAAAAGGCGTCATAGTGTTTCTCCTTTACAGGAAAATTCATATAATATACAGATACTGCAAGAAACGCCAGCATTGAGCAGAAAGAAAAAATATGGTCATGAAAGGACTTCATGTTTCCCACCTCCTTTTTGAGATTGATCTGGACAGTCTGAACAGGTAACGGTAGAGTGATACGTCGACATGACCACTTGTACTCATATAACCATTAGTACCTGTATAACCAATTATACCTGTGAAGGAATTTGTGTCAAGCACTTTTTTAAAAAAAAAATTTGGGGACTGGATTTATCGGATTTTAGGGGTCAGACCACGAAAATGTGAAATTGGAAATCATGCTTGAAATTTTGGAAAAAATTGCATAATTGAAGTAAAAATGGGGCAAAAACGACCCTAAAACCTGCCGAAATCATAAACGATTAAAAAGGAGTGGATCTTATCGGTTTTTTGTTAAAATATAGAAATAAACTAAAATATTGATAGTTATAACTGTTTGAAATTATAAGAATTATAATTAATTTAGAATTTTTTTGTATTTTTTTGGAAAATCCTGATTTTAAATTATCCAGGTTCGGTTTGCGGGCAATTTCAATGAAAAAACACGCTACAGGCTTTTTTCGTTTACAACGATCTGTTTCTTCCCTTCCTCGGCCACAACCTTCTTTCTGACCTTTTTTCTGCCGGGGAACTGGTATTCTATCTCGTACTCACCCGGTTCAGTGATACCCAGAACAGCGGGTTCCCCCCATATATCAGCAGTTCTGACACCGAGGCAGTGTCCTTCCATGTAGAATCGGACATTGAGCTGTCCCGCCAGCCTCGCTTTCCTGTCCAGGGAAACTGAAATACTCAGGGGATCGTATCCGTCTCCAAGGTCTGTTTTCGATACGTATACGTCATTGTTTGAAAAAGCGGAGATCATTTCCCTGGCCCCGTCCCGGTCAGCATCCGCCCATACAGCGCATGCAAGGCCGTCCGAACAGCCCTCAATATCTTCATCATTGAGCTGCAGAAACTTGCATATGACAAAACAGCGAAACCCGCGGTTGAAAAAGAATTGGGTACGGCTTTCAGGATAACCGGCAAGTATATCCACAAACGTATCGTTGTTGTAGTCACCTGCAGCAGCGCATGTTGCACCGGCCTGGATCACATAACTGGGTTCTCCTGTATATTTCATAGCCTCCCTGAATGTTCCGCCGGTGTTTTCAAGAAGATGAGGGGTTCTGTTTCCCCCGACCAGGAAGATATCGAGCAGTCCGTCGCAGTTGAAATCGGCAATATAGTGCCTCCTCACATCCACCCTGCCCATTCCGCACTCACTCACAACCCCTGCCCTGAAATCCCCGTTCGGAAGCCCCTTATAAAATATTGAGCTGTTCTGAAATACCTGAACAATATCATGGTACCCGTCATTATCAAAATCGCATGCAGCGCAGGGACCCGGCTTGCCCCGCTCATTTCCGCCTGGAGCTTCAGGCAGTTTGATCTCCTGAAAGCCGGCCTTGCCATTGTTGAGAAGCACAAGGGGCTTCTTCGCCCCGACAACCAGGTCCGGTATCCCGTCGGCCTTTAAATCTATCACATGAATTGTCGGATTGTCCGTGGTGATTTTCTGTGTCAGGTGTATCTGCCGCGGTTTGAATGTACCGGCTGGATCCTGAAGCACAAGCGTTAAGGAAGCGGTCCCAAGGGAAGCAAGGTCGGGCCTGCCGTTACCGTCAAAATCGGCCCACGCAGAGCGCAGGCTCCCGGACAGCGTCATTTTCGTCTCTTCAAATCCTTCCTTGCCTCGGACAAAGGTCCTGTCACCCTTTAGACACGAAACGAATATACCGGGCTTTCCGTCCGCATTGATATCAACGAGCTGTATCCCGGTCGCTGTTCCGGGCATAGTGCCTATCTTGTTGTGAGAAACCCATTCAACACCGACCGTTATCGGCATGACCGGGATATCAGGGAACTTTTTGATAAACCGCATAGTAGCAATGAGCATGTCCGTGCTGCCGTTGAATGTACCGTTAAGCACGGGATCAGGCCTGAGAAGAACCCAGTTCGCGTAATCGCCACCCTTTTCCAATCTAACCCATGCGCACGAAACATGCAGGAGCGCGAATTCCTCCCCTTCAGGGCCGCCGTACGCGAAAAAGGCTGGGTTATTTCCTGATGCTTTGAGTAATTCGATCATGTACTTCACCATTGCACCGCCCTCCTCTTTTGCCAGGACTTTGGTGAAATCGATCTTTACTGCCTTTTCAGCAAATTCCCCTTTAATCACGTCGCATGTTTTCATTTCAGCGCTCTTCCCGTCACCGGCAATGTTTTTCACCGTTACCGTGCACATAATCTTCGACTCTTCGTATACACGGTGAGGAGTGAAGTCAGGATCAACATAGGAAAACGCGTTGTTTGAGACCAATAGAAGAAAAAACACTATCCCTGGAGCGAATAAAAATCTTAGATCTTTCATATGCTTCCTTCATACTGAGGCTTTTTTAATTTAGCCGTAAACAAAATATTTTTACATTTAACCTGATTATATATATTTTCGGTAATTAATCTACAAGTTTTTTGTCGCAGGAAGCGACAAAAAACTTATTTCAGCAATTCGTCCTCTGGTGCGGCAGAAGATGCTTAAGGCAGTTCGCCGTGACGATGGTCGCCGGTCGCGAACCCTTTTCCGGGTTTCCCGCTCCGGCCCTGAGGACCGTAACGGACGCATTGCACGTGTCAAAAAATACAGCGTGTTTGGGATCCATGCCCGCCATCAGCGCGGCAAGAAACCTGATAATATTGCCGTGGGCAACAATAAGCACGTGATCCCCGGGTTTATGCTTTTTCTTTACAGCCTCCCACATATTTCGCACATCATTTCTTTCCTGATTTACCTTGTCCCGCACACGCCCGCGGGATGGAGCACGTCGTGCCGGACCGTGATACGGGCTGACCTCCCTCAGCTTTGTGTCAACGACAAATTTCGTCTTCGGATGATGAACCTTGACCGCCAGAGCGGTCTGATGCGCTCTCTTGAGGTCGCTACAGTATATCCCGGCAAAATGTTCTTCGGAAAACCGCTTTGCCAGCCGCCTGGCCTGTACACGGCCGAGCTTCGTGAGTCCCGGGTCCGGATGGTTATACTGGTTCGGTTGGTCAGAATCCGTACCGGTCTCCGCCTGGCCGTGGCGGACCAGAATAACCCTGAGTTCTTTCGTGCTCATCCACGGAAACTCGTCCCGTGGTTTTCTCCGATCCTTCATTTTATTCTCCGCTGTGAAAAAGTCAATAAAAAAAACCAAATATCCCGCATCACGGGGTATTCTCCGGAGATTATTCGGTATCTGTCTTCAGTTTTTCATATTCCTCCATCGCCTGCCCGATCAGTGTGTCAGCACATTCATTTATATAATACTCGATGTACGTGTACCCCTTGTGCCGGTCGTCCTTTGACGCGCCAGCGGGTACGATCTTGTTGCTGTCGGCAGAATCGTTTGGATCAAGCTTGTGCGCCTTCTCCCACGCGTCCGGCATACCGTCGTTGTCCGCGTCGGGTTTGGGCTTGCCCGGAGTAAGCCCTTCCATCAGCCCGCCCTCGGGCACGCGGCGGCCCATGAAGCCGGTGCCGGTGCGCACATCCCTGAAGACCTTCTTCGAGACCGCGTCACGCGGCAGGCAGCCGGCGTGGGCCAGGACCAGTTCGTAGCCCTCCTCGGCGGTCTGCGTCGTCACCGGGGGACAGGTGATGGGCGCTTTCACCGTGCCTTTCACGTCCATCTTGCTCAGTTCGCCTTTCATGGTCGAGAACATATTTCCCGACACATAGATATCTTTATCTTTCTTGATGTGAAGCCCGGGCCGGGCCGGGCGGGGAATCGGCAAATTGGGGCGCATGGCCTGCGGCCCGCCGGGGCCTTCCTTGAAGTAATTGCCCACGGCATTGGCGTGTGTCAGGTACGCCCCGTGGGTGCTGTTGTAGACCACGATATTGCGTACATCCAGGAAGGGGACTTTGGCTTGCTGAGGGCACCGTTCACCGGCGTGGGCGATCAGCGTGTGATGGACATTCTGGTAGAGCCCGTGGCTGTTATAGAAGTACGCTCCGTAGTTGTGACAGTGATGCCCCTCCCATGAGGTGTGCCCGCCCTCGCTGGCGCTCCACTGCAGCGTGCCGCCGCCTGAGAACTGGATGACTTCGTCGGTGCCCCAGCAGACGGAGACGTGATCCAGGATTGCGGGGTCGCAATTCGTTACCCTGATGCCGTCGCCGCTGCCGCCGCCCGCACCCGTGAAAATCGGACGCATCCGGATGAAGCGGACGATGAAATCCTTTGTGAATGTTCCATGGTAATTGCCCAGAATCAGATTCCCGTCCAGCGTGATCCCCGCGCCGGGCGCGGTCTGGCCGGCGAGGGTCAGATGCGAAGCAGACGCGGTGATTTCTCCGGCGTTCTTGATAATCCCGCTGACTTCGAAGACGACGATCCGCGGATAGTCTTCCGCGAGCGCCCATTTGAGGCTGCCCGGCCCGCTGGCATTCAGGTTGGTGACCTTGAGCACCTTGCCGCCTCGCCCGCCGATGGTTCTGGCTCCGAACCCCTCCGCGCCCGGAAAGGCGGGCAGATCCGGTTTTTCAAATGCCGGGCCCTCTCCGTGCTTATGCGCTTTCTTTTCTGCCGCTGTCAGAGAGAAGGGGGCAGCCATCAACCCCAGAAACAGGACAGCGCTCCAACCCATTAATCGCTTTGTTGTCTTCATCATCTTAGTTTCCTCCTATTTTCTTCAGTGCTTTCTTGGCATCTCGACGAACCTTCTTGTCCTTGTCGTTGAGCATCGCCTTCTCTAGTGCCGGAATGGCTGCCTTGGCAGCGGAGCCGATCTTGCCCAGGGCTTGAGCGACGCCCTTACGGAGGTCTTTGTCTTTATCTTCCAGCGCTTTGATCAGTGCAGGCACCGCCTTCACGGCCTTCGGCCCCATGCTCCCCAGTCCAGCCGCAGCTTTCATGCGCATTCGGTCGTTGTTATTGTTTTCGAAGCATTCGAGCAGGCCGGGTAGTGCTTTCTCGCCCATGAAGCCCAATGTACTGAAGGCATCGCCGCTCAATTTATCGGCCTTGTCTTTGGCAATGCGCCAGAGCGTAGGCATGGTTTGATCGGCAACAGCGGGACCAAAGCTACGGAGCACATCCAAGGCCTTCTCCCTTATTTTGAAGGTTTTATCGTCCAGAGCCTTAGTCAGTGCCTGCACAACGCCTTCAACCCCGACGTCATACGTGCACAGCAATCTTACGCTTTCAAGGCGGACGCTTCTGTCTTCGTCGTCCAGCGCCTTGGTCAGCCCCGAAACAACACCCGGCGTCGAGGACCCGATCCTGCCCAGTGCCTTGACTGCCGTCCTGCGCACGCGCGCATCCTTATCTGCCAGATGTCCTGCAACCTCGGTAACCTTGTCTTTTGATTCAGGGCCGATCTTTTCCAGCGTTCCAAGCACTGCGACAACCCGATAGCTCGGCAGCTTGGCCGGCCACGGCCAGGGCGGGCCGGCTACCCCCATGACGCCTTTTTTGCCAAGCATGCTTGCCCGATCCACAAACTCACCGTTCATGACGCAGCCGCCAACGGCGGGCACGGCCGGATCACCGGCAGCCTGACGGCGATAGTTGTCACCCCAGCAGTAGACGATGCCATCCTTCGTCACGGCCGCGCTGTGCACGCTGCCGGCGTCCGCATCAACAACGTCGGTCAGCAGTTCCCTTCCGTGTAAGCCCTTGACCTGCACGGGCAGTATTTCGGACCCGCCCCGCTTACCAATACCCAGCTGACCAAAATTGTTGCACCCATAGCTCCACAGGGAACCGTCCTTCTTTATAATAAGGCTGTGCAGCGAACCGCCTACGGCGCGCGAAACACCGGTGATGGGCGCCTTACCGTCCGGGCCCACGGCCTGTACCGGCCTGTGCCGCTCGAAAACAGTGCCGTCGCCGATTTGGCCGAATTCGTTGTATCCCCAGCCAAAGAGCGAGCCGTCCCTGCCCACGGCAAGGCTAAAATGCCAGCCGGCGCCGACCGATACGGCGTTGTTCACGCCTTCCAGCGCGACCGGCAGAAACCGATCCGTGGTGGTCCCGTCACCGACCTGGCCCACCACGTTCTCGCCCCAGGCCAATACGGTCCCGTCCTTGCGGACGGCAACGCAGTGTCCCACGCCGGCGGCAATGCCGATAACATCCTTGAGAAAGCCTTTTCCGTCCGGCGTCTTGACCTGGACGGGCAGGGGGCTCTTTTCGACCCTGCTCCCGTTACCGAGCTGGCCGCGGTCATTCAACCCCCAGACCCAGACCGTGCCGTCGCCTTTGAGCGCTAAGTGATGCGTGTGCCCTGCAGCAACGGCCACGGCATCTTTGAACACATCCTTTCCATCCGGGCTTTGTACCTGCACCGGCAGGGCCGAGGACTTGGCCGTACCGTTACCCATCTGGCCGTTTTTTCCGCTGCCCCAGCACCAGACCGTGCCGTCGGCCCTGAGGCCGCATGTTGAGACCTGCGAACAGCTGATGTCTTTCATGCCGGAAAGTGTCCCCTTGCCGTCCGGCCCCTTGGCCTGCTGGGGCTCTGCGACGGCACCCTTATGGGAGCTTGTCTCGCCATCGGCCAGGTTGCCGTGATACGGCATGCCCCAGCCCCAGACAGACCCGTCCGAACGGATGGTCTGCGTGTGCGCGCTGCCGGCAGACACGCTCAATGGATGTGCCTTGCTTCCGACTTCCGTCTCGATCGCCCGCAGCCCGACACTTGCCAGAGCCGCAATCACCACGCCTGTCAGAAATTGGCATGCCTTCTGCTTTTTGCTAAAAAACAACTGCCTTCTATTCATCTCATTATCCTTTCACGATTCACTGTTCAGTGAAGTTCGTTTTCAGAAGACGACCGATCTCCGCCTTGACCTTAGGGTCGTTTTCCGCCTTGAGCCGCTTGACGAGCACTTCGCGCGCCTTGTCCCCGCCGATCTTTGCCAGGGCGTTTGCGGAACTCCATCGAATGACGTTCATCTTGTGCTGAAGCCCGGCTTCCAGCATTTCCACCGCCCTATCGCCCCCGATCTGTTCCAGAGCAAGCACGGCCCGCCAGGTTACATTGGGCTGCTGGCGGCGCGTCTTCTCCTTCGTCACATCTCCTATCATGCAGGTTTTCAAGACCTTGAACGCAGTATCACCCGCCCCGCCGAGACGGAGTGCCGCTTCGGCGATTCCCGGCCATGTGACATACGAAAAGCCGTGTAACCTTCCCGGCTTTCCTCCTTTGGAGGGGTGCCTATAGTTCATGAATTCATCGACCACCGCGGCCATGCACTCCAGGGCCTTGTCGCCGTCGGCATGTATCCTGCTGATGGCCAGGCTGGCATCCCTTGGAACCCCCTGAATATAACCCGACTTGCCTTTGACAGCGGTCTTCACGGCCAACTGGAGAGCTTTGTCTCCTGCGAGGCTGCCCAAAGACAAGGCCAGCTTGCGCCGAAACTGCTTCCCCTGGGCATCCCTCTTCATGCTGACGAACTTCTCCAGTCGTTTCTCAAGCATCCCAATGACACGGTCACCGCCGATTCGGCAGAGCGCTCCCGCTGCTTTGGCGCAAGCAGCACCATCCTCCTTCTGAATCACCTGCTCGAGAAGGCTCATCGCCTTATCGTTTCCGATTTCGCCCAGCGGCGATATCGCAGCCCACTGCACATCTTCGTCTTTGTCCTTGAGCGCCTTTTCCAGCAGAGCCACAGCTTTCTCACCGCCCACACGGCCGGCATGGGCCAGCGCGGCAATGCGCACTTCCATTTCCGCGTCGGCAAAGGCCTTTTCTATGAGACGCATTGCCCTTTGTCCGCCGATCTCGCCGATCGCGGTTACGGCCTTGATGCGCACATCTTCGTCCTCGTCGGCAAGCGCCTTCTCCAGAATGCCCAGCGTCTTCTCGCCACTGAACTTGCCAAGCGCAGAGACCGCGCTGGCGCGAACGGAGTAGTCTTCATCCTTGAGCGCCGGCGTTTCGAGCAGGGCGATCGCCTGCGCGGCTTTGAGTTGTCCTGCTGCCAGGGCTGCCTTTGCCCGAATTTCCTCATCGGAATCTTTCAGCGCCTTGGCCAGCAGTGCTGCCGCCTTGCTGCCGCCAACCTTGCCGAGTGCGGCAAGCGTGTTTCGTCGAACCCATTTCGCCTCATCGTTGAGTGTCTTTTCGAGGATCGCCGCGGCCTTGTCGCCGCCGATTCCGCCCAGGATCGACACGGCTTCAAAACGGACTTTCTTGTCCTTGTCCAGAATCGCCTTTTCGAGGACAGGAAGCACTCGCACATTGTTTCGCAGACCGAGTGCCCTCACCGCGCTCAAGCGGACCTTCGGGTCCTTATCCTTGAGCCCTTTTGCTATCAATGCTGCGGCCTTGGGGTCGGCAAGATATCCTGCAGATTGGACAGCCTTTGCGCGAAGCACGGGAGAACGGCCCACGAAGGTTTCCTCCAGAATATCGGAGGCGCGGGCACTGCCTGCCTTGCCGAGAGCCAACAGGGCGGACCCGCGGACCTCTTCAACCTTGTCTTTCAGAGCCTTTTCGATAAGTGCCGATACTTCGGGTCCCCCGATTCGGCCCAGAACTTCAACCGCGTTCCTGCGGAGGTTCCAGTCGGTGTCGGCAAGAGCCCTCTCCAATGCAGGCAGCAGCTTTGGACCCGCCATTTCACGAATGGTGTCGAACCCCAGCCGGTAGATACCTTTCACAGCCAATCGCGAGACTTCCGGGTGGCTGTCACCGGCAGCTTGCATCAATGATTGGACGATCCTCGGATCGTCTACCCAGGTCGCCTCCAGAACGGCCTGGATCCGTTCTTCCGGCTTTGACGACGCAAGCCCTTTCTGAAGCGCCGTGATTTTCGTGTCCGCAGCACCGCGATAGAAAACTGCCACCTTGCCGTTTTGTTGCCAATCGATCTTGAAAAGATTGAATTGCGCCACACCTTCAATCAGCTTCCTGCCGTCGACCGGTTGGTGACGAAGCTCGGGAGGCACCAGCAGGTTCCACGGATCATCCCGCGTGACCAGCCACTCCCCCTCCGAAATCAGCGTGGAATGAAAACCATCGGGATAGGACGTGGGTCGTGGGACTTTTACCACCTTCCATCGTCTTCCCAGGACCAATATGCGTGGTCCCGCTTCTCCGAGGGTATTGATGGCCTCCCACGCGTCCGAGCCGCGAGGCGTAACCGTGACCCCGACGGTTTCCCCCGTGCAGAAAGACATAGTCAGTATATACAAAATCAGTACAAGGGCCGATTCCTTGATCTTCATAACAGTATCTCCTGTGTTAAAAATTCAATAACCTCTGACTTCCCCGCAGAGCCGGGAACTTAAAATCAAAGCTCAAAGGCACTCCGGCTAGCCGGATCGGTATCCACTATATCCTGTTCACTGTCCTCTATTACCTCAGCGCCTTCTCCGCCTCTCCGGCCGCCCTGTAGAGTTCCTCGGAACGGGCCTGCCAGTCGGAACCCAGGAGCCAGCGAACGGATTTGTAGCCGGCTATGTTGGCCCTGGCGCATTCATCAAGCATCTCTTGCAGTCTCACAGCCCGTTTTTCACCAAGCTTGGCTCGTTTTGCCGGATCGAGCAGCGCCCTTTCAATGTGAAAGCGCGCCTCACATTCCTGTATGGACTCGCGGAACATCTCGTAGCGAACCGTTGGAACGGTACCGTTCTTGCCCGGGCCCAGCACATAGTTCAGCCCGTATGCTCTTATGTCGAGCCCGCCCCAAGGATTGTAGAATCCGACAAGCGTGTAGGGTCGACCGTTCTCTCTCGGCAAATCCCAGAAATCTGCACCCTCGCGCCCGAAGCCGATGACTCCCGAGTATTGGCTGCCGTGATGCCACTTGTCGCCTTTGTATTTGCCCTTTTCGAGGAGCATGATCTGGGGATATACCCGATACGTGCACGGCGTCTGCCACATCCAGATGTTTCCTCTGCTGAATTTCACCATGCGGTAACTCGGCGTCCTCCAGCCGTACCAGCGGCTTTCCTTCCCGTTGTCGCTGTCAGCCGGATCTACCATGTTGAACCAGACGAATACGCCATATTCCACCGGCCGCCCTTTCGATGTTCTCGGAACGGTAGTCCAGCGCCCATGCGAATGGACAACCCATTTGGCATGCTTCGGTGCAACCGCATCTATGGTTTTAATGGCATCCGGGCTGGGTGCGAAATCATTACAGATGCCGACCATGACCGACTTCGCCAGACCTTTCTTCTTCAAGATTTTCATTACACCCTTGAAAGCCGGTTTCAGCAGCTGGCGGCATTCCGATGTGCCCCATTTGGGTCCTTCTTTCACTTCCAGCTTTTCAGTTTGCGGGTCCATAACGGAAAACATGACATCCCTTTCGCCCATGAAGTTTCCGTGTTTCCAGTGAAGGCCCACCTTGGCAGGCTCCCAGCAGTAAAGACAGACCACCGGCACCTTGCCCTGGTGCTTGACGACCATGTCGACGTACCTCTTCACAATACTGAAGTCGTGACTGTACCCTCCGCCTTCCTCCTGAATCCATCGGACCATCGAATGCTCGTTTCCGAAGTGCGTCTTGGCGATCAGCGGGATGTAGAGCACCTTGTTGCCCAGCTGTCCAAGCAGATCGACAGATCTTTCCACAAGCTTCCAGTGCTCTTCCGACCACATTTTGACCCCGTATTTTCGGGCTACGGTATCCGGAGATTGGATCAGATCCGTGTGGTACGTGAAGTCCTTGGAGTCCGGCAGAACCCAGTCGACCACTTTCAGGTTGATCGGAACTTCGACAGGTTCTGCGCCTTGGGCACTGATTGCCACTCTGCCTGAATAGCTGCCGGGCTTTGCGTTCTCCGGCACGCGGACGGTAAACCAAACAGGCTGGACAGCTACCGGCGTGCCCGTTGGTTTCTTTGTGACCCGATCGGTCTTCTGGAAAACCGGTACCTCGTCGGGCGGGAATTCCTCCAGGCTGTCGAAATACGGGATTCCGCTTCTATGCTTGGGCCAAGGTCCATCCGGCAGGGGATAGCGGATTTCAACGGCAGTTGCCGGAATCACGGCCCCGCCGGGGCCCTTCAAATCCCCGGCAACGGCCTTGAGTCCTTTGATCGGTGAGGTCGAGCCTGCAACGACCTGTCCGGAGAAAACACCGTTTCGCGCACCGACCATGCTGATCGGTCGAAGGGGCTCGAGCGTATTGCCCTGGCTGGACACGTGAAGACGTTGCAGGATAGAATGATTCCACACCCGAAACGCCTTTGGCACCGACGTGGCCACCGTCGATTTGTCCGCAGTTGTCAGGGTCAACGCATCCAACCCGACCCGCGGCCAGGAGTGTTTCCGCGGGGCCCTCATGTCCTTGGCGAGGAACATATCAGGATTGGCGGGAGCACAGCGGAGCTCCAGGGCAAGGACGTTTACGCCCTTACGTACTGAAGAGGCCGGGATATCGATCTTGAGTTCCCTGAGCCGCAGCTTGTAGCGATCCGGGTACTTCTTTTGTGTTTTGACAAGCAGCTTACCTTTGGGGCAGAAGTAGGCTTCCTTCGGGTAGTCTTCCGCAAATGTCCCGTGCGTGAGCTTACCATTGGGAAGATGGGACCTGCCGATTTCCGTGCCGTTCAGGTAAGCCACGACTCCTCCCGAGAAGGTAAGGGAAAGATTCATTTGTGCGGGCTTCTGCACGGCGAAACGTCCGCGGAGATAGACTGTTCGTACCCGATAGTTCAGATTTCCCCCGCCGGATCTGTCCACTCGTGAACCGCTGAAGGGGCCCCTGGCCAATCCCCAGTCGCTGTCATTGAAATCCGGCCTGGGCCAATCGTCCGATGGAAAATCAGGGCGGAAACGCACGCGCGTGGTCTTGCGCAGTACTTTCGGTTCCCTGCCGGTCCAGGGTGTCGACTCAAACAGATACTCAACCTTTCCGGTTCCGTTCTTGATGGGGATGCTGCCGTTGATGATGCGGCAGCGCCACAGGCTCTTGGCATCGAGCACAGCCGCGCCTCCTGCCTCGACTGCCGTTTCCTCCTTCTCCGCTGCGATGGCCAACCCGGGTGAAACCATGCTGACCAGAAACAGCCAAACGATTCCGGCAGTTCTGAAATGTGCCATAACGTTCCTCCCTTCAGAAAAAGATTCAATCCCAAATTTTGCAGATCGTGTCTGACTTGTAAGCAAATTTGTTTTTTTCATTTATTGATCCCCGGAATTCCTGAAAAACCGTTTCTTTTCTTCTTCGCCCGGCACCGAGCCGCCGGCCACCTTGGCTGCGGTGGAAAACAGCATCCAGCTGTCCTCCTGCCAGCCGCCGTACCACTCGGCTCCTCGTCCGAATTTCTCATGCGCCGGCAGATGCCAGGCCCGCTCTGTCCGGCGATCAAGCAGCTTCCAGATGTCTTCAGGCAAGCCTTCCGTGCCTTCCAGGAATATACGCGCCTCTGCCTCCTGAAGGCTCTCACGCAGGATCTCCAGCTCCACGCTCCCCTCCACACCCTCTCTCTCTGGGTAAGCAAGCCACCGGATAGACGGACCCCACCCCAGGGGGGCTCGTTCGTAACCGTCCAGAAGAATCTTGGCAAAGCCGCGATACGCCGAGGTAATGACCATCTCCGGATATTTCCGCAGTCCCCATACCGGTCCCGGCGGATTGATTGAAATCACGTCGTTGTCGCCGAACGGATTATGAAGCGGCCCCTCGGGATTGCTCCAGCTCCTGCGGCGAAGCACGCGATATTCACCCCGGCCCATCGCAAAAGGGCAGGATCCCCCCCTAACGTACTGGCATGCCGCACGGATTGCCACATCCCATTGTACCCTATCGGCCACTTCCTTACCTCCCCATGTGCCCTTTTTCCCGCCATAGTGCGAGGATCGTGCCCAGCCCACACCGGGAAGCTCCCGGGCCAGGGAATTGACCAGCGTTGTGTTCAATCCACCGACCTTGTCCCCGAATGTGCCGAACAGGATGCGGTCATCGGGAATGTCCATGGCATTAAGATGTCCGCGCAGGGCCTTGCAGAAATCGGTCCAGATCCTGAGGCCTTCCTGGGTCGCTTCCTTGCTGATCGGAGCGAACGCGCTCTCCTGCTTTGTCTCGGGGTCCAATACGGTTACGGTCCCGGGGGTGTAATTGGCGCGGTTCCGGGTCCATTTCTCAATACCGAGGATATGAACGATCACATCCGACTGCGTGTGGCAGTGCTTGCGCCAGAGCCCGAGATAGCGGTCCATTATGGAAAAATCATAGCCATAGACTCCGTCTTTCTTCCTGATCCACTTGACCATGGTGTCCTTGCCGTTGTCGATATCCGTGTTGTGGACAACCGGAATACCGGCTACACGTGCACCGAGCCTGCCGCACCATTTGAGCGATGCCTCGATGAGTTTCCAGTGTTCATCGCTCCAGGGTTTGACACCTGCGCACTTGGCCAGTGACCAGGGGCATTGCTCGATCCCCGAGTAGATCTTGAAGTCTTTTGATGCCGGGACCTGCCAGTCGAAGACCTGGAGGTTTACGGCGAGATCCGTCCCGGTCAAGCCCTCTGCAGAGAGCTTCAGTGTGCCGGTATAGAAGCCTGGCTTCGCATCCGCAGGCACTTCGACCGTGACCCACAGCGGCTGACAGGAATTTGCCGCCACATGCCCGGGCGCTTCATCAGATAGCCTGTCGTAGAGCAGCAGTCCCTTGCCGTATTTCTTCAGCAGATCACAGCTTGGCTTCATCTTTCGGCTTCCCAGTTTTTCCCTCCACCATCCGAGGGGAATTTCTCTCGGATAATTCAGCCGGCTGGCACGCTCCCTGAAGGCCCAGACCGGCTGTCGGTAGCGGAACAATGCCATCCACGTCAAATCTGCACTCGCGCGCCCGCCCTTCTTCTCCAGGAGTTCCTTCAGACGGCGGTGTGTTTCGAGCCGGTCAAGAGGCCTGCCCCAGCGAAGTGAAATCCCCGACGCCGAAATCTTGGCCCCGCCCGGGCCTGTAAGCCCAGGCAGCTTTGCGGATGGGGACCCAATGCCCTTTGCCGTGCCTACGATCACCTGTCCGGAGTGCCTGCCCCCGCGCGTGCCAACAATCCTGACGGTCCTTTCGGCCTTCACTCCCGGCTCCAGGTACTCCTCTGTCATCACCCGCCGGTGAATGTCCTCTGCCCACACCTGGACACCGTCGGGACGCCGGTCCCCTGAAGTGACTGCGTTGTCCGGTTCTGCATCGAGCGTTACCCACCGAACCAGCCCGTGCGGCCAGCCTGCAGTGGACATACGGCCGTCCCCGGAAGGAACACGCTTACCGCGATACGGGCTTAGACGCAGTTCGAGCGCCAGCACATTCACACCTTTTCTGAGAATTCCCGGCGGGATATCCAAGCTGATGCGCCGGTCGCACAGATTCCTGATCTGCTGCGTGATCCGCCGCCTTGCCTCATCTTCTTTGTTCTCTCTATACGGTTTTCCAATCGCGACAGGCGACAGGCGACGCCAGTTCCAGGTCTTACGGTAAGGGTCGAGCAATCTTGTCTCGCGCGCGAGCTTCTTCATCTCCTCGCTGACAAGCCTGTAGGCCGCCTCCGGGAAGGGCTCTGCGAAACCCTCTTCGGCGAGCAGTCCGTGGGTTGGAATATGCTGCCGGCCGAGTTCTTTGCCGTTGACGTACACAATCATTCCGCCGTTGTATTCGGCCGTGAATACGAGCTTATTGACCCTCCCCGGGTCCGGCACGATGAAGCGCGTCCGGAAAAAGGTCTTCCGGATCATATGCTGGCATGCCATTTCGATCGGCACCATGTTCATGGGCACTCGTGCGACCGGCCAGGACGAATCGTCGAAGTCCGCACCGGCCCACCCCGAAGGCGGCGGCGCGGTCCTGCCCTGGTTCCAGGACGTGCCGCCCCAGTTAACGTTAAAGCGGTATCTACTGGGAACCAGCTTACCGTCCCTGAGTGCTCTCGGCGGCGCGTATGTCAACCAGTAACGCCAGTAGCTGCGGGTGCTGACGGGCGAGTCCTCGGGGAGCATGGTCCCGGTCTGGTCCTTCACCTGCTTGGAACTTGCCTCCTGAGCAACGGCAAGATGCCGCACACCCACGGCTCCGCCGGCGCCTGTAAGTATAACGCCTGCTATCACCGCTGCAGCAGTTTTGATCTTTGTCCACATCATCATCTTCATCGTTCCCTTGGCAATAGTATACGATTCTGCTGCTCCTATCCCGGCACCCGAAGCAATTCTCAGTGCGACATCTGTGCAGGAGGCGGCAAGTCCCGAAGGAGCAGCTTCCACAGCCTTTGATGCGAGAATGGACCCCAACAGTACGGATGTGACTTTTATACGTTTTTTCGCAACTATCTTTCTCATCTTCTTAAGCGCACGTTCAACACGCTTTGTCGCAGTATTCTCAGATACGTCAAGTTCTTCCCCGATCCGGACATAACTGTACGAACGGAAATACCGGAGAAGTATCGCCGTCTTTTCCTTTGAGCTCAGACGGTCTATGGCTGAGTCGAGCACAGGCCGGAGCTCTTGCCACACCCGATCCTTTTCCTGTGATTTTTTTTCCATATTCTTCATTTCCTGAAAAGTCTTTTCACGCTGTTTCCTTCTCCTCTGTTCACGGGCAGCCCTGAACGACACATGCTTCGCGGTATTGACCAGCCAGCCCGCGAGGTTCCTGTGCTTAGCGACTTTACGCGCCTTTTGGGCCAGAATGATAAACACAGCCTGGACAATGTCCTCTGCCAGCGATTCATCCTGCACCCTTCGGCATGCGCTTGAGTAGACCAGCGGAGTATAACGCTCCGCAAGCGTACGGAACGCCTCGTGTGAACCGTGCTCCGCATATTGCTGCAGCAGTTCATGATCATTCATCTATCTGCCTTTCACAGTACTATCCCCGCCGAAGTCCAATACCTGACACGAAAAAAAAGAAAGATAATGTGTTCGGCACATCAGCAGAAGTGCCTGCAAACGTCCCGGTATGCACAGGACTTCCGGGAATTGTATTTTCCTCTATATGGATCTTAAGCATCATGAATCATGGTATTGGGCAGCGCGCCTCTGTCTCGTAATCCAATTCCACCCGTACTACCTGTGAATTGTTGAGGTCGGATATGTATACGGCCCGGTCAGAGGCGGCTACGCAGTAGGCCCAGTTGAGAGGTATGCCTTCGATCGGCCTCAGATTGTCCTCCCCGCCGTTGTCCGGATTGCCGTAGCGGCCGAACGAGCAGATATGGTTCCCTTCGGTGTCCAGCACGTTGATACGGCGCGAAGCGGTCTCGGGCGCGAAGATCCGCCCGTAACGGTCCAGACTCATGCGTGCCATGATGCAGATGCACACGCCCCTCTGTGCAGGCACGGGCGAGGCGTAGGGCCGGACCCAGTCGGCGTTATCCAGCAGCACCCGGCCGCCCCCGCCCCAGCACTCCACCACCTTGCCCACGGGCTTGTCCAGGGCCGGTTCCTTACCTTTGAGCTTCTCGTGATAGACCCCGCCGCCGGCCGGCGGGAACCTGACGATGCTGCCGAAGGTCCGCGGGTACTGGCTGCGGCGCTCCTTGGCGGCCCCGGCGAAATGCGGCGGCACGACCGGCTTTCCCTCAGGTATGACGCTGTCCATCACGTAGATGTTTCCGTCCCGGTCGATCTGCGGGCTGCAGCTGGCGGTGGTCAGGCCCAGCAGTTTCTCCTTCCGTATCTTCCCGTCCCGCCCCACCACGCAGACCCACATGGGATCGGAGAATCCACGGTTCTCCGTGCCGTAGATCACATAGGCCTCGCCGCTCGGGCCCACGCCGAAGCCGTGGCATCCTTCCTTGTTGACGAAGCGGGCTTTGGGCGTTCTATCCCCGTACGGCACGATCTCGCTCACATGGCTTTCGGAGCCCTCGAAGGCCAGGGGATTTCCGTCGCGGTCCCATCGCAGAATCCAGGCTCCCCCGGTTTTATATTTTCGCCAGTTCCGCATGTGTTTATATGTGTAAAGACTCCCGTCCAGACCGACCTGCATGTCCACACCGTCCATTGTCCCGGCCAGTTTGACCGGCTCGCCGGTCTTTCCGTCAAAGGCCCGCCAGCCGATCGTCCTCTGCCCGTTGCAGTACTCGCGCACGTATAGACGTTCGTTGACCGGATCCACGGTCAAATGCTCAACACTGGCAGGCATGTTGCCGAACTTCGCTGCGGATATAGCTGTCTCCGGAGTTTTGGGAAGTTTGCCCTCGGGATCCGCGTCCTTGATGCACGACAGCTCCCATTTACGATAGTTCCCGATCCAGAGGATCGGCGGGTCTGCAGTGTCGTCGAGCGCCATCAGCGGCTTGGAATAATAGTTGCCCCTTGCCGCCAAAGACATCTTGCCCAACACTTTCGGATCCTTCCAGCTCCGGAACTTGAACAGCGTCTTCTTTTTCCAGAGGATGCGGCCGCCGCGGTCCTTGTTGCTCTTGTCAACGCTTATCACGTAGACCGTGCCGCGTCCCCGGTGCACGCAGATGTGATCGGGCCAGTCAACTTTGAATTCACCGATGTGTTTGCCGGCCTGGGAAAGAACCACTATCCGATCGTTGCCGAAGTCGGAGACCAGGACATTACCCTCGCCGTCCACGGCAACACCGTGGACCTGGTTGAAAAGGTCCTTGCTATTCCCCGCCTTGAGCGGTTCACCCGCAAAGATCTCCGCTTTTTCCGAGCCGATCTCCCAGCGGTAGACCGCGTGGTCCAGGATGCCCTTCTTCTTGATATCCTCGGTGAAGAACCCGCCGGCGTACACGTGCCTGCCGTCCCTGGAAAGGGCCAGCTGGGGCCAGCCTTTGCCGTACCCGCCCTTTACCGGGAACTCGACGACGTCGAAGGGCTCGGGTATAGCACCGTCAGCGGCGCGGATGCGCAGGAGCCGCCGCGGCGTCCGCCCGGCCCTCCCGACGAAGAGGAGGTCGCCGCCCGGCGTAACCGCCATGGTCTGGCGCGACGGCCGCCCCGACAGATCCGGGTAGTTCAGGTGTCCGCAGGCGCGGTAGAGCTTCGGGATATATGTCCCGTCTGCGCGTTTGATCGGGTTCACACCCTTGATCTGTTCATACGGCAGATCGCCGGGATAAGGCAGGATGGTACGAAGGTACTTACAATCCCGCGAGAACACCCGGATCTCCCTTGCGGGCTTGAAGTTCTCTACCCATCTGCCCGCGGAATTAATCAGAAAGAGTTCGCCGGCCGGCCCAACTGCCATGCCGAATATATCGCTCACCGCGCGCGGTTCGCGGCACATGATCCTGTCGAAAACCGGTTTCATGCCGGCCTGGACTTCGATCCTGTATTTACCCCCAGGCACCGGCTTGCCCAGGTCATCGGTCCGATCCCACCGGAGCGTCTGCGAGACACTTCCCGGTTTAAGCGGTTTAGGTGCCTTATCTCCAAGCATGCCACCGGCAATGTGCTTGACCACGTTGCCCTTTTCGTTTACGATGCCCACAGCCACGTCCGTGGGCGCGGAGAGCGCGAAGGTGATCTTAACCTTCCCGTGCTCAACCGAGACAGAGGGCTTCTGTGTGAATGCCACCCCGGCGCCACAAGCCGTCATTGCCGCATTCAGGCATATTGTAAGGACCAGAAATTTCATTCCGAAACTGCGCACGATAATCATGATAATGCTCTCCTATATAATTGCTTCTTCTAATGAGTCTGTCGAAAAACTGGATCAGACACCGTATAGTATATTTTACAGATCCTTCAAGCTTTGTTCCCAGCATTCGGCGATTCCATTCACCGAAACAGTTGCCTCTACTGCTCCTGTCCACTGTTTCCTGTCCACTGATCACTGCTGCAACCTAACCCGCGCGTCCGAAGACCGTGAATTCCCATAATGCGATCCGCATGCCCTGTGGCGCTCCGAGTATTATTATCCGTACGTACCGCACCTCAGCTTCGGGCCAGGTGTCGTAGGCAATGTGCCGGTCCGTTTCGTTCGCAGAGTTGTCGAACAGCGTGTTCCACTTCTCTCCGTCTTTCGATCCTTCGATCCGGTACTGGTACGGGCCCGGAAGAACCCCCTGTTCATAGTCCAGCCCCCGGTCCGCGAACATGGTCCTTGCTGCACTGACCAGATACTCCCGGTCCAGGTCCGCGCACAGCCACTGCGGGGCCCGGCCGTCCGCCTCCCACCAGGTGCGGATGCAGTCATCCGCAGCATAGACCGCGTCCCTTCCCGGGAACTCGCTCGAGGCCGTGACCAGGCAGTTGACGCTCAGGGGCAGCAAGCCCGCATCATTGCCCAATTCGGGGCTGTCCGTGATGCCGGGCGCTAACTGGGGTGTCTCTGTGGGGCCTGCCACGAACATGCACCCGTCACTGTCAAATCCGGCTGGGTCCATGCCTATCCTGCGTTCGAAGCTATGCTCGATTCTGACCAGTGTGGTGTAGAAACACCAAAGATTTCCGTTCGGGCCTTCGACCATCGAGTGGTGTGCACAACCATTCACCAGTCCGCCTTTGTGAGTCAGTATGGGATTGCGCGCCTGGTACCGGTAGGGACCCATGGGTGAATCAGCCACGTAGCACCCGATCGAGTAGTTTTTGAAATGTGTGCCCGGTGCGCTGTACTGAAGGTAGTACCGGCCGTTGTGTTTGGTAAGCCATGATCCCTCGATATAGCTTTTATCCGGATCCTGGTTGTGCTCGCCGCTCCGCTCCCAGATATGGTCCGGATTAAACGGGAAGCAGTGCACCCTTGGCCTGTCAAACCGGGTCGGATCGTCATGCTTCAGCTTCACGATATAGATGCCGTCTATACCCAGCCCGTATGTGCAGTACATGGAATTGTCATCATCCACAAAGAGCATGGGATCGTCCCATCGCGTCGGATTCCCCTTCTCGTCCATGAGCGTGCCGAGAAGTTCCCAGGGGCCGAACGGATTCCGCGCCCGGTACATCCGGTCGCAGCATGCGGTCATATAGAGCCATCCGTCCTTTTCCGCAACCGTTGGCGCATAACCCGGATCATGCGGCTCGATGGGGTGATATGTCCAATTGACCATGTCGTCGGAATGCCAGAGCATGCCGGCCGAAGGGAACAGGTACCACCTGTCCTTGAATCTGATCACAGTGGGATCGGCCATCTCCCGGAAATCCCGGGGCTCACATCCCAGCCATCGCCGCGGGTCAGGCTTCTTCTCGAAACAGGCCCGGCCCCGCTGATAATCGGGAAGAGGCAGGGGATTACAGTAGGTCTTCGGCTGGGTCATCTCAGTTCCTTTGTTCTTGTGTTTCTCCTCGTGAATAGAATTTCCGTTTATTCATCTGTATTGCTCTACCTCCTTCAACACTCTCTCCGCCTCCTCAGGCGTTGAAAACGACGTCATGATATAGAGTCCTTTGCTGCCGATCGCGTCAAGCAAGGGAATAATTTCGCCTTGCTGCACGCCAACGGCCTGGACGGATTTGCCCGCGTCAAGAATCTTCAGGTACAGGTCAAACCAGCGCGGATGGCCGCCGCCTGCAATTCCCGCCTGCGGGGTCCATTCAACGGCGTCGAGGCTCTCGATCTCCAGCAATGCATCAAGATGGCACAAGGCCTGGGTTCCGTCGAGGTGATACACGGCATTGTCGAGCCATTCACACTGCGCGGCAAGACTCGGTACGACAAAGCGTCGGAACATTTCCGGCGAAAACATGGCACTGGCATCACATTGAATCTTTGCGGTCTTTCCGGGACCCCAGATTCGGAACGCGCCGAAAGCCGAACTGCCGTCAGGGAGTTTGATGATATCATATATGCGCTGAAAGGCCTCGAACCACACCTGATTGATTTCAGCGACCTTCTCTTCCACCCATTCCGGCCGCTCGATCATGTCTATCAAAAGGGTCTGCGGCTCCCGCAGGGATGCGAGGATATCCACATTCTCAATAAGATCCGGGCATCCGACAAGGTACTTATCCTTGGCCAGATCCGCGCAAGCCCTCAGGGTTCTTTCGGTCAATTGCCACCATTCATTTGATTCATTAAATTGAAGGGAGGGCAGATCTTCCGGCCTGATGCAGTCCTGAATACAGGGATTGAACCAGACCGTTTCCTCGGAAAATCCGGGCTCCGATCCGAGAAAAAGAGCGAGCGAACCCGGACCCATGTCCGTGACAGAAATCGGCAGTATATCTGCAGGAAAGGACTGATACGCAAGCGCATAATGATTGCCCTTTGCGCGCAGTTCCGGTTCGAGGTATCGCTCGCGGGGGGATAGGGCTTCGGGCGGTGCCTGGACAGCCTCGTGAGGCGTTTCAGCCGCTTGGGGCGCACCCCACATCCCGATGACTAGGCCCTTGTGATTCCACCAGTCAACAAAATGCTGCTTTGTCTTTTTCCAGTTGTCTTTCCACATGGCCGTATCCTTTTTAGCTGATAAGATTCGGCTGCGCTTCCTGGTGCCAGCCGAGCACGAAATTCCCGTCTATCCTGGTATCGGCTTTTACAAATTTTTTGTCCTGATCGGCGACCTCGAATCAGTCGGGCGACTTGCCGTCCCGCGTGGCCAGCCCGCCGCCGAGGTGCTTCACCACAGCGTTCTTTTTAAGGATAATGATCGTAACGGTGTCCTCTGCAACAGCACCCTGTTCATCCTTTACGGTCAGCGTGAGCGTATGCTTCCCTACAGGAAATTCCACAACGGGGCTGAACCCCTTGGCCAGCTCCTTGCCGTTCTCTGTCCAGGCCCAGCTTATGACGCCCGCATCCTGATCATAGCTGTCGTAACCGTCAAGCCATACCAGCTCCTTGCCGTCCCCGTCCATGTCTTTGGCAGTCTGGTCCCTTCCCGCGTTTGCTACCGGAGGCAGGTTCTTGACCTTAATCGGACCGGCGCACGCTCTTCCGAATGCAACATCATCCACGGCAATCTTCGCGTTCCACAGACCGCGAGTGCAGAACTCGAGGAAGAGGAACTTCTTGAGTTTATCACCGGCCCTGACCACGCTGGTCTGGTCACCATTCTTCAGGAGAGCCAGGGGTATTTCCATTACCGCCGACTTACCCGGCGGAATAACCGGGAATCTCACGGGCTCCGAGAACCACATCCTTGCCACCCCGAACCTGAGATTGGCTGCCCTCCGCAAGTATGCGTATGTGTCTCGATCGGAAACATCCGCCTTCTTCTCTTTGTCGAGATTGTGTACCCTGAACTTGAATACCGTGGTCCCTTCCGGTATCCGTTCGATCCCGCTTGGAGAAAAGGCAGTGTAGCTGCCTGTGAGTGCGTGATTCCCCTCGGATATCTTGACGAAGTTGGCCCTCTTCGACCATCGTGCGGGTTTTCCTGAAGACCCTTTCAAGAGACAATCCTTGTCCGCATCGTTGAAATCATCTATCAGCACATCTCCACCGTCGCCCGCCTGAAACTCGGCGGTGATTTCGAGATCCCGGGAAGCTGCAAACTGGATCACGGGACTTGCCGCCTTGTCCAGGGGGCCTCCGACCCATCTCTTGAAGGCATGTCCCTTATTGGCATAGGCGGCCAGGGTGACGATCTCTCCCTCCCTGTACGCTCCCTTGCCTGCCACATTTCCGCCCTTGTCGGGCGAAACAGAAACAGCAATATTGCAGCCCTTGTTCACGGGCTTGAAATGAGCCGTTACATTGACATCCGCGACAGCGGGAAAACGTATTCCGCGGGACGTAAGACCGTCCACCGGCGCTCCTTCCCAGTGTGAAAAGACATGGCCGGGCTTGGCCTTTGCCCGCATGACCACCATCGATCCTTCGTTGTATTCTTCTTCCTTGAATTCGATTACGCCGTATATATGAGGCATGTTGTACCGCTTGTTCTTGTGCGGGGCCCTGTGTGCGTTTATTACCCCCGCACCGGAGGGAGAAACATTGGCCTTGATGGAGTAGACAGGCCCTGACGGCTTGCCCACGATGTTGTCGGCGAGCTCGTTGAGATAGTATTCCACATACGTATAGCCCTTGTGCCTGTCGTCAGGACTGGCACCGGCGGGGACAATGTTGTTTCCGTCCTTGGGGTCCTTGGGATTCAGGCCGTGCGACAGTTCCCACTTGTCAGGCATCCCGTCCCTGTCCGTGTCATGTTTCTCGGATGTCGGCCCATCCTTTCTTTCGGCCAGGAGTTCAATCGGGCCATGGGCGCTTCTCCTGCCCGTTCTTGTTCTGACTTCCTTGATCGTTCTTCGGGTGGTCGCATCTCTCGGCCAGGCGCCCGCCTTGCTCAAAACCGATTCAAGGCCGTCCTCGGCCGTCTCCGTGGTTACGGGAAACCACGACCAGGGCTCGGCTCTGCCTTTGCCCTTTCTCCCGTCCAGGCTGGCGACACTCCCGTCCTTGAGGTGCCTGACATTGCCCTTGTAGAAACCGTTGCCCACATGGGACAATTGACCGCCGGTCCTGTCCGGACCGATGATATAGACATTGTTAATCGCGTTGACCTTGAAGGGACCCTGCAACATGGTACCCAGCATCGCATTGTACGTGACGCAATTACGCATGTCGAACTGCAGGGTAACGTCTTCCTTCTTCGCACCTATGGCGTGTATATAGGGACAACGTCTGCTGTGATGTGCGTGTAGCACGTGATGAATGTTCAGCTTCGCCTTGGGGTTATAAGCGTGAAACATTCCGTAGTTATGGTTCAGGCCGCCGCTTCCCGATTGTACGCCTTGATCGCCCCAGGCAGATTCCTCGAATGTGGTCCACTGGATGGTAAAATCCGTGGATTTGGAGCAATCCACCGTTTCATCGCATCCATTGGACGTTGAGACGTGGTCCAGAATAAAGTTCGCGGCCTTGGCCAGGATCATATTGTCGCCTCCGGAGAGGACTCCCCGTACACGAATGTGACGGATAATGAAATTCTCAGTTTCCCTTTCTGGGATGCCCTTCTTTATGTAATAGCCTCCCGATCTGTATAGCGACGGCTCGAAACCTCTTGGCAGGGTGATGCCCCCCGGTGCCGTCTGGCCGGCAATCGTGTAATCCCCGTATTCAGCCCCCACCGAAATGGGGCTCTTAAGGCGAACTACGCCGCCGACATCGAATACGATGATCCGCGGCCCTTTCACGCTAGTTAATGCCCAACGCAATGATCCTTCAATCGGCTTCTCTCTCCGACCATAATCTTCCAGTGTGGTCACATGCAGTATCCGGCCGCCTCTTCCCCCGCTGGCTTTTGCGCCAAAACCTTCCGCGCCGGGGAAGGCAGGCAGCCCGGCGGCCCAGGTTTCCTTGGGCGTTTCAGCGGCTTTGCCCTCGGTGTCTGCGGCGGATGCGATACCCCAACCGGAAAGAAAAAAACAGGAAAGGGTCAATCCGATGATCCTAATTGGTTTTAAGCTTATCATGATACTATTTCCTTTCTGCAATAATAACTTTTTCGTTCTTGCCACTGATCTTTTCCGTTTAGGGTGTTTTTCTTTGTCCCATTTCGGCTCCACCCTATTCCTCAAAAAACCGTTTCTTCTCTTCTTCGCCCGGCACCGAGCCGCCGGCCACCTGTGTTGCCGCGGCGTAGAGGTCCCAGGAGCGCTCCTGCCAGCCCAGGTGATTCTCGGCGCTCTGGCAGCCGGCCCAGGGCAGCGACGGCAGCTGCCAGCCACGCTCCACACGGTCGTCGAGTACGGCCTGGATGTCTTTGGGCAGGTCATCCTTGCCCTCCAGGAAGATACGCACCTCGGCATCCTGCAGGCCTTCGCACAGCGCCTCGAACCGGGCGCTGCCGTCCATGACCCCGTTTTCGGCCGGGTAGACCAGCCAGCGGATGAACGGGCCGTATCCGCGCGGAGCGCGGTCGAAACCGTCTATGCATGCCAGGCCGTAGCCGCGGTAGGCTGTGGTGATGAGCATCTCCGGAACCAGCCGCGTCTGCCACGAGGGGCTAAAAAGGGCAAGTCCGCTGAAGTCGCTGTCGTTCATCGTAGTGTTGAGCGGGCCCTCCGGATTCTTCCAGCCCTTGTGGCTCCGCACCCGGTAGCTCGCCGGATCGCCCCTCTTCTCGAACCCGAAGGGCGAAGGATTGCGCTTGGCGTATTCCCTGGCAGCGCGCCGGGCCGCGTCCCATTTGACCGTGTGAAGGATCGACTTGCCCGCCTTGTCCGCCCACATGCCCTTCTTCCCGCCGTAGTGCGAGGCCCGGGCCCAGCCCACTTCGGGGATCTCCTTGTGGAGAGCCTTTATCAGCGCCTCGTTGGCCTCGCCCGCCTTGTCGTGGAACATGCCGAACATGATATGCTCATCGGCAAAGCCCCGGTCGTTGAGGCGAGTGCGTAGCGCCCTGGAGAAGTCCTTCCAGAGCTTGAGGCCCTCCGGCGTGACCTCCTTGTCTATCGGGGTCAGCGTGCTTTCCGCACCCGTGGCCGGGTCAGCCACCACCACGGTGCCGGGTTTGGAGGTGGCCTTGGAGCGGTCGTACTTGAGGGTAGCCAGGATGTGAACGATCACGTCCGACTTCTTGTGACAGTACTTGCGCCAGAGATCGAGGTAGCGGTCGATTATGGAGAAGTCGTAGGCGTAGGTACCGTTGCCCTTACTGACCCACCTGACCATGGTGTGCTTGCCGTTGTCCACCTCGCAGCCCTGAACCGCGGGCACCACGGCCACGCGCGCGCCCAGCTTGCCGCACCACCTGATCGACTCTTCTACCAGCTTCCAGTGCTCCTCGCTCCAGAGTTTGACGTCGGCCCATGTGGCCAGTGACACAGGGCTTTCCTCCATGCCCGAGTAAGAGGTGTACTCCTTTGGCGCGGGCAGCTTCCAGTCGAACACCTGCAGCCGGATCGGGAGGCTTGTCGTTTCCATACCCCCGGCCGAGACGGTGATGTTTCCGGTATACAGGCCGGGCTTGGCGTCAGCCGGAATCTCCGCGGTGACCCAGAGCGGCTGGCACTCTCCCGCCGGCACCTTCCCGGGCGCCTCCCGGGACAACCGATCGAACTGCTTCAGCCCGGCGCCGTGATCCTTCCAGAAGTCCGTACCTTTGCCGAATCGACTGAAAACCACGCGATCCGGGTAGACGAGCCGCTCCTCGCGCTCCCGAGAGTCCCAGACCGCTTTGCGGTAGCGTATAAGCACCAGGCGGAGAGGGCTCGAAAGCTCCCGGCTCCTCCCGGTCCTCCTGTAGTTCAACACCGCCTCGGCCAGGTCCAGCGGCCGTCCCCAGCGAAGCGACACGGCCTCAACCGGAATTTCGGCGCCGCCCGGCTCTGAAAGCCCGCTCAGCTTCGCCGACGGCGAGGCCAGGTCCCCGGTCGTGCCGATCAGCACCTGCGCCGAGTACCGGCCTCCGCGCGCGCCCACGAGCCTCAGGGTCCGGCGTGCGTTCACGCCCGGCTCCAGGTAATCCTCGGTCATCACCCGGCGGTGGATGTCATCGGCCCATACCTGAACGCCCTCCGGGCGCTCCTCGATGCCCTGCACCGCGTTGTCCGGCTCGGCGTCGAGCGTCAGGTACCGTATCACGCCGTGCGGCCAGCCGCCGCGCATGTCAGGGCAGTGGTTCCTGCCCGGGCTCAGGCGCAGCTCAAGGGCCAATACGTTGATGCCTTTCTTGAGCGTTTCCTTCGGCACCTCGACCTCCACGCGCCGGTCCATCAGTTCCCTGACCCGGATCACGATATCGCGCGGGAACTTCCTGAAAAAGTAGCTGTATGTCCAGCCTTTACCGGATCTGTAGACTCGCAGTTTGCGGCCCAGCTTTTTCATTTCTTCAGTGACCGGCCCGCAGGCCTCCTCCGGAAACGGCTCGGCATAGCACTCATCAGCAAGCGGCCCGTCAGCCGGGATGTGCTTACGCGCGATCTCCCGGCCGTTGACGTGAACGATCAGCCCGCCGTGGAACACGGCCGTGAAGACGAACTTTTCGACCCTGTCCGGGTCAGGCACGATGAAGCGCGTCCTCAGGAAGGTCTGCCGTATGTGGTGCTGGGCCGTGGTGAACCAGCCCGGTAAGCCGATCTGGATGGTGTTCATGGGCACCCGCGAGACCGGCCAGCACGAATCGTCGAAGTCGGCCGCAGTCCAGCTTTGGGGCGGCGGCGGGGTTCGGCCCATGTTTGCCGTCCTGATGCCCCAGTTGCACACATAGCGGTAGCCCTGGGGTCGGAGCTTACCGTCCCGAAGCGCCATGGCCGGGCCGTAGCTCAGCCAGTAGCGCCAGTAGCTTCGCGTGCTGACCGGCGAGTCCTCCGGCAGCATCCCGCCCTCCCAGTGCTCCTGCGGTTCAGCTTTCCCGGATGACTTCCCTTCTCCGTGCGTTACTGCGGATATTGTCAATACAAGACATAGCAAAGTCAGAGACGCTAATCCGGTTGCATAAAGTTTCATCAATTTCAACATGCTGTATCTCCGTTTAAAAAAGCGTTACGGTCAAGATGTTACGCCAGCGTTGTCCAGCCCTGCGATTCCCAGTCCGGTTTTTCGGCCTCAGGCAGCCAGTCCGGGGTGTTCTCAAGCAAGTGTTTGCGCTGCTCGGTTTTAACGTCCGGTTGAGTTTCCTGCGCGGCCAGGTTATCAAGCTCCCGGGGGTCGCTTTCATGGTCGAAAAGTTCCTCCTCGCCGTTGCCGAAAAGCGTGTAGCGCCACCGCTGCCCGCGGTTCGAGAAATGGGCCGGCCCCGCATGCGGCCCGTATTTTTCGAGTACGGCCCTGTTGGTGGGCACAGCAATGAGCGCATGGTCCGCTCCTGCCCATTTTCCAGATTCAGGATCTTCGAGCAGAGGGCACATGGAACTGCCGTCAAGCTCCTGCCCTGTGCCGTCCGCGTTCGGGTCTTGCGGCAGGCCGCATAGATCGTTCAGGGTCGGATAGATATCCACGAGCGACACGGGGCGCGTACACTCACTGCCGGCCGGCGTTATGCCGGGCGCGGATATGATGAGCGGCACGCGGGTCGCCTCCTCCCAGAGCGTCTTCTTGAAGAGCACGTTCTTCTCGCCCATGTGGTAGCCGTTGTCGCTGGTAAATATGATAATGGTGTCTTCCGCGTGCGGGCTCGCTTCCAACGCGTCGAGTAGACGGCCGACCTGGTCGTCTACAAAACTGATGCAGGCGAGATAGGCCTGTATCCATTCCTTCCACAGGTCCCGCTCCCTGTTCCGTATCAGGTTGAACCGTCTCTGCGCATAGTCGTAGAGAAAGCGCGTGATTTCCGGGGCCTTGTCGAAAAAATTCTCGATGTGCTCGGGCGTTTTGATCTCGTCAAGGGGAAACCGGTCAAAATACATGTCCGGCACATACAGGGGTGTATGCGGACGGTTGAAGCCCACGCCGAGGAAGAACGGCTTCCGGTTGTCCTGCTGGGTTATCTTCTCTATTGCCCAGTCCGCACTCAGCTCATCAGGCATGCGGTCGCGGTCGTTGTCGTTCACATAGCAGAACGGTCTGCCGTAGAGCTGCCAGCCCGCGTCCGGCCCTGTTTCGGTTCCCCGGGGCCACCGGGGTGTGTGCGAGAGCGGCCCGAAGGTCTGCTCCCACGCGATGGGGATGTCTTTGTCGCTGTCAAACAGGACCGAGAGATCCGGGTGTGTCTGCCTTCCCTCGGTCAGCCCGTCCCAGGGAAAAGGGCCGAAAGTGGGTTCTGCCCCGAAATCGTGGTACAGCTTCATATCCTCCTGTTTGTTGTGGAAGAGCTTGCCCGTGCCGTAGACCCTGTACCCGTTGTTTTTGAAATGGCCCTGAAGCATGACCGTGTCCCGCAGAAGCGGATATTCGTTCCAGTGGTCAAACGTGTAGAGCCCGCTCGTGTGCGGGTAGAGCCCGCTCCACATGCTCGAACGCGACGGTCCGCAGATCGGGGAATTGCAGTGGGCGTTCTGGAACGTAACTCCGCGCTGCATGAGCCGCCTCATGTTCGGCGTCTTTGTCTGCGGATGCCCGCCCATGCCCTCTATCGCGCAGTTGAGGTCATCGCACATGATGAACAATACATTTTTTCTTCTGCTCAATTGTTTTCCTTATGTTTACGGATCCATCGTATCGCTGACTTGCCGTTTGTGCGTCCGGAAAGGCGAGGCCGGAAGGCCCTCTTTGTTGATAAGATTTGACTGCGCTTCCTGGTGCCAGCCGAGCCGGACGGCAGCCGGAGCGGGAACCGCCTCGCTCCAGACGAGCACGGAATTCCCGTCGATCTTCGCATCGGCCTTGACGAACTTCCTGTCCTGACCGGCGATCTCGAACCAGTCAGGGGACTTGCCGTCACGCGTAGTCAGCCCGCTGCCCGTATGGTCGAACATGATCCGGGCCTTTCCGCCCTCAACCGACATCGACTTGTAGAGCGGCCCTGAGAAGACCGCCTCCTTGAAACCGTAATCCCGGGCCAGGGCCCACAGCGCCAGCCGTCTGCCCACGTCTTTCTTCTTCTTCGGATGAAGTGCCGGGGAACCGTCGCTTCTGACAAGGTCCGTAGTCACCGCCATGCCGGTGTTCGGGATGGCCAGGCTTTTGAGCTGGGCTTCCCGCAGCAGACACGACTTTTCGTCACTCTGCTCCTTCTTGTTGTATCTGTAGGGGGGAAGCTGAACGAAGTAGAACGGGAAATCCCCCCCCGGCGCGCCGGAGTGCGACGGAGGCGGCTGGCCCCAGGCACTGCGCCAGCCGCTGATCAGGGCCTTCATCTTGAGGTCGTACTTCGCGGGGCCGCTCACGTTGGACTCGCCCTGGTACCAGATGGCGCCGCGGATCGCGAAGGGCACCAGCGGACGAACCATCCCGTTCCAAAGGCCGGTGGGATGGCCCCGCCGGCGACGCTTTGCGTTCGGGTCCGGCGGCTTCTTCGCAGCCGCGTCTGCCTTGTCTATCTTCTTGAGGAACTTCTCCAGGCCGGGAACCGCGGCAGCACCTTCCCGGGGAGTCCACGCCTCAATCCTGGTGGCGCCCACGGCCGCCTGGATAAGTCCGACAGGGACCTTTATCTGTTCGTAAATCTCGCGGCCGAAGTAGAACCCGACGGCTGAGAATCTCATTGCCGCGCGCCCGTCGCACACCTTCCAGAAGCCTTCCACGTCGGACTCGGGCACGGCCGACGCCTTCTTGCGCACCTTGAAAAGCCGTATCTCCGGATACCCGCCGTCGGGAACCGCCGTCTTCTTATTGCTGCTCTCACACAATCGCATCGCCATATTCGACTGGCCCGAGCAAACCCAGACCTCACCTATCAGGATGTTTTTGATACTGACTGTGTTCTTCCCGGAAACCTTCATCTCATGCGGACCGCCTTCTTTCATTGCAGGAAGTATTATGTGCCATTTACCTTCAGCATCGGCGACACCTTCGCACTGATGTTTTGTCAACCTGATAACGACTTTATCTCCGGGGTCAGCCCTTCCCCATACCGGGATCGGCATGCCTCGCTGCAGAACCATATTGTCACTGAACACACGGGGCAAACTGACTTCCGCCCAGGATACTGACTGGGCCAATGCTATGATACAGCAAATTAAAATTCTCTTTACCATAATCTTTTCCTCACTTCAAATCGTCCTTCAGATAAAAAAAGTTTCTTTGGTTCCTGCTGCAGTTTACCTTCACTTCGGGATCGGGCTCAGGCATTTACCGGTTACAGCGTCGAACTCGGCCTTCTCAACCGCGCTCCCGCCGTAGAAGTCGATGACCTTACGCCCGTTGGCCCCAGTTGTGAGCCTGAGCATACCCTGCAGGCTGACACCGTTTCCTGTTTTTTGATTCAGCTGGCCGGAACTGCCGTTATGCCACTTTATTCGTCCTGTGATCGCATCAAGGGCATACACGTGCGTGCCGTCGTAATGAGCCCTGCCTGCTGCGGCATAGACAGTACCGTTATCTGCAAGAACTCCGCCGGCTACGGGCCAGGTGGAATTCAATTCGCCGTGCACCGGAATGCGGCGGACCCTGGGCGCTGCGCGGAACCGCCACAGCAGTCGCCCCGTGGCCGCTTCAAACGCGTACACCCGACCATCATTCGAACCGGCAAAAACACGTTTCTTCCAGGTGCCGGGCGGGTAATTGACCCCGGCTCCGGTATAGGCTTTCCAGATTGTCTTCCCGGTCTTAGGATCAAGCGCGCGTATACCCCCAACAGCATCGGTTTTGAACGCCAGGCTTGATTCCGTGTCTGCCGGACTTGCGCCGGGAAATGTCTCGAGCTGCTGCTTCTCGTCCGCCTGCCAGTCGAAATAAGAGTCTTCGGCAGGGGCCAGACACACGTGTCCGTACATGGTCATGCCTTCACCCGATGTCCAGGGCCCGCAGTGCAGGAAGCCGTCGGAAATGATCACACCGTCCTGACGAGAGGGGCAAATGGCCGTGATGTGCCGGCTGGCACCGGATGCGGGCACGTACCTGTGCATCATCGTCCCGGATCTTTGAAAGAAAATGCTGTCTATACTGCCGGTTGCCCGGGTGCAGCGCCCCTTTCCTGACAGCCTGCCCAGTACCTTGCCCGTGTCATAGTCCAGCTTGAAACCGCCCACGGCATAGACGGCTTCGTCCCGCAACACCAGGTGGACATTGCCGTTGCCCCGATGACGTTTCGAGGATTCACCTGGGCCGGGCTTCTGCCAGGCCAGACTTCCGTCCGCGGCCGAGGCCACAACCAGGCTCTTTCGTTGGGGACCTGCAAAGAAGAGGTACTTCGCGTTGCATTTCATGTAGGCGGTGGTTGAATAACCCGAGTTCCAGCTCTGGGCAGGCAAGTCCGGACCGATGGCCGTCAGAAGGGCCTCGTCGGAGGTCGTCCACAGGGTCTTCCCGCTGCCGGCTTCGAGACACATGAGGAACTTCCGGGGGCTGTAGCAGTAGATTCGCCCGTTGCTCATGCACACGGCGCGACCGTCCAGGATTTCCGATGACCGGTGGTGCCAGAGCACCTTGCCTGTCTTCGGCTCAATGGCCAGGACAGAACGACCGAATCCGAACGCCTTTTCGGGATCTTTGTAGTCGTATCCTTTCCACATTCCCCAGCCTGCGTTTCGTCGTGATCGCTCCACCTTGATTTCCGGGCCGCCCAGCAGGGCATAGAGGGTGCCGCCCTTAAGGGCCATCCACTTCCACACGGTCCCGCCGGCCTGCTCGACCGGCGGCTTGATCTCGCTTTTCAATTTGCCCGTGCGCGTGTCGATCAATTTGCAGGACTCGTCGTCGCCCACGTAAAGAGTCTCCGGGGTAGCAATCATCGTGTTGCGGTGGATCATGAATCCTTCCCGCAATGGACGTTTCCACAGGATCGTTCCGTTGTAGGCATTGATTCCAAGGAGACTGTTGAGCAAGGGAATCGCCGCCTTGTCCACAGGCTTGTGCCCGAACGCCATGAAAACCCTGCCGCCGGCTGCAACCGTGACCGTTGAGATACATCCGGAAAGCGGCTCGGCCAGGTATTGGGTCAGGCAGGGGAACCGGGCAACCCGGTCGGTTGACAAAGGATTGTTATCCGGCCCGTGATACGGGTGGCTCCAGGAGCCCGTACCTTCGGGCGCCGGTTTGACCAGCGTCTCATTCCCTATATAGGCTCTGCCTCCGGGCCGTAAAACCCGGATCATCTCTTTTTTCACGGTCCCGGATCCGCCTGCAGATGATCCCGCAAATATTGTATCTGCAAGGTTAGGAGCCATCTGGATTTGCGAATAGGAACCGTGATCAGCCCATATACGTTTACCCAAAAGACCAGCAGCCTCGGATGCTTCTCGAATGGTACGCGTATTCTTTTCTTCTGCACATTGAACATAGATCAGCAGTTCGCTGGATTCCGCCAACCCGATGATCGTATCCTGTTTTCCGTCTTCAGGCAAACCCACGAAAACGCAGATTCCTCTGCGCGTACCGACCTTCCGGAGGAGCACCTCGCTTTTCGTCTCCGCCGCAGCCGCGGATCCTGCAAGTACGGACCAGATAAATGTCAACCATAGTATCGCCTGTTTCCTGAAGTCTGACATGATATCTTTCCTTAATTCCTGAAGAACCGGTACCCTATTCCATTTTGATGTCCGTATATCCAAGGATACTATTGCCTCTCTTTCTCCGCGTCGGTGTTTTTCTGACGATTCAGGTACTCATCCAGGTAAAAGGTCGACGCCGCCTTCCCGCTGATGCCCGGCAACCATTTGAAAATGCACTTCCCGGTATCCAGGTCAAACGTAGCCGTCTTGACCGCATTGCCGCCTGTGAAGTGAAGCAGCTTCTCCCCGTCCACGCGCCTGGTGATCTTAAGCATACCCTGCAGGCTGACGCCGGCCCCGGTCTTGGGATTGAGCCGCCCGGAACTGCCGTTGTACCACTTGATCCCACCTGTGACTGCGTCCAGTGCATACACGTGCGTGCCGTCGTAATGCGCGATTCCTGCGGCAGCATAGACTATTCCCTCATCCACGACCACGCCGCCGGCTACGGGCCAGGTAGAACTGAGGCTGTTATAGACCGGGATGCGGCGGACCCTGGGCGCGGTCCTGAACCGCCAGAGCAACCGCCCGGTGGCGGCTTCGAAGGCATACACCCGCCCGTCATTAGAGCCCACGAAGACGCGACCGTTCCAGCGAACGGGCTGAAAGCGGATCCCGCCGCCTGTATAGGCCTTCCATACAGTTTTTCCGCTCTCTGGATCCAACGCCCGGATAATCCCGTCCGCACCGGCCTTGAATGTGAATGTGTCTTCCGCAGCATTACCAGAAACCGACGATGTGTCTCCTGCCGCCGGCACGATTTCCAGCTGTTGTTTCTCATCCGCCTTCCAGTCGAAATTGAATTCACCTGCAGGTGCAAGGCAGATGTGCCCGTAGAGAGATATATAGCACCCGCAGATCCACGGTCCCCAGTGCAGCAAGCCGTCGGCGATGACCACACCGTCGTGACACGGGGGACGTATGGGCGCAATATATTCTATTGCATTAGACGAAGGCACGAACTTCATCGTCCCGCCCGACGCTCGGAAGAAGATGCTGTCAACACTGCCGGTAGCCCGGGTACAGGCCCTGCGTCCTTTGAATTCGGCCAGGATTTTGCCCGTATCGTAGTCGAGTTTCAAACTTTTCGCAAATTGGCCTCCCACAGCATACACGGCATCATCCCGCAGAACCAATTGAACATTTCCAGCCTGGCTTCGACGATACCTGTCTTTCCTGTTTGCCCCCCCGAGTTTCTCCCAGAGCCGGCTCCCGTCCGCGGCCGAGACAACGACCAGGTTCTCACATTGAGGCCCTGCGAAAAAAAGGTGCTTAGCGCTGCATTTCATGTAGGTGCTGGTCGAGAACCCGTTTATGAAGTGCTGGGCCTTCCTGTGCGGTCCGATAGCCGCCAACAAACCCTTGTCAGAGGTTTTCCATATTTCCTTTCCGCTACCCGCATCGAGGCAGGTGAGAAACTTCCCCGGGCTGTAGCAGTAGATTCGCCCGTTGCTCATGCATACCGCGCGTCCGTCCAGGTGGGCATCCGCGCGGTGACTCCAGAGTACCTCCCGGGTCCCCACATCGATTGCCAGCATCGAGCGCCCGAAGCCGAAGGCCGTCTCCGGGTCCTTGTAGTCGTATCCCTTCCACATCCCCCAGACCCAGTGCCCGAAACCGGCGTTCTTGGATTGCCACACGGGCACCTTAATCTCCGCCCCTCCCACCATGGCGTAGAGTATCCCCTTATTCAGGGCTATCCACTTCCAGACCGTGCCGCCGGCCTGGTCCACGGCAGGCTTGATCTCGCTTTTCAATTTGCCCGTGCGCGTGTCGATCAATTTGCAGGACTCGTCGTCGCCCAGGTAGAGCGTATCCGGCGTGGCGATCATTGTGTTGCGGTGGATCATAAACCCCTTCCGCAGCTGACGTTTCCACAGGATGGTTCCGTTGTAGGCATTGATCCCGTAGAGTGTGTTGAGCACCCGGTTGTGTATCTTCCTCATGGCTTTGTGCCCGAAAGCCATGAAGACACGCCCTCCCGCCGCGACTGTGACCATCGATATGCACCCGAACATGGGTTCGGCCATGTATTGCGTCAGGTAAGGGTGACGGGCAACCTTGTCAGTCGACAGGGGATTATTATCCGGGCTGTGATACGGGTGGCTCCAGGAATCCACTCCCTCGGGTGTGGGCTTAACGAGCGTCTCGTTCCCAAAGAAAGCCTTGCCCTCCGGACGCAGCACCCGGAGCACCTCTTTTTTCATGGGTCCGCCTGCAGACGATCCCGCAAAGATTGTATCAGCCAGATTCGAGGCCATCTGGATTTGTGAATAGGAACCGTGATCAACCCATATCTTTTTGCCCAAAAGGCCTGTAGCTTCGGCTGCCTCACGCACGGCACGCACATCCTTTTCTGCAGAACACTGGACATAGATCATCAGATCGCTGTTCTCTGCCAGCTTTACAACGGCATGCTGCTTTCCGTCTTCCGGGAGCCCCAGAAAGACACAGATGCCTTTCTGCATACCGATCTTCTGAAGTAAAGCGTCGTCCTTTTGCTCTGCGGCCGATCCAGTTCCGGCTGTTATCAGGCAGATGAGTACTAGAAGCCATCTCAAAGCATTCATGAAGTATCTCCCTTCTATGGTCACGGTTCGCCAGGGCCGGAGCCGGTTCTTCCAGCCGTAGCCGCGCCCAAAGTCCGGGTCGATGTGCTTGCCATCACCACCCCACGCGCGCGAGGCCATCCCAACCGGGTATTTCTTTCCATCCTTCATATAGTCTATTTCTCCTCCTTTTTTGTCTCTGCGTTCAATGCTGCAATCAAATAATCGGTCGGCTCTTTGTGTTTGACGCCCTTCGCTCCGGGATAGTAGATCACGCAGTCGACACCGACTTCCTTGCAGCGTTCTTGAAGGCCGGCACCGAAATTGGGGCTGTGCGTCGCGTCTTTTTGGTCCTTACCCATCTCGGGGGCGCTTCTATAGGTGATGTAGACAGGTGGGTCACCGGCACTGACCAGCGCGTAGGGCGAGTACTCCGCAATCCACGGCAGGATCTCTTCTCTGGCTTTCAGGAACTGTTTGAAGTTCCTCTTGCCAAAGGCATGACCGCCGTACGTGATGTTGGGCGTCCATTCTTTCATTTGCTTGGGGTCGAGCGTCGTTTGCGCGCGATTGACCCCGACGCAGAAGACACGCGTCGATTCGCGTGCCACGGGGTCGGTGCTCTTGGGGTTGGCCATGTCGTCGTGGAACGCCAGCCACAGACTGGTGCAAGCGCCGGCAGAGCCACCCGCCAGGCCGATTCGTTCTTTGCCGATGTTCCAATCATTGGCCTTGCTGCGGACAAACTGCAGCGCCCTGGCGGCATCATGAAGTGGGGCCTTAACCGGGGGGGTGACGCCATCCATCCTGGCGTGCTTCATTAGCCGATAGTTGATGGCAACCACCGAGATGCCCGCCTTCAACAGGGCATTGGTGTCGACAAATTTATTGATCCGTTCTTTGCTTCCCCAATTCCATCCTCCGCCGTGAATCACAAGAACCAGCGGCGTCGGCTTGTCGGACGACGCTTTCCAGAAATCCAGGATATGTCGTTCGTGTTCGCCGTATCGGATGCCCGCCAATGTAGGCTTGGGTACTGACTTAGAGTAGGCGGGGGCCTTCTTTTTAGATTTGGCTTTTTCAGATTGGTCGGTATTCTGAGCGTGAACTGCAGCCGCTGCGGCAAGATAGCAGATGGCGATGAATATTGAGGTCTTTGTTCTCATCTTACTTATCCGCCAATTTCCGAGCAACTTCCGCGACCAGTCCATAGAGTTGTTCAGAGCATTCCTGGACGCTCATCGCCAGGATCGCTCGCTGGTCCCTACCCCCGAGGGTGGTGCTGCGGATAGCGAGCCGCACGCGGTCATCCAGGATGCTTCTTGCGCGCGTGGCCAACTCCTCGCCCAGCAGGGCATTTCTGGTCTTGTCCTCCAATGCTTTTTCGATGAAGACGCGCGCCTCGATTTCCTGGGAGCTCTCCCGGAACATCTCAAGCGGGGCCGTACCAATCGCCCCGTCCCGGCCGGGCATCAGGAAGTGTTGCGCGCAATAAGAGAGCTTGAGTTGGCCCCAGGCATTCTCCGGGTAGCGCCCGCAGAGCGGTACCTTGCGTTTGTTGCCCAGCACGTTCCAGAAGTCGGCTCCCATCCGGCCGATACCGTGCGTGCCGTAATCCTTCTTTCCGCTAGTCCGTTTGGGATGAATGATGTTCGTGACCATGGCCTCCAGTCGCACCCGCAGAGAGGGAAGCGGGTGGTTGTGAAACTTTTCGCGGGTCACGGTTCGCCAGGGCCGGAGCCGATTCTTCCAGCCGTAGCCGCGCCCAAAGTCCGGGTCGATGTGCTTGCCGTCTCCACCCCACGCGCGCGAGGCCATGCCAACCGGGTATTTCTTTGCTTCCTTTATGCGATTCCACTTACGCTTCCCGGTGGGCTGGCTGCCCATACCGCCCAGCTCCGTCCGCGTCACATGCGAATGATGAATCCAAAGGAGATCCTCGCCGCCCGCGGCTGCCAGATCGGCCAGGGCGGTATCGCTCGGCGTATAATCGCCCGACTGTCCCATCATCAGTGAGGCGCCGACCCCGCGTTCCGCGCAAATGCTTTTCATGCCTTCAATCACGGGCTTCCAGAACGTCACGCACTCCGGCGTGCCCCAGGCCGGACCCTCGGCACTCGAAAGGAGACCGGTTTTGGGATCCTTGACCGTGATGAGTATCTTGCTGTCGCCCCGTGGACCTGCGCCGGCAAAAGCCCCGGACTTCCACGGCGAGCGCCAGATGTACAATCCAATCACCGGCATTTTGCCCTGATGCTTGAGGGCCAGGTCCAGATACTTCTCCGCGATGGAGAAATCAGGCCGGTAATCGTACGGGCCGTCGCCAACCTTGACGTAGCGAATCATGCTGTGCGGGTTGCCGAAATGCGTCCTTTCCTGTGCCGTGATGTAGACCACCTTGTTGCCCACCTCCCCGAGCAGCTTGAACGTCCGGTCCAGCAGCTTCCAGTGTTTATCAGACCACATTTCCACCTTGTAATGCATAGACTGCGACTCGGGCGACTGGATGAATTCCAGAAAGGAGTGCTTGAAGTCCTCGGGGGCGGGCATCCGCCAGTCGACCACACGGAGTTTGAGAGGCACGTCGACCGCGTCCTGGCCGTCCGCGCTGACGGTTACGGTGCCCGTGTAATCGCCGGACTTGGCCTCAGCGGGAACGCGTACGGTGACCCAGACCGGTTGAACCGCGCCGCTGCCGGCCGGCACCTTCCGACCCGTAGGGGTTGAAATCTCTGCAGGAGGGAAATCCTCCAATTCCAGGAAGGTCGGACTGCGGTACCATCCGATACGAGCATAACGAAGCTGGATTCTCGAGGCGGGGATGGAGCCTGGTCCGCTGAGGTCAGAGGCCGTGACCTTGAGGCCTTTGAAGGAACTCTTAGAGGAGGCCACCACCTGGCCGGAGCAGACGCCGCCCCGGGCGGTACTGAGCCGGATCAGGCCGGGTGAGTCGCAGGGATCGCCGAAATCAGTAGGGGAAACTTTCACGTAGATGGGACGCGTCCAGACCTGGAAACCGTCGGGGCGACCGCTCGCCCCGGAGTGGCCGGAGACGCCCGTGCCGGGTGAGGCGGAGAGTTGAATCGACGAAATGCCCACGCGCGACCACCAGCTGGCCTTGGCGTGCTGGACAGTGTTATACCTCGTCAGCTTTGACTTGTGTATGAACATGACCTCGGCGGCCGGCGCGCGGTGAAGTTGCAGGGCCAATACGTTGACGCCCTTGCGCAGCAACGACGAGGGAATGGGAATCGATTTGAGTTCACGGAGGCGCGAGCGGGCCCGCGCGGCTGTGCTCTTGTCATGCTTCTTCTCGTTTTTTATGTCGATCAGGAAGCCTTCCTCATCGACAAAGGCTTCCAGGGGGTAATCCTCAGCCAGGGTCGTGGGTTCGAGGGGTCCCTTGGGGAGATGCTGGCGAGTCAGTTCTGTGCCGTTCACACAAACCACGATCCCGCCGTGATAGGTGACCGAGAGGGAGAGCCCCTTGACTTTGGACGGGTCGTCCACTTGGAAGCGGCCGCGCAGGCAGGCTTGCGGCACGCTGCGATATTTGCCTTGGTCCGTCCGGTACTTGCCGATGAGGAAGGGGCCTTTGAGCGGGGACCAGGCGCTGTCATCAAAGTCCGGCCCGCGCCAGCCTTCCGGCGCCGTGCCCCACACGCGGGCCTTTGGGTGGCGGCGCAGTTTCTTAAAATACGTCTTCTTGCCGTCCACCATTTTGGTCACTTTCTCGCGGACCGCGTGACTATGAACGGTTACAAGTTTGCCATCCTCCATGCGGGCCACGTCCGTGCCTGAGGCATAGCGGCAGCGCCAGAAGCTCCCGGTGTCCAGGATCACGGCCCCGGCCGGTGTGCCGACCGACTCGGACGCGATGGACCCCGGAGCATAAGCCGCTGCGATGAGGGTGAGGGCTATGGATACATAAAGCTTGAAGTGCGTGAACATGCTTGAACCTCCAATCGTGAATTGCGCCACGAATCGCGGCGCGTTGTTACCTGCGTTCGTAATGGGTGGTCCCGTCTCATTGACGGACAACCATCGTTACAGTATCCGTTCCGATAGCGCCTTGTTCGTCCTTTACCGTCAGTGTGAGCACGTGCTTGCCAACAGGCAATTCCACTGCCGGTGCAAAACCCTTGGCAAGCTCTTTGCCGTTCTCTGTCCAAATCCAGCTTATGATAAGCCCGCCGTTTTGGTCATAGCTGTCGTAGCCGTTCAGGTAGACCCGTTCCTTTCCGTCCCCGTCCATGTCGCCGGCGATGCGGTCCCTCCCCGCGTTGGCCACCGGGGCAAGGTTCGGGGCTTTGATCGGCCCTTCAGACGCCCGGCCGAACGAAACGTCATCCACAGCAATTTTGACGTTCCATAGTCCGCGTGTGCAGAAACTCATGAAACGGAAACCCTTGAGCTTGTCACCGGCCTTGGACACGCTGGTCTGTTCAGCATTCTTCAATAGAGCCAAGGGTATTTCCATGACCGCAGATTTCCCTGCGGGAAGAACCGGGAATCTCAGGGGCTCTGAATACCACATTTTTGCCTTGCCCCACTTGAGGCCAGTGGACCTCCGCGTATATGCGTATTTGCCTCGATTGGCAACATTCGCCTCCTTTTCCTTGTCAAGATTATGAACCCTGAATTTGAATACCGTGGTTCCTTCCGGTATTTGTATCTCTTTTAGAGAAAAGGCGTGATAGCTGCCTGTAAGCGCGTAATTCCCTTCGGATATTTCGGCGAAGGAAACCCGGTCAGACCACCATTGTGTGGGCTTTCCCGAGGCCCCTTTCAAGAGGGTCTCTTTGTCCTGGTCATTGAAGTGGTCTATGAGAAGATCTCCGCCGTTGCCGGGTTCGAATTCAGCGCTGATTTCAAGATTCTTGGAAGCCGCGAACTGAATCACGGGGTTTTTCGCCTTGTCCAGGGGGCCTCCGACCCATCTCTTGAAGGCATGCCCCTTACTGGAATAGGCAGCCAGGGTGACGATATCGCCCTCCCGGTACGCGCCCTTGCCGGCCACGTTTCCCGTCTTGGGGGGTGAAACGGAAACGCCAATCGTGCACGGGTCCATGGGCTCAAAATGAGCGGTTATATCAACGTCTGATTGAGCCTTGAAACTGATTCTGTGCGCGGTAAGCCCCTCCACCGGGCCTCCTTCCCAGCGGGAAAACACATACCCGGGCCTGGGCTTGGCCCGCATGACCACGGTCGAACCCTCGTGGAATTCTTCTTCGCCCCATTCGATGACGCCGTAGATATACGGCCTGTTATAGCTGGTATTTCTGCGCGGGGCCCTTTTGCAATTGATCACGCCGGCATCAGGCGGAGAGACCTTTGTCTTGATGGTGTAGGCGGGACCCAGAGACTTTCCCACGATGCTTTCGGCAAGCTCGTTGAGATAATACTCCACATACGTGTAGCCCTTGTGCCGGTCATCCGGACTGGCACCCGCGGGCACGATCTTGTTCCTGTCCTCGGGGTCGCCAGGATCGAGGCCGTGATCCTTTTCCCAGCTGTCGGGTATCCCGTCTCTGTCCCGGTCGTGTTTTTCGGAGGTTGGGCCGTCCCTTCTCTCCGCCAGGAGCTCGATAGGACCGTGGGCGCCTCTTCTGCCGGTTCTTGTCCTGACCTCCCTTATGGTTCTTTTGGTCGTGGCATCCCTTGGCCAGGCGCCGGCCTTGTTCAGGACCGATTCAAGAGACTTTTCGGGTGTTTCCGTGGTCACCGAAATCCACGGCCAAGGCTCTTTTCTGCCCGGCTTGCTGATCTCGGCACGTTCTCCTTTAAGAGGATGTAGGAAATTACCGCTGTAATATCCGGTTTCCCGTGGGCCGCTCACTTGGCCATGTCCCTTGTCCGGGCCTCTAAGACAGTTGTTGTTTATGACGTTGACATTCAAGGGACCCTGCAACCAAATGCCACCACCACAATTGTATAGTACGCAGTTGCGCATATCGAACTGCGTGGTGACGCTTTTGTATAGGGCGTGTATGTAAGGACAGCGGCGTTTATGATTAGCTATAAGCAGATGATGATAGTTCATCTTTGAATGAGGACTGTAGCCTTGAAACAGCCCGTAGTTGTGATCCAATCCCCCGCTTCCCGACTGTTTGCCCTGATCGCCCAAGTTCGATTCTTCCGCCGTGAGCCACTGGAAGGTGTAATCCGTGGACTTGTTGGCGTCGACAAGCTCATCCCCCCCTCCGGATATCGAAACATGATCCAGAATGCAATTCGCCGCCTTGGACATCTGAATCGCATCGGCTCCTCTGCCATATCCTCGTACACGGATGTGACGGACGATAAAGTTCTCCGTCTCTCTTTGCGGCCTGCCTTTGGCTTTGTACCACGAACCTGGGCGGTATAAGGACGGGTAGAAACCTTTTGGCAGGGTGACTCCCCCCGGAGCGGTCTGACCGGCAATGGTGTAGTCTCCGTATTCAGCCGCCACTGCGATCTCGCTTTTGAGACGGACGACTCCTCCAACATCGAATACGACGATCCGCGGCCCTTTAACCGCGGTCAGTGCCCAGCGCAGCGAGCCTTCGATGGGCTTCTCCCGGCGACCATAATCTTCAAGTGTGGTGACATGCAGTACCTTGCCGCTTCTTCCTCCGCTGGCTTTTGCGCCAAAACCTTCCGCGCCGGGGAAGGCAGGTAGCCCGCCGGCCCAGGTTTCCTTGGGCGTTTCAGTGGCTTTGCCCTCGGTGTCTGCGGCGGATGCGATACCCCAACCGGAAAGAAAAAAACAGGAAAGGGTCAATCCGATGATCCTAATTGGTTTTAAGCTTATCATGATACTATTTCCTTTCTGCAATAATAACTTTTTCGTTCTTGCCACTGATCTTTTCCGGTTAGGGTGTTTTTCTTTGTCCCATTTCGGCTCCACCATATTCCTCAAAAAACCTTTTCTTCTCCTCCTTACTCGGCGCCTTGCCGCCGGCAACCCGGGATGCCGCGGCATACAAGTCCCAGCTCCGTTCCTGCCAGCCGGTGTACCATTCAGCGCCCTGACCGCCGTCGCGGGGCATGGCCGGCAGGTACCAGGCCCTTTCCGTGCGGCGGTCGAGCAGATCCTGCACGTCCTTGGGCAGCGTCTCCCTGCTTTCGAGGAAAATGCGCACTTCGCAGTCCTGAAGCCCTTCGCGCATTACCTCCAGGCGGATGCTGCCGTCAACCCCTTCCTTTGCGGGGTAGACCAGCCAGCGGACGAACGGCCCCCAGAACTGGGGCTGCCGTTCGTATCCATCCAGGCACGCCAGGGCAAAACCGCGGTAACAGCTGGTGATGATCATGTCCGTGAACTTCCGCATCTGCCACGCCGGCGCCAGAACGCCGAGACCGCTCACATCGTTGTCGTTCATGGAGCAGCTCAGCGGACCGTTCGGGTTCTTCCAGCTCTTGTGGTGAAGCACGCGATAGCCCTCGGGCTTGCGCCCCTTCATTTCAAAGGGGGTCGTATTGCCGTAGTTAGTCCCCGCGCGGCGGGCCGCGTCCCACTTGATCATGCCGATCGCATCATATTTGCCGTACGGGTCGTACTTCTTTTTTTCCCCTTTTGGCTTCTGCTTCTGCGTAGTGCCGTAGTGCGAGGACCGCGCCCAGCCGATCTCCGGAATCTCCTTGTGCAGGGCGTCGACCAACGCCAGGTTCAAGTCACCGACCTTGTCGCCGAAGGTGCCCAGAAGGATACGCTCGTCGGGGATTCCCCGCGCGTTGTAGTGTGTGCGAAGCGCCTTGATGAAGTCAATCCAGAGCTTGAGCCCCTCCGGGGCGGCCTCCTTCCCTATAGGGGTAAGTGCGGTCTGTTTTCCTGTCCCCGGGACGTTCACCACCACGGTCCCCGGCCTGGAGGAAAGCACCTTCTCGCCGGTCATGCGCGTGAGGTGGAAGATCGCGTCGGGCAGCCGCTTGCAGTGCTTGCGCCAGACATCCAGATAGCGGTCGGCAAGGGAAAAGTCGTAATCATACGTGCCGTCTGTCTTCTTTACCCACTTGATCATGGTGTCTTTGCCGTTGTCGATGTAGCTCTTCTGCGCGACCGCGATGCCGGCCACTCGCGAGCCCAGACGGCCACACCACTTCATCGATTCTTCGATCAGCTTCCAGTGTTCCTCGCTCCAGAGTTCCACCCCGGCGCACCTGGCCAGCGACCAGGGGCACTGCTCGATGCCTGAGTAGATGGTGTACGCCTCCGGTGCGGGCATCTTCCAGTCGAAAACCTGGAGACGCACGGGCAGCTGCGTTTCGTCCATGCCCCCTGCAAAGAGGCTCAGCTTTCCGGTATAGGTACCGGGCTTCGCGCCCGGCGGTATCTCCACGGTTACCCACAGCGGCTGGCAGGTGTGGGCGGGAATCTTTGCCGGCGCCCCGTCGGAGAGCTGATCGAAGCAGGCAAGGCCCTTTGCGTATTCCTTCCACACGTCCGCCTTCTGTTTTCCCCACCTGCCCAAAGAGATATCGCCCCCGAGATTGTAGATGTTGGGCGGCGCCGGGTAGGACAGTCGCTCCTCCCGCTCCCTGAAGGCCCAGGCGTCTTTCCGATAGCGCAGCAGGGCTAGTGTGCTCACCGCGTGCCGCTCGCGCTTAACCTTGTCGAGCGCCAAAGCGCTGGACCGGGCCTCGGCCAGATCCAGCGGCAGGCCCCAGCGGAGCCTGGCGGCCGACCCGGGCAGCTTGGCACCCCCCGGAGCTACCAGTTCGCTCAGCTTCGCCGACGGCGAGCCCAGGTCACCGGTCGTACCCACGAGCACCTGAGCGGAGTACCGTCCGCCCCGCGCACCCACGATTCTGACCGTCTTCCCGGCCTTCACGCCCGGCTCCAGGAATTCTTCGGTCATCACCCGCCGGTGAATATCCTCGGTCCAGACCTGCACGCCTTCCGGCCGCTCGTCCGCAGACCTGACAGCACCGTCCGGAGTCGCCTCGAGCGTCACCCACCGGATCACGCCGTGCGGCAAGGCACTCCTTCTGCCGATGAGCGGGCTGAGCCGCAGTTCCAGTGCCAGTACGTTGAGGCCCTTGCGGAGCGCGCCCTTCGGCACCTCTACCGCGATGCGCCGATCCACGGCCTCCCTGACCTGCACCGCGATATTTTGTGCCTCCGCCTTCTTATTATAGTTTCCATTGTACGGGAACAGCTTGTGCGTCCAACCCCTGTCGCTGCCGAGCCTCATCTTCTTGGCGAGTTTCATCATCTCGTCGCCCACGGGGTTGTAGACCAACTCCGGTAATGGCTCGGCAAAGCCGGCCTCTGCAAACATGCCGTCAGAAGGAATGTGCTGCCGGCCGACCTCTTTGCCGTTCACGTACACGACAAGCCCACCGTAGAACACGGAAGTAAATACCAGCTTCTTCACCGCGCCGGGGTCCGGCACGATGAAGCGCGTACGCAGGCAGGTCTGCCGGATCATGTGCTGGGCCACGCCGGGGATGTGCACCATGTTCATGGGCACCCGCGATACCGGCCAAGCGGAATCGTCGAAGTCAGCACCGGCCCAGCCGGCCGGCGGCGGCTCGGTTCGGCCCTGGTTGACGATGGAGCCGCCGTAGTTGACGGAGTAGCGGTGGTGCGTGGGAACCAGCTTGCCATCCTTGAGCACCCGGGGCGGCGCATAGGTCAGCCAGTGACGCCAGTAGCTGCGTGTAGTAACCGGCGAGTCCTCCGGCAGCATCCCGCCCTCCCAATGCTCCTGCAGTTCAGCTTTCCCGGATGACTTCTCTGCTCCGTGCATTACTGCTGATACTGCCATTATCAAAACGAGCATTGTCAGACATACGATCCCGATTCTGGGAATATTTTTCATGATGATGATCCTTGCATAAAATTTATTTCCCGAAAAATCGCTTCTTCTCCTCCTCGCTGGACACTTTGCCGCCGGCTATTCGCGCCGCAGCTGCGTACAGGTCCCAGCTTGCCTCCTGCCAGCCGCCGTAGAACTCGGCCCCCTGCCCTCCGTCTCGCGGCATTGACGGCAGGTACCAGCCTCTTTCAGTACGGCGGTCCAGAAGGCTCTGGATGTCTTTGGGCAGGTTGTCCTTGCCTTCCAGGAATATGCGCACCTCGGCGTCCTGGATGCCCTCGCGCAGAATCTCGAACCGCGCGCTCCCGTTCACACGCTCCTTTTCGGGATAGACGAGCCACCGGATGAACGGTCCCCACATCTGGGGGCACCGCTCGTACCCGTCCAGGCACGCCGGGGCAAAACCGCGATACGCCGTGGTGATCGTCAGCTCCGCAAAGCTTCGCAGGTGCCAGGGCGGGGCCAGCATGCTGAGTCCGGTCACGTCATTGTCGTTCATCGAACAGCTCAGCGGCGCCTGCGGATTCTTCCAGCCCCTGTGTTGAAGCACCTCGTAGGTTTCGGGGTCCCTGAAGCGGTGACGCTTGCCGTTCACAGTCACCGTTTTACTCTTCATGGTGAAAGGCGCAACGTGACGTTTGATATAGGTCATCGCTGCCCGACGGGCCGCGTCCCACTTGACCTTTCCGATGCCCTCCTGTTTTCCATATGCGTCGTACTTTACTTTCCTCTTCTTCTGCGCAGTACCGTAGTGAGAGGACCGTGCCCAGCCCGTACCGGGGAGTGCTTCGGCCACAGCATCGATCACCGCCCGGTTTACATCATCGATCAGGTCACCGAACATGCCGAAAAGGATACGTTCGTCGGGGATTCCCTGCGCATTGAGATGCGCGCGTATCGCCTTGCAGCAGTCGATCCAGAGCTTGATGCCGTCTGCTGTGACCTTCTCCCCTATCGGGGTAAGCGTGCTCTCCTTGCCTGTTCTGGGATCAACCACCACCACGGTACCGGGCCTGGTGGTAACGCGAGTCCGCGTGTGCTTCAGATTGTGAAGAACGTGGACAATTACGTCCGATTGCGGGTGGCAGTGCTTGCGCCACAGTTTGAGATAGCGATCCGCAAGGGAGAAGTCGTAGGTGAACCCGCCATCAGGCGCCTTTATCCACTTCACCATGGTGTCCTTGCCGTTGTCAACATGGCTGTCGTGGACAACCGGGAGTCCGACCGTGCGCGAACCCAGCTTGCCGCACCATTTGACTGATTCCTCTACCAGCTTCCAGTGTTCCTCACTCCAGAGTTTGACCCCTGCGCATTTGGCGAGTGACCAAGGGCACTGCTCAACCCCCGAGTAAATGGTGTACTTCTTGGGATCGGGCAGTTTCCAGTCGAATACCTGCAGGCACACTGTGAAGTCTTCTTCCTTCATGCCCCTTGCTGAAACGGTCAACTTGCCCACATAGAGGCCGGGCTGCGCGTTATCGGGAACATCCACCGTTACCCAGAGCGGTCGACACGTGCCTGCGGAAACCTTTTTGGGTGAGATCGGGGAGAGGCAGTCATAGAACATCAGGCCCTTGCCATGTTCCTTCCACAGGTCCGCCTGCTGCACTCCGTACCTGCCCAACACGAGATTCCCGCCTCGTTGGAAGAGCGGGGCAGGGGACGGGTAGCACAGTCGCTCCTCCTTTTCCCTGAACGCCCATACCGGCTGCCGGTAACGCAGCAGGGCCATGCTGATCGAGGCGTGCCGCTCGCGTTTGACGTTATCGAGTTCTCTCGACTTGGTACGCGCCGCAAGGAGACCCAGGGGCTGACCCCAGCGAAGTGACATCGCCGACGATGGAATCACAGCGCCCCCCGGACCTGAGAGGTCTCCGAGCTTTGCCGATGGTATCGGTAAATCCTTTGTCGTGCCGAGAAGCACCTGGCCGGAATATCTGCCGCCACGCGCGCCCAGAAGCCTGATGGTTTTCCTTTTCTTGACGCCCGGCTCCAGGAATTCCTGGGTCATTATTCGCCGGTGGATATCCTCTGTCCATGCCTGGACTCCGTCCGGGCGGCTGTTTGCAGACAGCACTGCGCCTGCGGGCCTGGCATCGAGCGTCACGAACCGGATGAGCCCGTGCGGCCAGCCGGCTCCCAGGGAAGGTACTTTGCGACGGCACGGGCTGAGACGCAGTTCGAGTGCAAGCACATTGACGCCCTTGCGAAGCGCTTCGGGCGGCACTTCTACCTCGATGCGCCTGTCAAACAGCTTCCTGACACGCTGCGCAAATTGCAGTACCTCGGGCTTGTTTTTGTATCTCTCAACCTGCTTGTAGAAGCCAAGGATGTGGCCCCAGTACCAGCCACCCTGGGCATAGGCCTTCAACTTGCGGGCCAGTTTCATTTCGTCCTTCCCGGGGCCGTATGCCGCATCCGGGAACGGCTCGGCAAAGCCCTCCTTCGCGAGAAGCCCCTTGGCAGGGATGTGCTGCCGCCCGATCTCCCTGCCGTTGACACGCACGATGAGTCCGCCATGGTATACGGCTGCGAACGTAAGCTTCTTCACCTTTTCCGGATCCGGAACCATGAACCGCGTGCGCAGACAGGTCTGCCTGATCATGTACTGATTGATCGCAGTCTTGTGCACGGTATTCATGGGCACACGCTGGACAGGCCAAGCGGAATCGTCGAAGTCTGCCCCGGCCCATCCCGCGGGAGGCGGCGCTGTTGTGCCCTGATTATAGCTCCCGCCGGCAGAGAAAGCAGAAAAACGATAAGCTGAGGGGGCCAGCCTGTCGCCAATCAGCAGCCTGGGAGGACTGTAGGTCAGCCAGTGCCGCCAGTAGCTGCGAGTAGTAACCGGCGAGTCCTCCGGCAGCATCCCGCCCTCCCAGTGCTCCTGCGGTTCAGCTTTCCCGGATGACTTCCCTGCTCCGTGCATTACTGCTGATACTGACATTATCAAAACGAGCATTGTCAGACATACGATCCCAATCCTGGGAATATTTTTCATGATGATGATCCTTGCATAAAATTTATTTCCCGAAGAACCGTTTCTTCTCCTCAGCGCTCGGTACCTTACCGCCGGCCACCCGCGCCGCGGCCGCGAAGAGATTCCACGACCGCTCCTGCCAACCCGCGTACCATTCGGCCCCCTGACCACAGTCAATTGGCACCATTGACACTTGCCAGCCCCTTTCGGTGCGGCGGTCGAGCAAGTTCTGGACGTCTTCGGGCAGAGCGTCTTTGCCTTCAAGGAATATCCGCGCCTCGGCCTCCTGCAGGCCCTCGCAAAGAGCCTCGAACTGGGCGCTCCCGTCCACTCTCCGAGCGGTCGGGTAGACCAGCCACCGGATACACGGCCCGAACCCCCGGGGACAGCGCTCGTAGCCGTCCAGGCACGCCTGCGCGAAGCCGCGATAGGCCGTGGTGATGACCATCTCCGGAAAGACCCGCATTTCCCACAGCGGGCTCAGCAGCCCAAGCCCGATCACGTCATTGTCCCACATTGAATTGCTCAACGGCGCCTGGGGATTCTTCCAGCCCATGTGGGATGACACCCGGTAGGTCGTCGGATCGCCCTTTTTCTCAAACCGGAAGGGCGACTCATTGCCCTTGATGTATTGACCCGCGCCGCGAAGGCAGGCATCCCATTTGACCTTGTGAACGACCGATTTGCCCGCGTCACCCAGCCACACGCCCTTCTTCCCGCCGAAGTGCGAGGCCCGGGCCCAGCCCACCTCGGGAATCTCCTTGTGGAGAGCCTTTATCAGCGCCTCGTTTATCTCACCCACCTTGTCATGGAAGATGCCGAACAGGATGTGGTCGTCGGAGATACCCTGCGCGTTGAGGTGCTCGCGAATGGCCTTGCAGCAGTCCACCCAGAGCCTGATGCCCTCCGGCGTCGCCTCCCCGTCTATGGGGGTGAGCGTGCTCTCCACACCGGTATCGGGATCAACCGCCACCACGGTCCCCGGATTAGATGTGACCCTGGAAAAACCGAACTCGAGTGTGCCGAGCACGTGGACGATGACGTCCGATTGTTCGTGGCAGTGCTTGCGCCAGAGATCGAGATAGCGATCCGCGAGGGAGAAGTCATAGGCATACTTGCCCGCAGGCGTCCGCACCCATTTCACCATGGTGTCCTTGCCGTTGTCGACCTCGCTGTTCTGAACGACCGGCAGGACGGCCGCGCGCGCGCCCAGCCTGCCGCACCACTTCATCGACTCCTCGACCAGCTTCCAGTGTTTCTCGCTCCAGAGCTTGACCTTCGCGCTCCTGGCCAGGGACCAGGGGCTTTGATCTATGCCCGCATAGTAGGTTGACTCCTTTGGCGCCGGAAGCTTCCAGTCGAAGACCTGGAGGCGCACGGGGAAGCTTGTTTTCGTCATGCCCGCGGCGAAGAGGGTCAGTTCCCCGTCATAGCGACCGGCCTTGGCGCCAGCAGGCACCTCGGTCGTGATCCAGAGCGGTTGGCACGTGCCCGCGGGCACGTTCCCGGGCGCATCTTCGGAGAGCCGGTCGAAGAGCATGAGGCCCTTGCCGTGCTCATTCCACAGGTCCGCCTTCTGTCCTCCCCCATACTTGCCCAGCATCAGATCCTGTCCCCCGCCGGTGAGAAGAACCGGGCAAGGGTAGCGCAGCCGCTCCTCGCGCTCCCTGAAGTCCCAGACCGGCTTCCGGTAGCGCAACAGCGCCAAGGTAAGGGGTTGCTTGTACTCGCGTCCATTCTTGGAGAGCTTAATGGCGTGGGCGCGCGTCGCGGCCAAATCCAGGGGCCGGCCCCAGCGAACGGACACGGCCGACGCCGGGATCACGGCGCCGCCCGGGCCGGACAGGTCGCTGAGCGTCGCGGACGGGGCCTCCAGGCTGCCGGTCGTACCGACCAGCACCTGAGCGGAATGCCTCCCGCCGCGCGCGCACACGAGACGGAGCGTCCTGCGGGCCTTGACGCCCGGTTCCAGGAAATCCTCGGTCATCACCCGCCGGTGGATGTCCTCGGCCCACACCTGGACACCGTCCGGACGTTTGTCCGCAGAGCGCACCGCCCCCTTGGGCTCTGCATCAAGCGTCACAAACCGGATCAAGCCGTGCGGCCAGCCGGCGCGTCCGGTGGGAATCCGACCGCGACCCGGGCTGAGCCTCAGTTCGAGCGCCAGCACATTGATGCCCTTGCGAAGCGCCTCCCTCGGCACCTCGACCTCGATGCGCCGGTCCAACAGTTCCCTGACCTGCCGAAGGAGACCGCGCGCCTTCGGGTCCTTTTGTTTCGAGAGATTGTTAAAGAAGTACATGTAGGTCCAGCCCCTGCTGCTGCCGACTTTAAACTTGCGGCCGAGCTTCTTCATCTCTTCGGAGACCGGTCCGCAGGCCCCTTCCGGGAAAGGCTCGGCATAGCCCGCCTTCGCGAGCATCCCCTCCGAGGGGATGTGCTTGCGCGCAACCTCCCGGCCGTTGATCCGCACGATGAGCCCGCCGTGGAACACGGCCGTGAAGATCAGTTTCCTCACCTTGGACGGATCCGGAACCACGAACCGCGTGCGGAAGCAGGACTGCCTGATCATGTGCTGGTCCAGGCTGAATTGGAGGGCGTTGATCTGGTGCACCATATTCATGGGGATGCGTGATGCCAACCAGGCGGAATCGTCGAAGTCCGCTTCCGCCCACGTCGCGGGAGGCGGCGCGGTCCTCCCGAGAATCATAAAGTTCTTGGAGGCGGATCCGGCACTGTAGCGGTATCCACAGGGGACGAGTTTGCCCCCCTTAAGCGCCATGGCCGGCGCGTAGGTCAGCCAGTAGCGCCAGTAGCTGCGGGTGCTGACCGGAGACTCCTCCGGCAGCATCCCGCCCTCCCAATGCTCCTGCAGTTCAGCTTTCCCGGATGACTTCCCTGCTCCGTGCGTTACTGCTGATACTGACATTATCAAAACGAGCAGTGTCAGACATATGATCCCGATTCCGCGAAAATTTTTCATGACGATGATCCTTGCATAAAATTTATCTCCCGAAAAATCGCTTCTTCTCTTCCTCGCTGGGCACCGTGCCGCCGGCCATGCGGGCTGCGGCTGCGTACAGGTCCCAACTCGATTCCTGCCAGCCGCCGTAGTACTCCTCCAGCTTCTCCTGGGTGTCAACGGTCTGCACCTGATAGACCAATGCCCTGCGGAGGCGACTGTCCAGAATCTTCTGCACGGATCGTCCGTCCGATGTCCCGGAAGCCCCATTCTCCTCCAACTTCCGCTCCAGAAAGATCCTCGCCTCCGCCTCCTGGAGTCCCTCACGGAGGCATTCGAACCGCGCCCCGCCCTGCGCGCCCCGGGGGCCCGGCCACAGGACGGACAGGACCGTGGACGAAATCCTGTCCCGGGTCTGAAAGACCCCGCCCCAGCAGTCGAGCGCCCAGCGCCCGATACCGTCTGCCCCGCCCGTTATGGCAGCCTCGGGCGCGATGCGATACCGGAGCGGCGAGGAGAAACCGTACACCACGGCGGTAGGGTTTTCCACGCGCGTAAACACCAGCTTCAGCCAGGTGTTCTTCCACCCCTTCCGGCTCTTCACGACCCCGAGTTTCCTCGCAGGACACCTGGTGCAGCGAACGGTGACCCCGAACGAATACGGGGATTTCGGTCCCTCCCAGCCGTGCGCGGCGCGCACCCAGCCGGTATCCGGAGCCAGCTTCGAAAACATCCTGATGGTCCCGTCGATATCGTCCCTGATGGTATCCCCAATCCAGCCCCAGTGCAGGGACTCGGCCAGGCCCCTGTCCGCCATCACCTTCTTCACCCCGTCCACGAAGGGCTTCCAGAAGCGAAGGGCTTCCGGAGTTCCGGGCGCGGGCACGTCTATGCACGGCCGGTCTTCCGCGCCGTCCGCCGCCGGGACCCGCCAGGGCCATTTCGTCTTCCGACTCTTCCCCCTATGCCTCAGATACGTGTGGCAAACCACGAAGCACACGCATCGCGGCTTCAGGTGACGGTTCACCAGGTTCAGGAACCGCGGCAGCCTCGAAACATCGCATTGATATCCGTTTCCGCTCTTCCGCCATCGGACGATCGAATCGTCGAGATTGCCGAACTCGCTCTCCGCCAGAACGGGGACCACGACCAGGTCGTTTCCCAGTTCGCCGGCCAGTTTGAACGACGGCTCCATGAATTCGAAATGCTCGTCGCTCCACGGCGCGACCTCGTAGTGTTTGGCCACGCCGTAGGGGGAGGGCTCCAAAGCCATGACCGTTGTGAAATCCTCCGGATCCGGCACCGTCCAGTCCATTACCCGCAGCCGGACGGGCACTTGCAGATCCTTTTTTCCTGCCTTGACCGAGAGCACGCCTTGGTATCCGCCGGGGGCCGCCGTCTTGGGCACGCGGAATGTCACCCACACCGGCAGACAGGTCCCCGGCGCCAGCGTTCCCGGCGGGTCGGGGGTCAGGTGATCGTAGTAGTGAATGGAGGCCTCGAACCTTTCGCGCCATAGTCTCACCTTAGAGCCGCGAAGCCCTGCAGGCATCTTCACCCCTGCCGCGTACCGGGCCTTCGCCAGCCGCTTGCTCCGGCCCTCCATGCCTTTGCCTCCCTGGGCGTTGGCGCTCAGCTTTCTCACTCCGATTCCCAGGATGGGCTTGGCCCTTCCGTACCGTATGCGGACCGCCGAAGCCGCGATCCTCGCGCCGGCCGACCCGGCAAGATCGCTCATCCCGGCGGTGATGCCGGATATCTCGGTGCCCGCTTCCACAACCGCCTGCCCCGAGTAGACGCCGTTTTTCGCGCCGACGATCCGAATCGGACGAACCGGCTCGGCCTCGGGCCCGATATCGCGCTCGAAATAGCGGCGGTGGATGTCGTCGCTCCAGATGCGGACACCGGCGGGCAGCCGCTCGGGCCGGACCGCGCCGGACGGACGGCAGCGGATCACCGCCTCGTGCAGGTAGGCATGCAGCCAGCCCACCGGGCAGTCGGGGCGCACCGGGCTCCGGTGGATCCTCACGGCCAGGACGTTGACGCCTTTCCTCAGCAGGCCGCGATCGATCCGCACCGGGCCCACTCTCCTGCGGCGGATGTCTCGGATTCGGTCCCTCTCCTGCCGCGTGTAAAAGAAGGCGCGCGGGCTGTCCGGCACACGGCGAGTCTGAGCGAACTCGGACACGGGGGTGTTCAGCAGCTTGGCCATGCTCGCGACCGGGTCGTCCTCGCGCGTCGGCCGGAACGCGCCCCACACCTCTACCAGCGGCCTGGGACTCAGCATGTGGCTTTCCAGTTTCTTCTTCCCGGCGACCGCGGCCTTGAGTTTCGCGGTGTTCGCCATCGGGGGAAGCGCGTAGGCGGACCTGGAATAGACCTCCGCGGGCGTGTCCTCCCCAAGCGGCCCGGCGGGCAGATGGCCGCGGGCCACCTCGACCCCGTTCACGTACACCGCGGCACCTCCGCGGTACTTCAGCGCGAGTGTCATGTTCTCGATCTTTTCCGGATCGACCACGATGAACCGCGCGCGGAAGCAGGCCAGCCCAACGGCCTGTGACCGCAACCGTGTCCAGCCGGTCAGAAGAGGCCGGCGCTGACGCGGCCACAGGCTGTCGTCGAATTCCGGTTTTGCCCAGCCCTCAGGAACCGGCGTCGGCCGCAGGCAGTATTCTCGCAGGCTGTGCCCCAAGACGTGATAGAACGGCCAGTCCAGCACGGGCCTGCCCAGGTCGATCCTCTTTTTCGCGATTTTTTTGCTCAGATGACCTTCCGGATCGGCTGCCGCGTGTTTCCTGAGAAGATCCAGATCGACCGGCGCGGGCGAGAACGCGTAGAAGCTGCGCCAGTAACCGGACATGAAATCGATCTTCTCCCCGGAAGCATTGTCACACAACGATCCCCGCGGCAGAGACACCAGGATGACAAACACCGAGACCGCCAGTTTCTTCAAGGTAACATCCTCCTATTTGGATATTGAGTTGCAGCCAAAAAACCGTATGCTTGACTGCCCCCACCTGAGACCGGCAAACCTCCGCTTATATGCGCATGTGTCTCGCCTTGAAACATCTGCCTCTTTCGCCTTATCGAGATTATATACAATTTTCGGACTTCCATGAATTCTCTCCGCTTAGCGTTTGGCAGGCAGTGCCTTGAGAAGGACCGGCTTAATGGTCTTGGTCCAGAGCTCATAGCCTTTCCGGTTCATGTGCAGTTCGTCATCGGTGAAGATCTCTCTTTTCGGCGTGCCGTCTCTGCCCAGCATCGGTGTAGCGATATCGATATAGGTCAGCAATGAATTTCTGCCGCATTCGGCCTTGAGCAGTTCATTTGCCTTCTTCATGTCAGGCCATCTATCCCAGCGACTCGGACTCGGTTTGATAGACAGGGCAAAGATCCGGGTTTCGGGCAGGGCCTTGTGGATCTTTGCAGCAAACTTCTTGAATGTTTTGACAAAATACTCGGGTTCGACCCCGCCGTCGATATCATTGTCGCCCTCATAGAGCAGAATGGCACTCGGCTTGTACTTGATGACCACGCGGTCGACATAGTGGAGCGCGCAGTTCATAGTGCTGCCGCCGAAGCCGCGCGGAATGATTTTCAACGGGGCCAGGTCCTTCTGGATGGTATTGTGCCAGCCCACAATGCTCGAGCTGCCCACACAGACGACAGCGCCCTCCGGCTGAGGATTTTTCTTGTCATCTGCTTCGAACATCTCGATGGCGCTTTCAAAGTACTCCGGGTCCGAATAGGCTGCGGGAACGTCCTTTTTCTCTGTTTTAAGCACGGGTCTGGCCTGGTTCTCGACCAGCGTTTTCCTGGGCGCCGGCAGCGTTTTGGCGTACTTCTTCTGGGTTTCCCAGGCAATAGTCTGAAGGTATCTGAGTTCCTCTTCTGTGTAATTCGGATCCTGCTTGCCCGGCCGGGTGTCCGGTTTCTTCTTCGGTGTGGGTGCAGGCAGACCCACAGGGGACCTGCCTGTCAACGCGGCGTACATGGCACAGGTTGCGATGTAAAGGCCCCGGGGGTGGGCGTGTATGTTCCGCGATCCCACGTACTTGTTTGCCGCTTCGTCGCCGCCCTTGTCGTCAAAGACCGCGTTGAGCGCTGATCCGCAGAAGGCCACCCGCACACCGTTCCGCTTCGCTGCCTCCACGACCCACCCCCGCAGCATGTCCCGGTGTTTCGAGGTCCAGTGCTCAAAGATAACGACCTCGGGCCCCCCATCATACTTGAGCGCCTGGCACGTATCGTCGAGGATCCGGGCGATGTGTTCTGGAGCTCCCTTTCTGTGCACGATGGAGCCGAGAACCTGGAACATCAGGATGTCGCATTTCTTGAACTGCGCCTCCTGCTTGAGCTTTTCCATGAATGCCTTGTATTCATCCTCCTTACCTTCGTTGATCATTTTGAGCAGTGTCTGGCACAGATACCGTGATCCTCCGCCGCGCAGCATCAACTCACTGTCGGGGATCACCCGCCGCATCATATGGCGCAGCATCCGACTGGAACTCGAACCCCACATTCTTACATGGATCTGCCGGACCTGTTCCTTTGCCGGTGCTGCGGTTTCCGATTTTGCACCGGGTTCTTCTGCCCGGATTGCCGGACCCGGGACCAGCAGAAGCCCGGCCAGGAATACACAGGCGATTTCAAACATCTTGTTCATCCTTTCAGTTCTCCTAACTCACTTTTCACTTATTATTCTGCCTGATACATACAACACATCCATCTGTACCGGCGAGAAAGAGCTGTCTGCCCCGGTACTCCTGCGGTGTATCAGCACCTTAACGTGTCTCCTTCAATCTCCGGATCGCCTCTTCAGCCGCCTCCGCGACCTCGGGACGCTCGTCCGTTTTCTGTATTTTCAGCGCGCGTATCACGTGGCTGTCATCCATGTCCATATTGCCTAGCGCCTTGGCCGCAGCCCAGCGCACCTGCCAGACCTTGTCACATTTCAGGGCCTCGATAAGCGGCATGCAGTTTTCTTTGTTGACCTCGCCGATTGCTCCCACGGCAAATACCGCGCCCTTCCGCACGTACGCGTCCTTGTCCTGCAAGAGTTTCATCAGTTGCGGAAGGGCCTTCTTCGCATCTTTGCCAAGACGGCCTAGCACATCCGCGCAGCCGTACCGGATGAGCCGGTTCTCGTGGCCGAGGCCCTTGATTACCTCGTCCAGAACGTCTGTTCCCAGTTTTGCCAGGGTATCTGCCGCATGCCATCTCACGCGGCTACCGGGATCGCCAAGCGTCTCAACCAACGCAGAAGCGGCCGCTTTCGCCCCGGCACCCACCTGGCTAAGCCCCCAAGCGCTGGCCATGCGGGTGTTGAGTTCCTTCTCGTCCTTCAAGCCCTTAATCAGGACCGGGATCGCCCCGGCTGCGGCTTCGCCCATTTTGCCGATAGCCTCAGCCGCGAGGCAGCGCGCGCGCCCAGAGGGAGCATCTATCGCGCCCATGTAGACAGCCAGATATTCCTTACCCTTCGGATTAATGCTGTTTAGCGCGCTAATCACACTGGCTTGCACGCCGGGATCCTTGTCACTTGTGATAGCCAGCAGTGCTTCGGCATATTTCTTGTCTTTTGGCGCCATGAAGCTCAGCGCCTGTGCAGCGCAGGCACGTACCCACGGCGTTTTATGACTTAAGGCCTCCAGCAGATGCGGCAGGGCCGGTTCTCCGATATGCACCAGGGCCGTTACAATGGTCCGGGTAACGACGGTATTCATTCCCAGATCCCTTTTGCGGCGTACCTCAGTAAAGTCGTCAATGAGGTTCAAGAGCGCAGGAACGGCTTCTGCCGCTTCCGGGCCCATGCTGCCAAGCGCTTTGACAGCATATCCTGCCTTTTTGGTCATCCGCTTCCCTTTGAATGCATTGTTAAACGTCTTAATCAGAGAGGAGACATCTTGTCTCTCTTTCGGTCTTCGCCATCCCCTGAGAGTGAGCTTGGATACATCCGGGACCGGAGGAGGGACAAGGGCCTCGCCACTCTTCCTCTCTTGCTCTGCCTGTGCAATGGCTTCGGCAATCAGGATGTCCGCGCATTCATTGATGTAAAACTCTATGAACGTATAGCCCTTGTGCCGGTCGCCCTTCGAAGCACCGGCCGGGACGATCTTGTTGCCGTCGGATGGGTCTTTAGGATTCAACCCGTGGGCCTTCTCCCATTCGTCCGGCATGCCGTCATTGTCCGAGTCCGGTTTGGGCTTGCCCGGTTTCAGTCCCTCCATCAGCCCGCCTTCCGGTTCGAGTCGCCCCCAGGACCCGGTTCCGGTGCGTACTTCGCGTACCGTGCGCCTGCCCACAGCATCCCGAGGCAAACATCCTGCATGGGCGAGTACCAGATCGTAGGCTTGTTCTGCCGTCTGAGTGGTTACCTTGGGAGCAGGCCACGGCTCGGATAACTGGCTCTTCTCTTCCACATACCCGCCACGTTGTGAGAAGTAGTTGCCGTCGAAGTACCCCTTGGTCTTCTTCGTGGAGAAACCGAAGCGCGGCAGCGCACACCGGCTGGCGGGTTTGCCGTATTTCTCCACCAGGGGACCGTTCTTAAGATGAGGACAGGCCGGCCCGGCCTTGTAGTAGTTTCCAATCGCATTGACACGCGCCGGGCTGCCCTTGGCAGCCGTGCGCATGTTGTAGACAACGTTGTTCCGGTAGTCGAGGTCGAGACCCTTTCTGCCGCCCGATACCAGGGGCGCGCGCAACCGGTGATGCGCGAACAAGTTGTGATGCAGCGTCGTCGGCTTGTCAATGTAGCCAATGAGCATGGCGTAGTTATGGAGCAGGCCGTAGTACATGCACCCTTCCCACTGGATCTCCGACTCTTCGATCGCGCACCATTGCACCGTGATGTCACTGCATTTTGAAGGACTGAATGTTTCATCTGTGCCCCAGCAGACCGAGAAATGATCAACGATGACCCGCTCAGACTGAGAAGCTCGCGACTCGCCTGATGGGGGTCTGGACCTCAAGAAACGGACAATCACATCCCTGGAATTCTCGATGTAGAAGTTGCCTGCCAGAGTGATCCCGGCCCCGGGGGCTGTCTGCCCTGCAATGGTGATGTTTGAAGTCCCGCGAATGGACACGCTTCCCGGGATCACCCCGCTGACGTCGAAGACTACGATCCGAGGACCTTTCTGGCCGCAGGCCCACTTCAGGCTGCCCTGGCCTTCGGGATTGAGGTTAGTCACCTTGATGACCTTGCCGCCGCGGCCGCCTTTAGAGATCGCTCCCAGCCCTTCGGCGCTGGGGAACGCGGACAGAATGGGGGCTTTTTCCTCTGATTTCGGAACCGGTTCAACAGCCCGGGCCGCCGGACCTGGGACCAGCAGAAGCCCGGCCAGGAATACACAGGCGATTTCAAACATCTTCTTCATCTTTTCAGTTCTCCTCCCTTTACAACCAAACGAGCCGGCTTCTCTGTAATCTTCACCTTGGGTATGGTCAAAAGACCATCAGCATCAGGATGTACAGTGCCGGACTGTAAACTTATATCACCATTCTTCACGCTCCACTCATATGACTTCCCTTTATTGGGTCTGAACTTCTGTAATCGTCTTAGCGTAACATCGGCTACGGATGCCGGTGGGATTTGGACAGGCCGTTTTAATTCCTTCTTCGTGACCAGACGCAGTTCCATAATAAAGGTCTCAACCGTGTCCTCAATGTTTCGCCACCGGAAGTAGCCGTTGATCTGGCCTTCCTGGTCGGGATCCTTGTCGTTATTGTGCCCGGGATACTTGCGGTCGGTCGTGGCGTTGGTGAAGACCGGATAGGCCTGGTCCTTCCGGATGACGAACCACGGGAAATCAAGCACGGCCGGGTTGCCGGGGTCGGTCTTCACGGAATCCCCGTGTCCAAAGGGCCCCCATGTGAAGGCGAGGGAATACCTGTTGTCCCGGCATAGCCCGATAACCCTCTCCTGGCCCTTGGAATGCTTGTCCATGTGCGAGGAGACATTCACGAGCGGCGGGGGGTCGGGAAACTTGCAGCCGGCGGTCCGGTATTCGAAATGCCGCGCACCGGCCGGCACTGCCACGAAGACGGCGGCGAAGACGTCGCCCTGGCTGAAGCCGATCCCCAAGGCGCCGCTGCCGCCCATCGAAAGGCCCGCGAGGTAGACCCGATTCCGGTCCACACCGAACGATCGGGTCACCCATTCAACCGTCGAGAGAACGCGCTTCTCCGTGGGACAAAGCTTGTCCCGATAGGCATCCTTGTTCCGTCTCAGGAACTTGTCTCCCCACCAGTAATCATGCCACGGTACCCCGTCTTTCGCTTTATTGAAGCCCAATCGAGAGCAATCGAGGCACAACAGATAGAAGGTTTCGTCCAGGCCGGCCAGGACACGGTAGTAGCCCTTGGGCTCGCGATACCCAAACGCACCTCCCATCGGCCTTTTGGCGGATCCGCCGGCCGAATGAAGCACCACGCAGAGCGGGGCCGCCTTGACGGACTTCTTGGGATTCACCAGGATGAAGAAATCCTTCTGGGGCTTTTCGTATCCCCACGAGGCCATGCTTTCGTGTTCGTAGAAGACCACCTTGCGCAATTCAACGTACTTGCCGTCTATCTTCCTTCTGAGAGTCTGCTCCTTGACGACTTTGATCCCGGGCAGGTCGAATGCCTGCCCTTCGAGTGCTTCGGACTGCTCCCCACGAGTTGCCGCGACTGCTCCTGCCAGGATCAGGCAAGCGATTCCAATTCCGTTGAGTCTTGACATCGCAATTCTCCTTATGAGTTCCAAGACCTTCATTCTTCCGGCGCAAAACAAAGCACACTCCCGTCATCCAGCGACACAAAGATCCGTCCATTGCCGTCCATTGCCGTGCCCCACTTCACCGGCCGGGCGGGCAGGGGCTGCGACCAGACCTTTGAACCGTCCCCAATTTTCGCGGCGCAGAGATCATAGCCGTCCTTGGGTGCGAATTCGCTCCTGCCGGCCGCGATAAACACGTCGGAACCGACAATGAAACTCCTGCACATCCACTTCTTGTCCCAGAGCATCTCCGGCTTCGCTCTTTTCGGGGCATCCGGCGGAAGAGGCTTATGGAGACCGGGCCCCTTGTATCGGATGCTCTCGCGACGGACGCTATATCTGAAAATGTTCCCGTCGCTCAACACAACCCGAATCGGGGCATACCTCGTGTAGAATGGGTAATACGCCTCGAAGATAGTCCGAGTGAGCGCCATGGGTTTATGGTGGGGGGTGTTCAGGCACGTTCCCGTCTTCAGGTCGTATCTGGCCGTCTTATACACGTTTCCGCCCGGGAATCGGAGCTCCCCGTCCGAGCAGGATAGAATGCCTTGAAGGCTGATGCCGGTTTGCATCTGCTCGGACAATTGGCCGGAATCGCCGTTATACCACTTCACCTTTCCGGTGACCCCGTCCAGGGCATAGACGTGGGTACTGTCATAGTCGGCAATGCCCGCCGCGGCGTAGACAATTCCGTCCTCAACCACAACGCCGCCGGCAACCGGCCAAGTCGAGGTCAGTTTTCCATAAACGGGAATCTTCCGATCGGCGGGAGCCGCCCGGAAGCGCCACAGGAGCCGCCCGGAAGCCGCCTCGAACGCATAGACGCAACCGTCATCCGAACCGGCATAGACCCGGCCGTTCCAGATCGCGGGAGGGAACACGATCCGGCCGCCCGTATACGCCTTCCAGCGCAGGGTGCCGTTCTCGGCGTCCAGGGACCTTACCGTGCCCGAGGCATCCCCGATAAACGCCAGCCCACCGGCCGCCACCGGAGCGGTCGGGAGATACGGCGAAGGCGGTTTGAAACTCCAGGCCCGGTCAACGGAGGCGGGAATCGCAATCGTCGTCCTGGATGTTCGCCCGTTGTCGCCGCGAAAGGTCGGCCAGTCATTGGAATTTCGGATTTCGGATTGCGGATTGCGGAATGAATCATAGGCCGGGCCCTTGTGGAGACGCGATCCAGCGACAGGTTGTTGGTCGGTATTGCCTGCGGGCACCAGGCCGATGTGACCGTGGAGGGAGATTCTGCAGTGACACATCCACGGCCCCCAGTAGAGCATCCCGTTGGAGGCGATCACGCCGTCCTGGCAGGGGGGGCGCATGAGGGAGATGTGACGTGTCTTGCCCGCGGCGACGTCAATGCGTACCGTGCCCCCGTGTGCTCGGCAGAAGATGCTGTCCAGGGTTCCGGTCGGGCGGGCGCAGGCGGTCTTGCCCCATCTTACCCGGGCGAGTGTCTTTCCGGTATCATAAGCCAGCTTTTCAGTCCGCTTGTGCACGGCGTAGACCCCATCCTCGCGCAGCACCAGCATCGCGTGTCCGCCCTTCTCTTTTTGCCACATGAGTCGGCCGTCTTCCGCGGAAACCACAACCAGATTCGGTCGCTGCGGACCGGCAAAGAAGATCTGCCTGTCGCTGCATTTGATGTAGGTTTCTGTCGCAAAACCGGCATGGGATTGCGCACGGCCGTCTTTACCGATCGCGGCCAGGAGTTCGGGATCCGACATTTTCCAGAGCACTTTGCCGCTCCTCGCATCCAGACACCCCAGGAACTTATGCGGACTGTAGTAATAGATCCGCCCGTTCTTCATGCACACCGCGCGGCCGTCTATGTAATCCTCCTCGCGGTGGTGCCACAGCATCTTCTTCGTGGCCGGGTCAAAAGCGGCGATCGTCCGCCCGAATGCGAGATTTGTCTTGGGGTCCTTGAAGTCGTGGCCCTTCCACATGCCCCACCACCACCCTCCGAGCCCGGAGCCATTCCGGCGCTTAACGCCCACGGGGACCTCCGGACCGCCGACCAGAGCGTGAAGGACGCCCCCCTCCAGGCCCATCCATTTCCAGACCGGCCCGTCCGACACGCCTTCGGGTACGATGATTTCGTCCACCAATTCCCCGGTCCGCGCGTCGAGCAGCTTGCAGGACTCATTGTCGCCGAGGTACAGCCTGTCCCTGGTGGCGATCATGGCATTGCGGTGAACCACGAAATTCTCCCTCAGGGAACGTTTCCACAGAGTCGCCCCATTGTACCCGTTGATCGCCATCAGCGTGTTGAGCAGGTGGTTTTGATTCGCATAGAAGGAAATATGACCGTGGGCCCGGAACAGTCGCCCGGCAGCGGCAACGGTCACCTCCGGCATCGGAGTCCATTTGGGATACGCGATGAACTGCGTCCGATACGGCGCCACGGCCAGGCGATCGACGGACAGCGGATTGTTGTCCGGGCCGTGATAGGGATGGCTCCAGTCGTCTACACCTTCGGGAAACGGCTTGCTCAAAACCTCGCTGCCCAGCAGGCCTTTGCCCTCCGGGCGCAGCACCCGCAGCACTTCATCGCGCTTGGCGGCCTTCACCGCCTGTTCAGTGACCACCACTGCGTCGGCCAGGTTGTCCGCAATCTGGATCTGCGAATAGAACCCATGATCAGCCCAGATCTTCTTGCCCAGAAGGCCCGAGGCTTCGGCTCCTTCACGCATGCTGCGCACATCCTTTTCTTCCGAACATTGAACATAGATCATCAGATCACTGTTCTGTGCCAGCTTTATAATAGCATTCTGCTTTCCAACGGCGGGGAGTCCAAGAAACACGCAGATGCCCTTTCGGGAACCGATCTTCTGAAGAAAAGCGTCACTTTTTTGATCGGCTGCGGCAACCTGTCCAGCTTCCGCCAGTATCAGGCAGGTGAGGACCAGACATACGATTCCGATTCTGGGCAAATTCTTCATGACGATACTCCTTGTATAACTATCTGGAGCAGTTTCTGGTATACTATTACGATGCCGCGCTTTAATCTATCTATAAATTTTTTGCTGCTTCCTGCGGCAAAAAATTTATTTCCCGAAAAATCGCTTCTTCTCTTCCTCGCCAGGCACCATGCCGCCGGCTACTCGTGCTGCGGCTGCGTAGAGATCCCAGCTCGATTCCTGCCAACCCGCATACCACTCGGCGCCCTGACCGCCGTCCAGTGGAGTCAACGGCAGCCGCCAGCCCCTTTCGGCGCGCCGGTCCAGCAGGTCCTGGACGTCTTCGGGCAGCGCGTCTTTACCTTCGAGAAATATGCGCGCCTCTGCATCCTGAATGCCCTCGCGCAGAATCTCAAACTGGATGCTCCCGTCCACTCTCCGAGCGGTCGGATAGGCCAGCCACCGGATGAACGGCCCAAACCCCCGGGGGCAGCGCTGATAGCCGTCCACGCACGCCTGCGCGAAACCGCGATAGGCCGTGGTGATGACCATCTCCGGAAACACCCGCATCTGCCACAGCGGGCTCAGCAGGGCAAGCCCGGTCACGTCATTGTCCCACATCGAGTTGCTCAACGGCGCCTGGGGATTCTTCCAGCCCTTGTGGGAAACCACCTGGTAGGTCTTCGTATCGGGTAACCAGGTCTGCCTGCCGGCTATCTTCATCATCTTCTTCTTAACGGCAAATGGCGAGATATTGCGCTTGATGTATTGCCTCGCGCCGCGAAGGGTGGTATCCCATTTGACCTTGTCCGCGACATCTTTTCCTCCCCACTTACCTTTCTTCCCGCCATGGTGCGAGGACCGGGCCCAGCCCACGCTGGGAAGTTCCTCGGCGACGGCATTGATCAGCGTCGTGTTTGTCTCACCCACCTTGTCATGGAAGACGCCGAACAGAATGTGGTCGTCGGAGATGCCCCGCGCATTGAGGTGCTTGCGGGCGGCCTTGCAGAAATCCACCCAGAGCCTGATACCCTCCGGGGTCGCCTCCTTGTCTATCGGGGCAAACGCGTTCTCCTGGCCCGTCTCGGGATCGAGCACCACCACGGTGCCCGGTTGAGTCGTGACAATGGAGAATCCGAACTTGAATGCACCGAGCACGTAGACGATGACGTCCGATTGCTCGTGGCAGTGTTTGCGCCACAGCGCGAGATACCGATCCGCGATAGAGAAGTCGTAGGTGTACGTACCGTCTTCCTTCTTGACCCATTTCACCATGGTGTCCTTGCCGTTGTCGACCTCGCTGTCCCGGACGACCGGCAGGGCGGCCACCCGCGCGCCCAACTTGCCGCACCACTTGATCGACTCCTCCGTCAGCTTCCAGTGTTCCTCGCTCCAGAGCTTGACCTTCGCGATCCTGGCCAGGGACCAGGGGCTCTGGTCCATGCCCGAATAGTAGGTGAACCGCTTTGGCGCCGGCAGCTTCCAGTCGAAGACCTGGAGGCGCACGGGGAAGCTAGTCTCCGTCATGCCAGCGGCGGAGACGGTCAGTTTCCCGGCATAGTGTCCGGCCTTCGCATCGGCGGGGATCTCGGCCGTGATCCAGAGCGGTTGGCAGGTGTCCGCGGGCACGTTCCCGGCCGGATCTTCGGAGAGCCGGTCGAAGAGCATCAGGCCCGTGGCGTGCTCTTTCCACAGGCCCCTCTTGTATGAAGGCATGCGGCCCAGGAACAGGCTCTTCGGGCCGTTTAGAAGAACCGGAGCAGGGTAACTCAATCGTTCCTGGCGCTCCCGGAAGTCCCAGACCGGCTTCCGGTAGCGCAAGAGCGCGAGGGAAAGGGGGTGGTGGTACTCGCGGCCGCTGCCGCCCTTGAGGAGCTTATTGGTGTCGACCATCGTTGCGGCCAAGTCCAGGGTCCGGCCCCAGCGAACCGACACGGCCGAAGCCGGAATCACAGCGCCGCCCGGGCCCGACAGGTCGCTCAGCTTCGCGGACGGGGCACCCAAATCCTTGGTCGTGCCCACCAGCACCTGAGCGGAATGCCTCCCGCCGCGCGCGCCCAGGATTCTGACAGCGCTCCGGGCTTTGACACCGGGCTCAAGGAAATCCTCGGTCATCACCCGCCGGTGGATGTCCTCGGCCCACACCTGGACCCCATCTGGACGTTTGTCCGCAGAGAGCACCGCGTTCTTCGGCTCGGCATCAAGCGTCACGAACCGGATCAGGCCGTGCGGCCAACCGGAACGTCCGGTAGGGATCCGACCGCGACCCGGGCTGAGCCGCAATTCGAGCGCCAGCACATTGATGCCTTTGCGAAGCGCCTCCTTCGGCACATTGACCTCGATGCGCCGGTCCAGCAGGTCCCTGACCTGCCGAAGGAGACCGCGCGCCTTCGGGTCCTTTTGTTTCGAGAGCTTGCTAAAGAAGTAGCTATAGGCCCAGCCCCTGACGGGCCTGCCAATCTTCAACTCGCGGGCGAGCTTTTTCGTCTCGTCTGTGACCGGCCCGCAGGCCTCTTCCGGGAAAGGCTCGGCATAGCCCTCTTTCGCGAGGATCCCGTCTGCGGGGATGTACATGCGACCCACTTCCCGGCCGTTGATACGCACGATGAGTCCGCCGTGGAACACAGCAGTGAAGGTGAGCTTCCTCACCTTACCCGGATCGGGTACCACGAACCGCGTGCGAAAGCAGGACTGCCTGATCATGTGCTGGTCCAGGCTGAATTGGATAACGCTCATGTGATGCACCATATTCATGGGGATTCGTGAGACCGGCCAGGCGGAATCGTCAAAGTCCGCGTCGGCCCACGCCGCGGGAGGCGGCGCGGTCCTGCCGAGGATGAGGGCCGTGCCACCCATAGCTACGCAGTAGCGGTATTTGCGAGGGAAGAGTCTGTCCCCCATAAGGGACATGGCTGGTGCGTAGGTCAGCCAGTGCCGCCAGTAGCTGCGGGTGCTGACCGGAGACTCCTCCGGCAGCATCCCGCCCTCCCAATGCTCCTGCAGTTCAGCTTTCCCGGATGACTTCCCTGCTCCGTGCGTTACTGCGGATACTGACATTATCAAAACGAGCAGTGTCAGACATATGATCCCGATTCCGCGAAAATTTTTCATGACGATGATCCTTGCATAAAATTTATCTCCCGAAAAATCGCTTCTTCTCTTCCTCGCTCGGTACTTTACCGCCGGCCATGCGGGCTGTTGCTGCGTAGAGATCCCAGCTTGATTCCTGCCAGCCTCCGTAGTACTCGGCTCCGTGGCCACCGTCCCTCAAAATCGACGGCAGGGACCAGGCTCTTTCGGTGCGCCGGTCCAGCATTGCCTGGACATCTTCGGGCAGCTTGTCGCAGCCTTCGAGGAATATGCGGGCTTCGGCTTGTTGAAGCCCCTCGCGCATGATTTCGAACCTGGCACTGCCGTCAACTCCCTCACTTGTGGGATATACCAGCCAGCGGAGAAACGGTCCATATCCCAACGGACGCCGTTCCTGTCCGTCCAGGCACGCCTGGGCAAAGCCGCGATAGGCCGTGGTGATGATCGCCTCGGAGAATGTCCTGAGTTGCCATGCCGGGGCCAGAAGGGTAAGACCGGTCACGTCATTGTCACCCATTGAATTGCTCAAAGGCCCATCTGGATTCTTCCAGCCCTTATGCGTGGAGACACGGTAGGTCTTCAGGTCCTTCCTGCTCATCTTGAATGGCGGGAAGCCCCCCTTGACATATTCCTGTGCTCCGCGAATGGCAGTGTCCCACTTGACCGAGTTCAGGATCTTCTTGCCGGCTTCGTCCGTGTACGCGCCCTTTTTCCCGCCGTAGTGTGAGGTCCGTGCCCATCCCTGGCCCGGAATCGTCTCATTCACAGCATTAATCAGCGCGGTATTGATTTCGCCCACCTTGTCGTGAAACACGCCGAACAGGATGTGTTTGTCTGCAATGCCCTGCTTTTCCAGGTGTTCACGTACCGCCTTGCAGCAGTCGACCCACAGTTTGATGCCTTCGGGTGTGACTTCCTTCTTTATTGGCGCGAACGGGGTTTCCTTGCCCGTTGCGGGATCGCGCACCACCACTTTGCCCGGCCTGCTGTCGGCCCGGGCGGTGGTCCATTTGGTTGCGCCGAGAATGTGCACAATCACATCTGATTCAGGATGGCAGTACTTCTGCCACAGCTTGAGATATCGGTCCGCGACCGAAAAATCGTAGTCATAGCTCCCGTCGGGCTTCTTCACCCATTTCATCATGGTATCTTTGCCGTTCTCAACCTCGCTGTCCTGGACCACGGGGAGAACGCAGACACGCGCACCAAGCCGGCCGGCCCATTTGAGCGAAGCTTCAACGAGTTTCCAGTGTTCCTCGCTCCAGAGTTTGGCCCCGGTGGTCTTGGCGAGCGACCAGGGGCACTGCTCGATACCGGTGTAGAAGGTGAATTCCTTGGGAGCGGGCAGCTTCCAGTCGAATACCTGAAGCTGCACGGTAAGGTGGGTTTCCTTTCCTCCGGCGGATACGGTCAGCTTTCCGGAGTAAAGACCGGGTTTTGCGTCAGCGGGTGTTTCCACAGTGACCCACAGGGGCTGGCAGCTTCCAGCCGGCACCTTGCCGGGCGCCTTTTCTGAAAGCTGGTCATAAAGCATCAGGCCCTTGCCGAATTCCTTCCAGGGGTCCAGCTTCTGCACGCCGTACCGCCCTAGGACCAGCAGCGACCCGCGCTGGAAAAGCGGAGCCGGTGCCGGGTAGCACAACCGATCCTCCCGCTCCCTGCAGGCCCAGGCTTCCTTGCGATAGCGAAACATGGTCAGGCACATACTGGGGCGGAACTCACGTCCCCGACCTTTCTTGATGAGTTCTCTCGACTTGAACTCGAGTTCTCCCACGTCCAGGGGACGGCCCCAGCGTAGTGACACGGCCGTCGCCGGTATCCTCGCACCGCCCGGTCCGGAAAGATCCTCTGCCCTTGCCGAAAGCGTGGCCAGTTCTTTTGTGGTTCCCACCAGCACCTGTCCGGAGTACCTGCTGCCGCGTGCGCCCAGGATTCTGACAGCGCTCCGGGCTTTGACACCGGGCTCAAGGAAATCCTCGGTCATTACCCGGCGGTGGACATCATCGGCCCATACCTGGATTCCTTCGGGCCGCGCGTCTGCGGACTGGATTGCATCATCGGGTGTTGCATCGAGCGTCACGAACCGGAGCGCACCGTGCGGCCAGCCGCCATAAGAGCACCGATGGAGTCTGATGGTGTGAACCGGGCTGAGGCGCACTTCGAGCGCAAGCACATTAACGCCCTTGCGAAGCACCTCTCGGGGCACCTCGACCTTGATGCGACGGTCCACCAGCTTTCGAATGTGCTTTGCGATCTTGAGCCGACCGGGGTTGCTTTTGTATCTCTCGGCAGCCTTGTAGATAGGGAGGATTTCACCAGAATACCAGTTTCCGCGGGAGACAGCCTTTCTTGTATGCTTGCCCAGTTCCTTCATTTCGTCGCTCACCGGGCGGTAGACTTCCTCAGGGAAAGGCTCGGCGAAGCCCTCCTTCGCGAGGGGGCCGTCGGGGGGAATGTGCTTCCTGGCCACTTCCTTGCCGTTTACCCAGACGATGAGCCCGCCGTGGAATACGGAGGTAAAAACCAGCTTCTTGACCTTGGCCGGATCGGGCACGATGAACCGCGTGCGCAGGTGAGTCTGTCTGACCATCTGCTGGCAGATGCCGCCCATGTGTATGCTGTTCATAGGAATCCGCACAACCGGCCAGGAAGAATCGTCAAAGTCTGCCCCGGGCCATCCCTGAGGCGGAGGCGCGGTCTTCGCCTGGTTGCAGTTCTGACCGCCGAGAATGATGCCGTAGCGGTAGCTGCCCGGTGTCAGCTTGCCATCTCTCAGTTCCCGTGGGGCCCCATAGGCCAGCCAGTGGCGCCAGTAGCTGCGACTCGAGACTGGTGAGTCCTCCGGCAGCATCCCACCGGCCCAATGCTCCTGAAGTTCAGCTTTCCCGGATGACTTCCCTGCTCCGTGCATTACTGCTGATACTGCCATTATCAAAACGAGCATTGTCAGACATACGATCCCGATCCTGCGAAAAGTTTTCATGACGATGATCCTTGTATATAAATTCAACATTCCTCTGACTCCACCGCAGAGCCGGGAATTTAAAGTCGAAAGTCAAAGGTCAAAGGTCGAAGGCACCCCGGCTAGCCGATCCGGTACGTCCCGCGCTTTAATCTATCTATAAATTTTTTGCTGCTTCCTGCGGCAAAAAATTTATTTCCCGAAAAATCGCTTCTTCTCTTCCTCGCTCGGTACTTTACCGCCGGCCACCTTGGCCGCGGCTGCGTACAGGTCCCAGCTCGCTTTCTGCCAGTCCGGATCATGCGGGCCCCCATACGTGGGAAGGTGCCAGGCCGCTTCGGAGCGGCGGTCCAGCAGGCTCTGGATCTCTGCAGCGAGCTGCTCATGACCTTCGAGGAATATGCGTGCCTCGGCCTCCTGTAGCCCCTCGCTCAGAACTTCCAACGTGATACCGCCGTCCACTCCCCGGGCCGTTGGATAGACGAGCCAGCTAACGGGATTGCCCTGTCCGTCGGGGGCCCGCTCAAATCCATCCAGGTATACCCGTGCAATGCCACGGTATGCCGTGGTAATCGCCATCTCCGGCCATTTCCGAATCGACCACAGCGGGCCCGGGTGACCCAGTTGAAACACATCACTGTCCGCAAAGGCGTTATGCAGCGGGCCAACGGGATTCTTCCAGCCTCTGTGCTGAAGTACTTTGTATTCGTGTACAAAGGTCCGCTTGCCGTTCACAATCACCTGTTTCTTTGTCAGGGAGAAGGGCGGGGCATTTACCCCGATGTATTCTCTTGCCCCCCGCACGGCCGCGTCCCACTTGACCTGGAAGACAGCATTTTTCCCGCCCCAGCGGCCCTTTTTCCCGCCGTAGTGCGAGGACCTTGCCCAACCCACGCCGGGGAGTTCCTTGGCCAGGGCCTTGATCAGTTCGGTGTTCAAATCACCCACCTTGTCATGAAACATGCCCCACAGGATTTGCTCGTCGGCGAAACCCCGCTCATTGAGGTGTTTGCGTATGGCCTTGCACCAGTCGATCCAGACCTTGAAACCCTCCGCGGTAACCTCCTTGTCTATCGGCCGCAATGTGCTCTTCTCACCCGTCTTGGGGTCGACCACCACCACGGCACCGGGCAAGGTCGTCGCGCGAGAACGGGAGTACCTTACAGCGCCCAGGATATAGACAATCACGTCCGATCGGCCGTGACAGTATGTGCGCCACAGGTCGAGATAGCGGTCCGCGATGGAAAAGTCGGAAGGCATCGGCTTGCCGTCAGGCGCTTTCATGAATTTCACCATGGTGTCCTTGCCGTTGTCGAGCTGGCAATTGTGAACAACCGCCAGGCCGGCCGTGCGAGCGCCAAGCCGGCCGCACCACTTGAGTGACTCCTCTATGAGTTTCCAGTGCTTCTCGCTCCAGAGTTCGACCCCGGAGGTCTTGGCGAGAGACCAGGGGCACTGCTCGATGTTCGTGTAGACGGTGTATTCCTTCGGGGGCGGGAGTTTCCAGTCGAAGACCTGGAGGCGCACCTGCAGATAGGTCTCTTTCATGCCCTCGGCGGCGACGGTCAGCTTGCCGGTATACAAGCCGGGCTTCGCGTCCGGGGGGATCTGCGCGGTGATCCAGAGCGGCCGGCAGGAGTTCGCGGGCACTTCTTCAGGCGCTCCCTTAAGGAGCGGTTCAAAGAGCATTATGCCCTTGCCGTATTCTTTGAACAGATTCCGCCCCTGTTTCTTGCCCAGTTGCATTCTTCCGTGGATGGTCAGGACGGCCGGCAGCGGGTAACGCTCTCGATCCTGCTGTTCCCTGAGAGCCCAGACCGGTTGCCGATAGCGAAGGAGACACGTGTTCGGAAGGCTGGGTTCGCGGCCGCCCCTCTTCTTGGCGACCTTGCGCCTCTTCTCGCGCGCCTCGGCCCAATCCAGGGGCCGCCCCCAGCGAAGCGATACTGCCGACGCCGGCATCACGGCACCCTCCGGCCCCGAGAGGTCGCTCAGCCTTGCCGACGGCGAGGCCAGTTTTCCTGTAGTACTCAGCATCACCTGTCCGGAATACCTGCCGCCGCGTGCGCCAACGAGCCTGACGACTTTCCGGGCCTTTACGCCCGGCTCCAGGAACTCCTCTGCGATTATCCGCCGGTGGATGTCTTCCGTCCACACCTGGATTCCTTCCTGCCGCACTTCCGCGGACCGCACCGCGTTCGCCGGTTTCGGATCGAGCGTCACGAAACGGATAAGGGAGTGCGGCCAGCCTCCTCCATAGCGGCTCGGGCTGACGCGCAGTTCAAGCGCCAGCACATTTGTGCCCTTGCGGAGCACTTCTCGGGGCACCTCGACCTCGATCCGCCGGTCATACAGCTTCCTGATACTCCGTGCGATCTCCATGTGCTCGGGATTATCTTTGCGCATATAGCCCCACAACCAGTTTACCCTGCCGCCGCGCCTGCGCTGGCCGATCTTCAACTTGAGGGCGCGCTTCTTCCCCTCTTCCGTGACAGGCCCATAGGCCTCGTCCGGGAAAGGCTCGGCGTAACCCTCTTCAGCGAGAATCCCGTCCGTCGGGATATGCTTCCGTGCTACCTCCCGGCCATTGACGTGGACGATCAGACCGCCGTAGAACACGGTCGTGAAGGTGAGTTTCTTGACTTTTTCCGGATCCGGCACGATAAAGCGGGTGCGCAGGAAGGTCTGCCTCACCATGGGCTGGACGCCCTTGTTTACGAGCCCCGCACCACCCCAGATACCGGCCCAATGCACCATTTTCCGCGGCATGCGAGTGACCGGCCAGGCGGAATCGTCGAAATCCGCTTCCGCCCACGACGCGGGAGGCGGCGGGGTTTTGCCCTGGTTCATGCTGCCACCGGCCCAGTTTGACCCGCAGCGGTAAGAAAAGGGCCCCAGTTTGCCCTTTTTCAGCACCATGGCAGGCGCGTAATTCGTCCAGTACCGCCAGTAGCTGCGCGTGGTGACCGGCGAGTCCTCCGGCAGCATCCCGCCCTCCCAGTGCTCCTGCGGTTCAGCTTTCCCGGATGACTTCTCTGCTCCGTGCGTTACTGCTGATACTGACATTATCAAAACGAGCATTGTCAGACACACGATCCCGATCCTGCGAAAATTTTTCATGATAATGATCCTTGTATAAAAATTCAACATTCCTCTGACTCCACCGCAGAGCCGGGAATTTAAAGTCGAAAGTCAAAGGTCAAAGGTCGAAGGCACCCCGGCTAGCCGATCCGGTACGTCCCGCGCTTTAATCTATCTATAAATTTTTTGCTGCTTCCTGCGGCAAAAAATTTATTTCCCGAAAAATCGCTTCTTCTCCTCCGCGGTAGGCACCGCACCGCCCGCCACCCGGGCGGCGGCCGCGTACAGGTCCCAACTGGCTTCCTGCCAGCCCGGCTCACGCGCGACAGAGCCTCTCCTGGGCATGTGCCAAGCCGCTTCGCTGCGGCGGTCGAGCAGGCTCCGGATCTCCGCGTCGAGCTGCTCATGACCCTCGAGGAATATGCGCGCCTCGGCCTCCTGGAGCCCCTCGCACAGAAACTCAAACGCGACGCTGCCATCCACTCCCCGGGACGTTGGATAGCTGAGCCAGCTGACGGGATTGCCCAACTCGTCGGGGGGCCGCTCGAATCCATCCAGGAGTACCCGTGCGATGCCGCGGTAGGCCGTGGTAATCGTCATTTCCGGCCACTTCCGCAGCCCCCACTTGGCCGGGTAACCGATATTCATGACATCCGCGTCGGCAAAGGCGTTGTTGATCGGCGCATGGGGATTCTTCCAGCCCTTGTGCTGAAGCACTTTGTACTCGCCGTAAACATAGCTTCTCTTTCCGTCCACCTTCACGCTTTTCTTTTTCAGGGCGAAGGGCGGTGCCTGTACCCCGATGTAACTGTTTGCCGCGCGCACGGCCGAGTCCCATTTGACCTGTGAAAGGGCATCTGTCCTGGAACCCGCAAAAGATCCCGTCTTCGAGCCGTAGTGCGAGGATCTTGCCCAGCCTACGCCGGGGAGCTCCCTGGCCAGGGCCTCGATCAGGTCGCCGTTCAATTCACCCACCTTGTCGTGAAACATGCCCCACAGGATGTGTTCGTCGGCGAAGCCCCGCTCATTGAGATGTCCGCGTATGGCCTTGCACCAGTCGATCCAGGTCTTCATGCCCTCCGCGGTGGCCTCCTTGCCTATCGGCCGCAATGTACTTTCCTCACCCGTTTCAGGGTCGACTACCACCACGGTGCCGGGGGACATCCCCGCGCGAGCACGGCTGTACCTATCGACGCTCAGGATATAGACAATCACGTCCGACTTTCGGTGGCAGTATTTCTTCCACAGATCGAGATAGCGGTCCGCGATGGAGAAATCGGAAGGCATCGGCTTGCCGGCCTTCCCTGCTTCGCCCTTCGGCGCCCACTTCACCATAGTGTCCTTGGCATTAGCGAGCCCACTTCCCTGAACAACCGCCAGGCCGGCTGTGCGGGCGCCAAGCCGGCCGCACCACCTGATCGATTCCTCTGTCAGCTTCCAATGCTCCTCGCTCCAGAGCTCGACCCCGGCGCACTTGGCCAGAGACCAGGGGCACTGCTCGATGTTCGCGTAGGTGGTGTACTGCATCGGAGGCGGGAGCCGCCAATCGAATACCTGGAGCCGCACCTGCAGAGCGGCTGCTTTCATGCCGCCGCCTGAGACGGTCAGCGTGCCGGTATACAGGCCGGGCCTCGCACTCGGGGGGACCTGAACGGTGATCCAGAGCGGCCTGCAGGCGCCCGGGGGCACTTCTTCAGGCGCTCCATCGACAAGCGGATCAAACAGCATTATCCCCTTGCCGTATTCCTTGACCATATTCCGCTTCTGCTTCCTGCCCAAGGCGGGTCTGCCATGTATTTCGCCGACGGCCGGCATCGGGTAACACTCACGTTCCCGCTGTTCCCTGTATGCCCAGACCGGTTGACGCAAACGCATGAGACGCTTGATCGATATGCTGTGTTCGCGGCCGCCCGTCGATTTCGAGACCTTAAGCCTCCTGGAACGCGTCTCGATCAGATCCATTGGCTGGCCCCAGCGAAGCGATACGACCGACCCTGGAATCTCCGCGCCGCCCGGTCCGGAGAGGGCTTCCAGCATGGCAGACGGCGAGGTGAGCTTGCCCGTGGTGCCCAACATCACCTGCCCGGAATACCTGCCGCCGCGCGCGCCAACGAGTCTGACGACCTTCCTAACCTTCACGCCCGGCTCCAGGAAATCCTCGGTGTACATCCGCCGGTGGATATCTTCTGCCCACACCTGAATCCCTTGGGGCCGCGCATCCGCGGAAAGCACCGCGTCCGCCGGTTTCGGGTCGAGCGTCACGAACCGGATCAAGCCGTGCGCCCAACCGCCTTTGACCCGATCACGGGGCGGGCTGGGGCGCAGTTCCAGCGCCAGCACATTGATGCCTTTCTGAAGCACATCCCTCGGAAGATCAATCTCGATGCGCCGGTCCAAAAACCTCCTGATCTTCCGCGCGATTTCCATGTGCTCGGCGTTGCGGGATTTCATATAGGTCCACAACCACTTCACCTTGCCGCCGCGCCTGCGCTGGCCGATCTTCAGTTGGCGGGCTCGCTTCTTCCCTTCTTCCGTGAGCGGCCCATAGGCCTCCTCCGGGAAAGGCTCGGCGTAACCCTCTTTGGCAAGAATCCCGTCCGCCGGGATATGCTGCCGCGCCACCTCGCGACCATTGACCCAAACGATCAGGCCGCCGTAGTACTCGGCCGTGAAGGTCAGTTTCTTGACGCTACGCGGATCCGGCACGATGAAGCGGGTGCGCAGGCAGGTCTGCCTCACCATGGGAAGCGTAGGGAAGAGTAGCCCTGCAACACCCCAGATGCTGGCCGAATTCACCGTATTCGGCGGAATGCGTGAGACCGGCCAGCCGGAATCGTCATAGCCCGCCTCAAACCACCCCTCGGGAGGCCGCTGGGTTACACCCTGATTCCAGCTGCCACCGGCCCAATTTGATCCGTGGCGAAAAGACACGGGAACCAGCTTGCCGTCCTTCAAGACCCGTGGCGGCGCGTAAGTCAGCCAGTGACGCCAGTAGCTGCGTGTCGTGACCGGCGAGTCCTCGGGCAGCATGCCGCCGGCCCAGTGTTCCTTGGGTGGGTCAGCGTCTTTGGCCTTAGTGTCTGCGGCTGATGAGACGCCCAAGCCTGCCAGGATCAGGATGAGGGTCAGGCAAGCGATCGGAGTCTTGCTGAAAACTGACATAGTCTTTCTCCTTATGGGTTCCGAGGTCCTCATTGTTTTGGCGCAAAGCAAAGTACACGCCCGTCCTCGAGCGAAACAAAGATCCGTGACTTAGCATCCATTGCCGTGCCCCACTTCACCGGCCACGTGACCGCGCGCGTCCTGGATGTAGACGCGTCCGCCGCCGTTCCCCGCCCTGCCAGGATCAGGCAAAACAGTGCCAGTACTACGATTTCAATCCTCTGAAAACTCGCCATGGTCAGCCCGCCTTGTTGCCTCAATTTGTCGGGGATTCTCGGATTCATTCTTTGCCCATGCAGATCAGTTGTCCGTTCCGCAGGCTCATGAACAGCTTTCCGTGGGCCGCCGCCATGCCGTCAAGTACGGGAGGTGCTTTAAGGCCGTATTTCGACTGGATCCTGCCATCGCCCTTTGACATCACGAACATGCATCCTCCCTTGCGTCCCTGAAGCGCCGCCCATGGATCACCGGCATCCACAACGTCGGGGCTGCCTGCCGCAAACAGAAGTCTTGGCGAGTTGACCATGGCCACGATACGCACAGGTACATTCACGGACCAGAGCCTCGGAGTCTTCTTGCCTGTGCCGTAAACGCCCCGGAGCCTAGGAGTCTTCTTGGCTAGGTCGACTTGCGCGGCATAGACCTCATAGCCCTTGCCGCCGGGCTTGAAAATATCCTTATCATAACTGGCACCGCATGCCACGACACCATACAGGGTCTCGCTATCATGAATCAGGTATTGCGCCCGTGCACCGCCAAAATACCACGGCGCGCGGTAAAACCAGGCTTCGCCAAGGAGGCCGGTCTGTGACTGTACAAAAGCCGCTCCTTTCACACGCGGGCCGAACAGTGCCCGTCGCCGCATGTAGATTGATGCGCCCGAACCTACGAGCACATCGGCCAGGCAGGCCTTTTTGGACTCTCCTGCTGTAGCGATGCACTCCTCCTTCTTGGTGTCACCGGTTTTCGGGTCAAGAACGTAGGCGTAGATGCCGCCGTCCAGGCAGGACGAACGGCCGGCCACACAATATGCCTTACCATTTTGCACCAGGATACTGCCGTGCACCGGCCATGCCGACTCGAGTCGGCCGTACGTGACTATACGCCGTTCCTCCGGGGCGGCCCGGAAACGCCACGCAAGTTCGCCGTCCGACAGCCGCAGACAGTACACCCAGCCGTCAAGACCTCCGCACAAGGCAGCGCCTTCGTGGATCGTTGGCGGCGAATCCATAGGGCCACCCAGGGTGGTTGTCCAAACGGGGGCTCCGGTCTTCTCATCGAATGCATGCACGCGGTGAGTCGAAGTCGACGCGACAAGAACCTTGCCTCCGCCAATCACGCAAGCAGTGGGCTTACCTTGCACGTGCGCGGTCCATATCGGCTTGAGTTCGCCGGGAACCTCCGTTCCGGTCGAACCCGATCTGGCCGGATCATGCCTGTATGTGGGCCAGTTGCCGTCGTCCGGTTTCCCGGCGCCCGGTTTCAGTCTTCCATAAGCCGGGCCTCGTACCAGCCTGTCTTTCTTTCCTGAATCATGAATACTGGGCTTTGAGCCGTGTCTCTCCGGCGCCAACGCCAGAATGCCGTTGAGCTGGCTCTCGATGAAACAGACGCATGGATGTGGCGTCGAATAGACCATCCCGTTGCACGGAATGTATCCGAACTGGCAAGCGCCCCGGACGAAGGGATTTAGCGCGTTCTCTCCGGTCTTCAGATCAAAGAATTCAATGCCTCGGTGGCTGGTTAGAATGTAGTTCTCCGTAGCCCTGTTCCGGTAGCATCGGTGGTGGTGCCCCCTCTTCAGTGCTTTCTGCGTGGAGAACCTGCGTTGCTCTTTGCCGGTGCGTGGGTCGAGGGCCAGCAAAGAGAATGTTTTGAGATCATGAACCCAGAGCTGACTATTTATGATGAAGACATCCGGCGGTTCAGACCAACCCCATCCGGCAATAGTCCGTTCCCACAGCTTTGCTCCCGTATCGGTTGCGAATGCGTAGATATGCGATTGAGCCTTCTTTGCGCTATAACGGCCTATGGGGTCGGGTTGAGAGAAAAAGACTATCCCATCGTGGTAAACAAGCGTGCATCTGTCGGTAACACGCACGTTGTATCGCATACGGTGTTCCTTCACTGCTGGTCTCTCCACACGCCATTTCTGGTTCCCTGTCTTGATGTCCAGACTCACGAGTTCTTTTTGATTGGCCAGGAAGAACACCTGATCCCCACCCGCAGCCATAGTCAGATGATTAATCCGATCCATGGACCCGGTCTTGGATCTCAGCCCTTCATAGTCGCCTTTCCTCCACAGCGTGCGGCCGGTTTTGATATCGATGACTGCCACTGCCTTGCGGACTGCAGGTGTAGGCGCCTTGCGCTTCTTCGGGTCCGGTCCCTGGGGTCCTTTGTTGATCGAGAGAATCAAACACCCGTCGTGGCACAGAATGGCATCCGTGTTTTCCGTGCCCTTGAAAACGCGCAGTGCTTTGCCCGTGGCGGCATCGAGCTCGGTCACCGGCGCGTTGTATCCGAGGGTCACGTACACCCGGTTTTCGACAGCCACGAGTCTTCTGCCGATGTGCGTGGGCTGGTTGTTGCGTCCCATCGGCCGGGTGCTCCAGGCCTTCCAGCCCCAGTCCGCAATGGGAATTCGCCACAGAAGGATCCCGTTGAATGCATCGCGCCCGACAAGGTTCCATCGGTCCGGCATCACACGGGGGTCGATGGAGGGCAGCGATTCCTCGCAAATGTAGAATAGCCGCCCGTTCGCTGACACCATTGCGTCGACGTTTGCCACGGTGTTGTGGTGATTGGACCATAACGGTTTCTCCGCCCATTTCATGCGGCGAGGTGGGCCGACTATGGAATCCTCTGCAACCGCATTGCAGCTTGCGTCATGCAGGTGGTGGGTCCATTCATCGATTTCCTTCGGGCGGGATTTCAGTACGTTCTTCCACGTCGCGCCGTTCCGGAGCATTGCCGTTCCGCCAGGTACAAGAACGCGCATGACCTCGCTGGTCGGGATCACGCCGGGCGCTTCCAGGATGAGCAGGTTGACGAGATCGTCTGCATAGGGCAGCCGGTTGCCCGGCAGATGGTCTATCCATACCCGATCGGCGACACCTGCCTGGTCAACGGCCTTCCGTGCTCTTGCCACATTGTCCGGATTACGGTCCAGCCCGTGAACGAGAAATCGTTCTCTACCGAGCTGCGCCGTAAAACTTCCGTTCCCGCATCCAACATGTACAATCAGTCCCCCTTTGACACCGGAAGATACCAGTACCTGATCGGCGGGCGAGGCCTGACTGAACGTAACGCTAAGCAGGCATATCACACAAATCATCCAGAGTCGTTTCTTCATTTTCACATGGCTCCCTATTTTTTGCCAACGAGTTCGGCCAGCGTATCCCGGATGCTCCATAGCCGCTTGTTCGGGCCCGGCCACCAGCCGCCTCTGACCGGGTTCGCATGACCAAGCGTTTTCGTGAATCGCTCCTTGAATTGCTCAAGCGACCCCACTTCGGCGATGATCTGCTCGATCCCGGGCAGCCGTTTGACGGCTACAGCCTTGCGGGCCGCCTCGTCCTTTGCTGCAGCAAGCTCGCCCTCCACCAGACTGGGCATGCCTCGCGAACGTGCACAAAGAAGGATCATCTCCAGCTGCGTGACGCGTGCTTTGACCTTATCGCTTCGCGCCAGTTTTTTCATATCCTCCAGGGATCGGCCGCACTCGATAAGCATCTTCTCTACCCGGCCCCGCAGTTCCGCCCTGTCCGGCTTGGTAAGATGACGTGAGATGTTAAGCCCCGACTTGCGGGCAGCAGTCGCGTCGTAGAATCGCCGTGCCGGGCCGGCTGCCTCTTCGTAGTAGCGGGTGATGAAGTCGTCAAAGAGCGGCTTCCAGTCCAGGCCCGGGGCCCACTGGGCGCGGGCCATGAGATAGAGGGTCCAGGGATGGATGTGCTGCCAGGGTGTATAGTGCTCGCAGGGCCCCTTGCCGATGGGCAGACCGCCCTGGTGCGTGAATCCGCCCCATTTCTCTTTGTCTGCCCGGCGGATCTCGGCCAGCATTTTCTCTTCGATCCGAACCGGCAGGGGGGTCTGGCTCCACTGCCCCCAGTACTGGTAGCGCAGGTAATTCTCATGCCTGTATCCCGGGAGCCAGGCCTCGGGTTTGCCCATGCAGCGCGAGGGATGGTGGACGATGAGCCACGGGGGCGCCTCGAGTTCGTGCATACCCCAGTGTCCGGAAAAGGGGGTCAGCGACAGGCGCAGGTGGGGGATCTTCTCGCGGATTTGCTTTCCCACCTCGATGGCAAACTTGACCATGGCCGCGTATTCGCCGTGTTTGTAGCCCTCGCCGGCCTTGCGGCACCGGGGGCAGCGGCAGCCCGGCCCGCTTCCCTCGATGGTCCCGAGCTCCAGGATGGTCACTTCGGGGTGGGCCCGAAGGTAGGCCTTGGCATTGTTGCTGGCCTGATCAATGACCCATGGATCAGTCCAGCAGCACACATTCTGTACAATCTTCTCGGCCCCGCGCCTGCGCCTGACTTTGCCGCGGTCGCGCGTAACCAGGTCCTGTTCCGGATACTCGGTTGCCACATCTTCCAGGTATTTATGGTACCGATCCTGTATCGCCTTCTCGTTCACAAACGGTTTGTCAAAAAGACCAGGCTTCTCCCCGGCGAGTTTCTCCATGTACTTGTCAGGCGGAAAATAGCAGCCGTGATCGTGGAACCCGGGATGAAGCACCTCAAGACCACGGAGACCGCTCTCTTTGAAGACCTCGGACTGTTCCGACGTTCCGTGATTCGACAGGGGGCTCCCTGACCATACCAGGCTGAGCTTGTTCTTGGCAGCCCAGTCCGGGGGCCCGTTGCCGCGTAGCGAAAGGGCCGGCCGCGCGGACACGTCAAGCGCATCGAGAACAAGCGTCTTCTCTTTCGGGATGCATTCGCCGATATCCCCGGGCGTGAAGAATCGGCAGCCAAGCCTCTCCAGCAGGTCGTAGGCCGCGTACAGCACCCCGCGCTCAGGCACGCCGGTGACCACGACGTCGCGCCCCACGGTCTTGAGGATGAAGCCTTCCCTGCCCAGGGCTTTCAGGTCCTTGGCCGCTCCGGGCCAGACCCTGGCGATCTCCGGGTTGGTCTTTGGGGTACCCACGAGGATCCGCGTGCCCTTGCCGGCCGCCGCCACGGGAAGCTTCGCGCCGGACATCTTCTCGATGTATTCGGCGAGTTCCGCCGCAGCGAATTTCTCGGCTGCATTCGCCTCCCTGCCGGTCACGATAATTGCACGCGGTTGGCCGTCCTGGACAAACGCGATTTTCCCGCTTTCGGCAGCCCATGCACCTGCCTGGCCTGCCAGGATCAAGATGAAGACCGCGCAAACGATTCCAATCCTACTCACACTTGACATAGTGATTCTCCTCATGGGTTCCGAGATCCTCATTGTTTTCGCGCAAAGCAAAGCACCTGCCCGTCATCGAGCGACACAAAAATCCGTCCCTTGCCGTCCATTGCCGTGCCCCATCGCACCGGTTTCGCAGGCAGGACCTGCGACCAGACCTTTGAACCGTCACGAATTTTCGCGGCGCACAGATCATAACTGTCCTTGGGTGCGAATTCGCTTGTGCCGGCCGCGACAAACACCTCGGGGCCGACAATAAAGCTCCTGCACATCCACTTCTTGTCCCAGATCATTTCAGGTTTCGGTTTCTTGTTCCGGGGAACCTTCTTCGACTTGATCTTTTCCAGGGCGTCCGGCGACAGCGGCTTGTGGAGACCGGGGCCCTGGGACCGGATCCGGGGGAACGTCCAGGGATTGGCGCTATATCTGAAAACGTTTCCATCGCTCAGCACAACCCGGATAGGCGCATGCCGGTTGTAGAACGGGTAGTAGGCCTCGAAACAGGAACTGGCCCCAGATCGGTGATTTGGATCATTCAGGCATTTCCCTGTCTTCAGGTCGTATCGGGCCGTCTCATGGACGTTTCCGCCCGCGAAGCAAAGCTCTCCGTCCGAACAGTAGAGGTGGCCCTGAAGGCTGATGCCGATTTGCTTCTTCTCAGACAATCGGCCGGAATCGCCGTTATGCCACTTCACCTTTCCGGTGAGCCCGTCCAAAGCATAGACGTGGGTGCCGTCATAGTCGGCGATGCCCGCCGCCGCGTAGACGACCCCGTCTTCAACCACAATCCCGCCGGCCACCGGCCAGGTCGAGGTCAGCCTGCCATAGACGTTTATTTTCCGTTCATTAGAAGCGGCCTGAAACCGCCACAGGAGTCGGCCGGACACTGCCTCAAGCGCATAGACATAGCCGTCATCCGAGCCCGCATAGACGCGGCAGTTCCAGGTTGCGGGCGGAAACACGATCCGACCGCCCGTGTAGGCCTTCCAGCGCTCGGTGCCGTTTTCAACGTCCAGGGCCCTTACCGTGCCCGAGGCATCCCCGACAAATACCAGGCCCCCAACCGCCACCGGAGCGGTGGGAAGATACGGCGAAGCCGGTTTGAAGGTCCAGACCTGTTTTACGGAGGCGGGAATAGCGACCTTGGTTCTGGCGGTTCGCTCGTTGTTGCCGCGATAGCCCGGCCAGTCATTTCCATTTCGGATTGCGGATTTCGGATTGCGGATTGAATCATAGGCCGGGCCCTTTTGGAGGCGCGTTTCAGCGACAGGTTGTTGGCCGGCATTGCCTGAGGGCGCCAGGCCGATGTGACCCACGAGGCACATTCTGCACTTGCAGTCCCACGGCCCCCAGTAGAGCATGCCATTGGCAGGGATCACGCCGTCCCGGCAGGGGGGGCGCATAGGGCAAAATGAGTATCTCTTGCCCGTGGCCAAATCAACGCAAGCTGTCCCCGGATTTCCCCGGGCGAACATGCTATCCAGGGTTCCGGTCACGCTGGCGCAAACAAACTTGTAAAATGTCACCCCTCCGATTTTCTTTCCGGTCTTATAAGAAAGCTTTATACTTGGGGTATAGAATCCATCCTCGCGCAATATCAGACTCCCGCCACGCTTCTTCTGCCACAACATCCTGCCGTCTTTTGCGGAAACCATCACCAGGCCCGCCAGCTTTGAACCGGAAAACAGAACGTGCCCCTCGGTGCATTTGGCATAGGTCGTTCTGTTAAAACTCAGCCAGCCTTTCCCGTAGTCGCGTTTGCCGATCGCGGCCAGGAGTTCGGGGGCCGACGACTTCCAGAGCACCTTGCCGTCCTTGGCGTTCAGGCATCCCAGGAAATTTCCCGGACTGTAGAAATAGATCCGCCCGTTCTTCATGCACATCGATCGGCAATCTATGGTTTCCTCAGCGCGATGATGCCACAGCATCTTCTTCGTGGCCGGGTCAAAGGCAGCAATGGTCTGCCCGAACGCAAGAACCCGCGACCAGCCCTTGAGCCCGGAGGGCTTTCGTTTCTTCATGCTTGCGGGGAGGTCCGGGCCGCCGACCAGGGCGTAAAGCATGCCTCCCTCCAGGGCGATCCATTTCCAGACCGGTCTGTCGGACACGCCCTGGGGAACAATGATTTCGCTCAGCAATTTCCCGGTCCGCGCGTCGAGCAGCTTGCAGGACGCATTGTCGGCGAGGTACAGCCTGTCTTTAGTAGCAGCCATGGCATTGCGGTGAACCAGAAAACCCTCCTTCAAGGGGTGTGTCCACAGAATCGTGCCGTTGTACCCGTTGATCGCCAAGAGAGAGTTTATTGTTTGTCGGGTCTGATTCCCTTTGCGGGACCCATTGCCGTGGGCCCGGAACACCCGCCCGGCCGCGGTAACGGTCACTGCCGGCGTCGCACCAAATTTCGGATCCGCCATGAACTGCGTCCGGTACGGCGCCTTGACCACGCGATCCATGGACAGCATATTGTTGTCCGGGCCGTGCTGCGGATGAGTCCAGTCGTCCACGCCCTCGGGAAACGGCTTGCTTAAAACCTCGTCGCCCAGAAAGCCTTTGGCTTCAGGGTGCTGCACCCGCAGGACTTCATCACGGTTCGTGCCCTTCACGGCCTCTTTGCTGACCAGCACGGCATCAGCCAGGTTATCTGCCAGGTGGATCCGCGTATAGAGACCGCGCTCCGCCCAGATTTGCCTGCCCAGAAAACCGGCAGTTTCGGCCGCCTCACGCACGGTACGCACATCCTTTTGTTCGGAACATTGAACATAGACCAGCAGATCACTGTTCTTTGCCAGCTTTACAATGGCATTCTGCTTCCCATCGTCAGGGAGCCCCAGAAATACACAGATGCCTTTTTTGAAACCGATCTTTTGAAGTAAAGCGTCACTTTTTTGATCGGCTGCGGCAACCTGTCCAGCTTCCGCCAGTATCAGGCAGGTGAGGACCAGACATACGATTTCAATTCTGGGAAAGTTTTTCATGACGATGATCCTTGTATAAAAATTCAACATTCCTCTGACTTCACCCCGGAGCCGGAAGTGATAAGTAATTTAAAAAACATAAATCATAAATCAAACCTCAAAAATCTAAAATTACTTCCGTCTGTATTCTGCTATTGCCTCTTCGATCAATTTGTCAGCACATTCATTAATATAATATTCGATATACGTGTACCCCTTATGCCGGTCGTTCTTTGATGCTCCAGCGGGCACGGTTTTGTTGCTGTCAGCCGGGTCGTTCGGGTCCAGGCCGTGGGCTTTCTCCCACTCATCCGGCATGCCGTCATTGTCAGTATCCGGTTTGGGCTTGCCGGGCGTAAGGCCGTCCATCAGACTGTTCTCCGGCATATAAGCGCCCATGAAACCGGTCCCGGTACGCACCTCCTTAAAGACTTTCCGGGAAACGACGTCTCGGGGCAGGCACCCCGCATGGGCCATGACCAGGTCATACGCCTCCTCTGCGCTGTGTGTGGTGACCTTTGGTGCCGGATGCGGTTTTGTGCCGGTGCCTTTGAGCTTTTTGAGCGGTCCTTGCAGGGGCTTGAGCACATTTCCGCTGGCAAACACCTTCCCCTTTCTGTGCTGTTTGATTGATGGACACGCGGTCCGTGTAAGCGGAAGATTGGGCCGCATGTGCTGAGGCCCGCCGGGTCCCTCCTTAAGGTAGTTGTTTATTGCGTTGCTGTTGCCGAGCTGGGCACCGTGCGTGCTGTTGTAGACAACGACATTTCGCATATCCAGAAAAGGTGTGTTCGACTGCGCTGGACACCGCTCGGAGCTGTGTGCGATCAGCGTATGGTGCAGGCTCTGCGGCTGCCTCCAGGCATAGAAATAAGGGCCGTAGTTGTGGCAGTGGTGCCCTTCCCAGGAGATGTCCGCTCCCTCGCAGGCGCTCCACTGGAGCGTACCGCCCCCTGAGAACTGGATAGCCTCGTCCGTGCTCCATGAGGTTGAGACATGATCCAGAATCACGCGATTGCAGTCATTGACCCGGATACCGTCGCCGCCGCTGGTGTGCCTGCCGTGGTGGTTAGGCCGCATGCGTATGAAACGGACAATATAATCCGATGTCTTCTTTCCCTTATAGTTACCGATAATGAACTCGCCGCCCCCGGCAATGGTGATCCCTGCGCCGGGCGCAGTCTGGCCGGCGATTGTCATCCTGGAGCAGGTTGCGTTCATTCTCCTGTATCCCCGGATAACGCCGCTGACCTCAAAGACGATTATCCGCGGATAGTCCTGTGTGATAGCCCACGGCAGGCTGCCCGGACCGTTGCCTTCCAGTGTGGTCACTTTGATGACCTTGCCGCCCCGCCCGCCGATCGATACCGCGCCGTAGCCTTCGGCTCCCGGAAATGCAGGAAGTTCAGTGGTTTTATCTTCCCCGGATAGAACATTGATACTTAAAACAACAGCCAGGAATAGAAATATCGACTTATATGTGATTTTCATTTTATGTCTCCTCCTATTTTTTCCAGCGCCACCTTGGCATTGTAGCGCACTGAATTGTTCTCATCATTCAATGCTTTTTTCAGAATGGGAATTGCCGCTTTGGCCGCAGGTCCGATCTTGCTCAGGGTCCAGGCCGTATGCTGCCGTATCCTGTGGTTTTTGTCTTCCATTGCTTTGATCAGTGCAGGCACCGCCTTTGCAGCCTTGGGCCCCAGGTTTCCAATTGCCTGTATGTATTTCATACGCAGTCCCCAATCCCCCTTTGCTTCAACGCCCTCGATCAGCACCGGCAGGGCTGCCTCACCGATCAGGCTCAGCATATCGATCGCCTGCTGTCCGAGCCTGCCCCCTTTTTTTGCTGCAGCCTGAAGGTCGGGGATCGCGTCCCTGGCCGCCTCCCTGAAATTACCGAGAGCCTTGCATGCGCTATATGCCACTGCTGAATCTTTGTGTACAAGCGCTGTTTTCAATGCCGAGATAACGCCCTCTGCTCCGGGATCGCATGCACTCAGCATCTTGACGCTCTCCAGGGGCACGCTCCTGTCCTTGTCGTCGAGTGCCTTTGTCAAGCCCTTTACAACACCCGGAACTCCGGCTCCGATCCGGCCCAGGGTCCGAACCACTGCAATACGAATGAGCACGTCCTTGTCATCCAGGTGCCCGTTCACAACAGATACCCTGTCTTTTGACTCAGGCCCGAATGCAGCGAGTGTCTTCATGATTGCCACAGCCCTCTCGCTCGGCAGTCTTGCCGGCCATGGAAAGGGCGGCCCGTTCACCCCCATAGCTCCCTTTCTGTAAAGTCCCTTGGCTTTTACCACAGCGTTGTCTACATATATGCCGTCCATGATCCACCCCTTGACAGGTACTGCCGGATCACCTATCTGCTTGCGGTAATTGTCACCCCAGCAATAGACCGTACCATCCGCTGTAACAGCCGCACTGTGCGCGCTGCCTGCATCAGCATCCAGAACGGATTCAAGGAATCCCTTGTTCCCGGGTCCTTTGACCTGTGTGAACAGCAGTTTCCGGCCTCCGGGCTTGCCGATGCCCAGCTGGCCGAAGTGGTTGCCTCCGCAGGCCCACAACGTACCGTCTGTTGTGATGACAAATACATGGAGCGCCCCGCCTGAAACTTCTGCAGCATCTGCAAAGAATCCCTTGCCGTCCGGAGACTTAACCCGGACAGGCTGATGGCGGTCATACACTGTACCGTCACCCAGCTGGCCGAATACATTATAGCCCCAGGCCCACAGTGATCCGTCTTTGCATAGGGCATAGCTGAAGTGCCATCCTGTAAAGACCTTGACAGCGTTTTCAATCCCGGAAACCTTTACAGGCAGATACCGGTCAGTGGTCGTGCCGTCACCGATCTGACCGACTACATTCTCACCCCAGCCCAATACTGTCCCGTCCTTTTGAACCGCCAGGCAGTGGCCAACGCCGGCAGCGATGCTGATGACATTGTCGAGGACACCCTTACCGTCGGGTGACTTCACCTGCACGGGCAGCACGCTCTTCTTGACCGTACTCCCATTACCGAGCTGGCCGCGGTCGTTCAGGCCCCATACCCAGACCGTGCCGTCGGATTTCAGTGCACAGGCGTGCATGTGACCGGCAGACACGGCAACAGCATTTTCAAACACACCGTTTCCATCCGTGCTCTTGACCTGCACAGGCACGGCTGAAGACTGTGCTGCGCCGTTACCGAGCTGTCCGCTCGTGCCTGTGCCCCAGGCCCGGATTGTGCCGTTCTTATGCAGTCCCAGGGTGGTCACCTGGAGGCAGCTTATTTCCACAATATCTGTTAATTCACCTTTTCCGCCCGGTCCCTTTGCCTGCTTGGGTTCTTTAACAACAAACTTGTGTCCACCGGCCGAACCGTCAGCCAGATTGCCGTCCAAAGGCATGCCCCAGCCCCAGAGTGTTCCCCCGGGGCGGAGGGCCTGCACATGGCCGCAGCCTGCTGTAATGCGGTAACACGGCTGTTCTGCATCCCCGGCTGCGTTTCCTATAGTAACCGAGGCTAATAAGAAGAAAAGTATAACGGGTAAAACCGCCTTCTGTCCTGCTTGATATGTATGCATACAAAAAATCTCCTTTTTCCTATCTGCTACTGAGTACACCAAGGATCTCCCTGGCAGCTACGCGAACCACGTAGTCGGTATCACCGAGTGCCTTCTTGAGTCCAGGTGCCACGGCCTTTGCATCCGGTCCAATCAACCCCAGCGACCAGACTGCCTCCCTGCGAACCTCGGCGTTTTCATCGGAGAGCGCCGAGCCCAGTGCGTCGATTGCACCGGCAGCGTCTTTGCCGAGTTCACCGATGGCTCGCGCCACATACTTGCGTACATAGGGGTCCTTGCTGGCCAGCGCCTTCCGAATGGCCGGCAGCGCCGCCTTTCCGATCCTGCCGAGGGCCAATGCCGCCGCTCGTTTTACTTCTCTTCGTTCATCCCCACATGCCTTTTCCAGGGCCGGGATTGCGCCGGCGGCCGGCGGGCCGCATTTGCCCAAGGCATGTGCTGCGCTGACGCGCACGTCCAGGTAAGAATCGCTCAGCGCCCCAGCAAGCGCGGTAATTGCGCCCGCATCGTCCGGAGCGATCTCGGCCAGTGCGAGAGCCATGCGTCCGCGCACTATGCCGGAGGAATTCTTTTTGAGCTGCTCGAGGAGCGCTGGAACCGCTTCCCTGGCCTCAGGTCCGATCCAGCCCAACGCCCGCGCGGCATTGGCTGGTACGGCCTTGTGGCCGCCAATGCCCTTCACCAGGCCCGGCACCGCGGGTGCGCCGATGTTGCCCAGTGCCCGGGCAGCGAAGAAACCGGCAAAGCCACCCTTGCCGAGGGAGTCCAGGAGCTGGGGCATCGCCGGCTCCGCAGCCTTGCCCACGCGGCTCAATGTCCAGGCAGAGTTGTTCCAGGCTTGTCGCTGCCCTCCGCCGAGCAGTTTTCCCAGGATCGGCACACCTTCCGCGGTCTGGTCCGCATCCATTCCGATGCGGCCCAGTGCCCAGACGATGAAACCGAGCGGGGCAAAACTCGACTTGCTGGATTTGCCTCCCTGTTCGCTCTTGAGAGCACTGATGAGCTGGGGCACCGCCTGCTTTGCCGCCGGGCCGATGGCGCCCAGTGCCCACGCCGCAAAAGTCACCGCCCGCGGATCGCTCTGTCCCCTGGCCAGTACCTCGGCCAGCCGGGGAATGGCCGGTTCCGCCTTCTCGCCCATGCGGCTGAGCTGCTGGATGGCGAACCAGGCGGGGGTCAAATTGCGCGATTTTCTCTTGTCCCCGGCACGTTCCGCGTTTTGTGCCTTAACGGCCTTGACCATCTCGTCCAGGGATTTGTGAATCGCAACGCGTGACGAAACCTTGTTCGCGGGTTTATCCCATGATTTCGGCGGGGTCCGGTCCAGCCGCGCGCGGGTCAGGGCTTCGGCAATCTTGATATCGGCAAGCTCGTTGATGTAGTACTCGATCCAGGTGTAACCCTTGTGGCGGTCGCCCGGGGATGCGCCGGCGGGAACAGTCTTGTTGTTGTCCGCAGGGTCATTGGGATCGAGCTTGTGGACTTTCTCCCATTCATCGGGCATGCCGTCGTTGTCGGTGTCGACGGGGGGCTTTCCGGGTGTCAAACCCTCCATCAGGCCGGCGTCGGGCACGTGCACGCCCCACGACCCGGTACCGGTGCGTGCCTCGGCCACCAGTCTGGCACTAACTGAATCGCGCGGCAGGCAGCCAACGTGGGCCATCTGCAGTTCGTAGGCTTCCTCCGCGGTGTGGATGGTTATCTCATGGGGCTTGGTGGGCCAGCGCTTCTCAGCCAGGTACTTGGCCCTAGGGCCCGAGTATCTCTCTTTCCCAACGTATCCGTCCCACGCGAAGCGGTTTCCGTCGAAGAAATACTTGCAGTCGCCCCCCGGCACGAAGCCCTGCTGGGAACAGGTGTGCGGCGGCCGGTTGGCGCGTATGCCGATCATCCCGCCCGGCCCGACCTTGTAGTAGTTGCCGATGATGTTGAACATGGCGAAAGGCTTGCTCGGGTACTTTCGCGAATACAACCACCTCATGTAGCGCTCCACGAAGCCCACGTTGTAAAGCACGTTGTTGATGAAGTCCGGGCGATAGGTCGTGTCGATACAGGGCGAACGTCCGGTGTGACTGACAATGAAATTATGATGGAGCGAGAGCCTCCCGTCCGGACTGTAGCTGTTCAGCATGGCAAATCCGTGCGGTTCGGTGCCCTCAAGGAAAGGGTCGGTTTCCTCATTGGCGCACCACTGGTAGGTGAAGTCCCGGGTGTTGCACGCGTTGAAGCACTGGTCGGAGCCCCAGGAACCCGAGACGTGGTCCACCATGATCCGCCTGGACCTGCCGGGACTGACGGCGCACTTTCCGTTGGCCCGGATCCGAAGGAAGCGGATTATGACGTTTTCGATGTTTGTGTCCCGGCCTGCTCTGCTGTAGTCACTGTTGGTCTTGGGTCTTTCTTTTTGGGTCCTGTCCGGCTTTTGCGAGTTAACTGAGCCAATGATAGTGATCCCGGCCCCGGGGGCCGTCTGCCCGGCGATGGTGATATTGTCCTTTCTGAGGGCCAGGTAGTTGCGGCCCTTGCGGTCGTTCCGGTTCGCGGGCGTTATAACGCCGCTGACATCAAAGACGATGATCTTCGGGCCTTTCTGGCTGCAAGCCTCCTGCAGGCTGCCCGGCCCCTTGCCGTTCAGGTTGGTGACCTTGATAACCCTGCCGCCTCGACCACCGGTGGCTACCGCACCGAAACCTTCGGCACCCGGAAATGCGGGAATTGAAGTGTCGATCGTTACGGTAGCTACATTACTGTCCAGCCTTCCGTCATGTGCGCTGAAACCAAAGCTGTCTTTGCCCGCGAAATCACGCTTGGGCGTATAGACCAGGTTGGGTGGCTTTCCGCTGAGCGCACCGTTTGCGGGAGACTTCACAATCTTGTAGGTCAGGGCATCTTCTTTGTTAGGGTCATGTGCCTTAATATTGACCGGAACAGATGTGTTCAGAGACGTGTATCGTTCCTGGCTGTGAGCTATTGGCGGCTTCCTCAGTTGGGCGTTGAGGGCGGACACTTCTTCCCCGCTGAGGGCACGATTATATATCCGCACATCATCGATCAGGCCCGTAAAATAGTAGTAGTCGTATTCTCCTCCTATCCTGAACGAGCCCGCGCTCGGCGTCAACTGACCGACTGTCCTTTCCTCCGATCCTTTCTTCACTCCGTTGAGATACGACTCAACCGATTCACCCTTGGCACCGACGACAATTGTGAGATGATACCAGGGGCCATATTCCAGTCGGCCGCCGACGCCATGTGAAGCACCGTTACGCTTTCCATCTCCCATAACAAAACTCAGGGCAGTAACATGCGAAACAGCCCATGTACATTTTCGCCGGTCTCTCGAATCGTTGACCCTGCCGACAATGAATGCCCGTTTTGCCTTGCCGCTTCCCAGCCGCCCGCATTTCTCCTGGTTCTTCCGGTGTTTAACCCACATGGAGACGGTAAATCTGTCCTCAGGGCCGAACTCGTATTCATCCACATCCCCCAGGTCAACATAATCATCGTTACCGTCAAACGCCAACACACCACCGTCCTTATCCTGATCCCAGACAGGGCCCTTCAGTGTGCCGTGATGATTACTGCCCGATGAGTCCCTGCCGGGATTGTCCCTGTCATCAAATGTCCAGTGGCCGATGAGGCCTTTACTCAGATCGACACCTAAGCCTGAACGTGCCGGTATCAGACAGACAAGGACCAGACATGCCATTCCTAGATTCCTCATGCTGAATCTCCTGGTAACAAGATTATTATCCAAATTCAGGACCCCGCTCTACTTTACGTCTCCAGCAAGTGCTTCCTTTACCGCTGGATCGTCCCGAAAGTTGAGTCTGAGCTGTTCGGTAATGTGCGCCTTCAGTTTCTCGTCTTTGCCTGCCAGTTCCTTGAGCAGGATGTCCCGTGCCTTGGCACCGCCTATTCGAACCAAGGCGTCGATCGCCGCCCAACGGGTGACCTCGAGTTGCTTCTTGTCTTGGAGGAGCTTTTGCAGTAGGTCGACGGCCCTGTCGCCTCCGAGGCTGCCCAAGGCAAAGGTTGCCCGCCATGGTACGAAACCGCCCTTCCTTCTCTGTTTGCTGCTATAGTCTATAACCTCCGCCAGAATCTGAAGTGCACCGGGACCGGGCCCAATCCTGATGAGCGCGTCCATCGTGTCTCTGTACACGAACGCCGCAGACCCGGTCCTTTCCCATTTAAGAACGGCGCCATCCATGGCAGGCATTGACTGGCTGGTATCCGCATTGACCTTTGATATTGCTTCAACAGCGTGTCTGCGGCTCATGCACCGTCCTGTCTTGTCCTGATCTGCGGCCTTTACAAGCAGGTCCAGGGGCTTTTTCCCGCTCAGACAGCCCAGAGCCCGTATCGCGTTCTCCCGGAATCCTTTGTCCCTGCTTCCCCAGCCTTTGGAACTGGCAACGAGCTCTGCGGTCCTGTCCAGTATCCTGTCGATAATGGGAAGCACCGTGTCTCCGCCTATACGCCCCAGCGCGAATGCGGCTCGTGCCTGAACATGCACATTCTTACTCTCCATGGCCTTTTCAAGGAGTGTCAGGGCCTCAGGGCTCCCGATCTCGCCCAGAGAAAGAAGCGCGGCATATTTGACCGTATTGGCCTTATCGCCAAGCGCCTTTCCCAGGATTGCAACCCCCTGTTGACCCCCGGTCTTTCCCAACGCTGCCGTTGCCTCCAGCCTTACACCTTCTTCTGTGTCCTTGAGAGCCTCCTCCAGAAGCGGGAGGCATTCTTCAGTACCTATCTTTCCCAGTGCTTCAGCAGCCTTGCCCCTTACATCTTCATCCTCGTCCTTGAGCGCGTCCTTGAGCAGTGCAATCGCCTTTTTGCCTCCCACATCACCCAGGGCAAAGGCTGTCTTGGCCCTTACCCCCTCGTCTTCATCCTTCAGGGGTTTTTCCAGCGCGGCAGCAGCCTCTTCCCCGCCGATGTCCCCTATGGCCATAGCCGCCTCAGCCCGCATCCGTTCTTCTTCATGGCCGAGCGCCTTCACCAGAACCGGGATCGCCTTGCTGCTGCCGGTTCTGCCCAGGGCGGAAAGGGCCCGGTACCGCACCCACCTGTTCTTGTCCGAAAGCGCCTTATCCAAAAGCGCAAGCGCCTTGTCGGACCCAATCAGTCCCAGCGCTGATACCGCTTCAAAGCGAACGGCCCGGTCGCTGTGGGAAAGGGCCTTTTCAAGAAGCGGCAGCGCCTTGTCGCGGCCCGCATGAATCAATCCTGCCGCTGCCTGCTTCCGCACAATGGCATCCTTGTCTTCAAAGGCCTTCCGGGCAAGTCCGAGCGCATCCGGCGTTCCGAGGCGTCCGAGCGCACCGGCGGCTTCAGCCCGTACCAGGGCTGATTCATCCGAAAGGGCGGTTTTCAGGACCGCCAACGCCTTGGGATCGCTCGCAAAACCGGCCGACGCTGCAGCCGCGGCCCTGACTTCGGGGATTCTGTCTTTCAGGGCGATTTCCAGAAGCGGAGCAGCGAGATCCGGCTTCACACCACTGATGGCTGCAGCAGCGTCCGCACGCAGAGCCGGATCGCTGAGCAGGAGGCCTTCCTTGAGGGCCGGGGCGGCCGCATCACCGGCAAGGGTGAGCACGGTTTCAATGTCGAGGCGGCATAGGCTTCTTGCGGCCTGACCGGCGACCCTGCCGTCTTGATCGGCTGCAGCCGTTAGAAGCAGCGGGACGGTTTGAAGGTCTTCAATCCAACCCGCCTTCCAGGCAGCATCCGTACGTACTTTTGCATCCTCAGATGAAAGCCCTTTTCTGATCTCATCGATAGACGCGTCCGAAGCTCCCCGATACAGGACTGCCACTTTGCCGCCTTTCTGCCAGGAGACCTTGAAATTGTTGAATTCGGCAACAGCCTCAACGAATTCCTTGTGGGCTGCGGGCTTGAAACGCAGTGCAGGGGGTACGAGCAGGTTCCACCTGACTTCCTTCAGGGAAAGCCACCTGCCGGCCGCTTCGACACCCTTTGCCATTATTACTGTAGAGCCGGCAGGATATTCTTTGGGCCTGGGGCAGAGAATAGCCTCACGCCTCTTTCCAAGGATCTGCACCGTAATTCCGGCATCCTTAAGCTTCTCAATCTCCTTCCACGCATCCGATCCGCGCGGCGTGACCGTCACCGGAGCATTTTCAACGGCTAACACAGTTCCAGTTACCACGAGAAAAGCGATAAACAAAGCAACTGTTCTCAATCCATTTCCACTCGCCACTCGCCACCTGCTACTCGCCACTTCTTTAATCTTCATAACATTAGCTCCTTTATATAGCTTTCAGCGGTCAGCTTTGAAAGCGACCGGGCGGACACGCGGGTCCGCCCCTACTGTCCTCTGCCTTCTAAAGGACGCGACAGAGCGCGTCCCTCCATCTGACTTCTGACCTCTGACATCTGTTTACTGTCCTATATCACTTTAATGCCTTTGCCGCCTCAGCAGCAACAGCATACAGTTTTTCTGAACGTTCCTGCCAATCCGAACAAATGTACCACCTGACATCCTTGTCGCCCTGATAGGTGAGATCGAAATCTATGAGTGCCCGGGTACGTTCATCGAGTATCTCCTGGGCCTGAAGAGCAAGTTCCTCTCCAAGTTCAGCACGCCGGCTTTTGTCGGTCAGGATTCTCTCCAAAAAAATACGCGCTTCGTTCTCCTGGAGGCATTCCCTAAGCATTTCATAGCGGATCGTGGGAACCGGTCCATTCTTGTCCGGCCCGACAACTGACGTTATTCCGTATGTACTGAGGCTGAGGCCGCCCCAGGAAGCATAGTAACCCGCAAGGGTGCCCCTGATGCGACCGCGCTTGTCCTTGACAACGGGCCAGAAGTCTACACCGATTCGGCCCACTCCGTCGGTTCCGCCCATAAACTTCTTCCCGGAATTGTCCCAGTCGCCCAGATTGCCCCGCCCGACGATCCCGACTTCCGGATACACGCGATACCGTGCGAGATGGCCGGCTTGCCAGATACAGTTCCGTCCAAAATAGCCCATGATGTTCTTATACTTCCACCCGTAGTAGCGCCGATAGGTGTGGCCGTAGCTCCCCGGCAGTTCAGGATCAGATACCCCTCCTGTTGCCCAGACAACGACACGGTACCCCACGTACCGGCCCTGGGGCCGCGTGTTGCCGTGCGAGTGGACAACCCAGGGCGCGCCGGGCGCGGCAGCCTCGAGGTCCGAAACGGCTTTTTCGCTTGGCGAGTAATCGGCGCACAAACCTATCATCATGCAATCCGCCAGGTCGCGTTTCTTAAGGATTTTCCGTACCCCTTTTATTGCCGGTTTCCAGAACGTGCGGGATTCCGGAGTTCCCCACTCCGGTCCCTGTTTAACCTCCAGTTTGCCGGTGGCAGGATCCATGACCGAGAAACGGATCTTGCCGTCACCGTAAAACGTGGGATCAAAGTTCGACCACACCTCTACCGGCTCCCAGCAGTAGAGGCATACAACCTGCAGCTTGCCCTGATGTTTGGCGACCAGATCGACGTACTTCTTGACAATGCTGAAATCATGGCTGTAGGATCCATCCTCCTCCGGGATCCACCGCACCATGGAATGCGCGTTGCCGAAGTGGGTTCTGGCAAGCAAAGGAATATAGAGGATCTTACCCCCGAGTTTACCTGTCAGCTCAAGGGACTTTTCCACCAGCTTCCAGTGCTCCTCAGACCACATCTCAACGTTGTATTTCATGGCAAGGGAATCAGGGGACTGGATCAGACCCATATATGTGGTAAAATCTTTGGCATCCGGCATGAGCCAGTCAATGACTTTCAGCCTGATACCTGTTGTGACAGGCTTGATATCCTGGGCCTGAATGGTCAATGTGCCTTTGTACTCCCCGGGACTGGCATCCGCCGGAACCTGGATAGTGACCCACACCGGTCGAACCGATAAGCCCGGTCCCGTGGGTTTACTGGTACGCGTGCTGATGTTCTGGAAGACCGGGACTTCGGCAGGAGCACATTCCGAAAGCGTGTCAAAGATCCGTGAACTGCTTCCCCTCCTGATGAATGGCCCATCAGGCAGGGCATAGGAGACCCTTATGGCCGAGGATTTGATCAGAGAACCTGCAGTCCCCTTAAGGTCACCGGCATCCGCACTAAGGCCTTTGACCGGCTTGTCACTGCTCACCACCACCTGCCCGGAGAAAAATCCGTTTCTCGCACCTACAATCCGGATGGGGTTAAGACTGTCGTAAGGACTTCCGCTGCTTGACTCGTGGACTCTCCGTACAATTGTACTGTTCCATACGCGGAATCCTTTGGGCATGGGGGCCCGGGGTGCTCCGGGCACAACTGCGGCATCTGCCGGGGCACTCAGCGTAAGCGTCTCCAGGCCTACGCGGGGCCAGAGCAGGTTATTGGCCCCGCCCCTGTCTATTGTGCCGGTAAACACTACTTCCGGCGCAGGAGCGAAGTGCAGCCTGATGGCCAGCACATTCACGCCCTTGCGGAGGAGAGACGCGGGAATCTTTATATCGTTTATGGAGCGGATCCGCTTCTTGAAAACTTCCGGGTATTTCTTCTGAATTTTTGCATGGATCAGCTTCCCATCCTGCATATATGCCTCCATGGGATAATCCTCTGCCAGGCTCGCGTAGCTCAATTCCCCGTCAGGCAAATAAGCACGCTTGATCTCCTTGCCGTTAATATAAACAGCCGCGCCTCCCTCAAAGGAAACTGACAGGGACATATCACTAACCTTTGCCGGATCAGTGACCTCAAACTTGCCGCGCAGGAAGACCAGGCGGTAGGAGATCTTCAGGTTGAGCCAGCGCTTTTTCCTGGCGCCCGCGCCGAGGAAAGGACCCCGGTAAAGGCCCCAAGAGCTGTCGTCGAAATCCGCTTCAATCCAGTCAGCCGGCGGCGGGCCGGGCCTTCGGCGCATGCCGGAACCCTTGACAAACCGCCGAACATAGATTATCTTGCCGCTCTCCTTCTTTTTCTTCACCCATGTCCAGGGTATGCCTCCCTGCCCGCTTCCTACCTTGTTCAGGTTCTGCAGTTCTCCGGACTCCAGGCGGACCATATCGTTGCCCTTGACAAACCGGCAGTGCCAGAGACTCCCGGCATCCAGTATGGTTATTCTGCCGGATGAGTCGGCCTTTGCCGGCGTGTCCGCTGCTGTCACCCATCCTGCTAAAATAAGACCGATGAGAGTTACCCAGACTACTCCGCGTTTACTGAAGTAACACATGCTGTTTCTCCTTTCTTCAATGAGTTCATGTTTTTTAATAGAATTCCCTAGCTTCCTGCACAATATGCCCTGCTGCGATTTTCAGATCTGCCAGAAGTGCATCCCGAAATCCTGACTGCAAATAGAGATCGGTCGTGGCGCCTGTGGTCAGTACCCCGATAACACGCCCGTTGTCCTGCAGCGGAACTGCCAGGCGACGGCATCCCGGGTAGATACCCCCTTCGTCATCCATAATCTCCTCTTTTCGGTAATTTTCAATAATGATACGAATCGCATCGGGCGTTGGATCAGCGTTGGGGTCGTCAGCAATCTGGTCAAGAACCTGTTCATACAAATCGGTTATATCATTCAAAGCTTCTGAAGGCATGTAGAAGATACCGCCGGATCGAATGATATTCAGGGGGCGGCATTCTCCAACAGGGATCAGCGAAGTTCCTGACGGAGCAGTTACCCGCGACAGACACATCATGTGATCGCCGATTCGGACAAATAACGCACTTGTTATACCGTACTGCTCACTGATCCTTTTCAGCCACGGACGAGTGATGTCTGCCAGGTTATCTCCTTCACTCATAGCACGGCTCCATAGGAAGATCTTATGCGTCAGCTCGTAGGCGTTGTCTGCGTTCTTTTTCAGAACCCCGACTTGACAGAGATCGTGCAGCAAACGACTGGTAGACCTGGGATTCAGCCCATTCAATATGGATTCCCGGATCTCAGTATATCGCATATGTCCATCCCTTGCAGCAATCGCGTCAATAATGTGAATTCCTCTTACTAATGCGCTTTCTCTCAAAAAAGATCTCCTTAATAAACATGGAAGTATAATAAAGTATAGCTTGAATATCAAATAGTATACTTATAAAACTCCATTTTGTCAATTTTTTTTTAAAATATTTTTTAAAATTAAGGCATCACAGGATGACTTACGTTATTGTTGCACCGTGTGATTAATTGTAAGTATCTGTAATATAAGGAGATAGAGACCTTAATACAATGAGGGAATTAAGACCTTATCATTAATATAATAAACCGTCTTTTGTAGTAAATTGCCTATGGTTTCAGCACTCCATTGAATAGCACCGGCTGGTCCTTGATCCGTTTCTTCCCCTTGAGGATCTCGATGGAGTCTTTCATGACTTTCCGTACCCACTCAACCGGCTCGACATCCAGGGCCGCCTGAAGGGCAGGGATCGCACTCTTTTCTCCCATGTATGCCAGCGACATGGCCGCCTTGCCGCGCCACATCTCGATATAGGGATCCTTCAGATAGCGTATTATATCAGGGATGCTCTCCTTGTCCTTCAGCATGCCCAGTGCCACTACCGCGTTGATGTGTGCCGGCCGGGTGTTGTTGGGATAGCCGGGGTCTTTTTTCACCCGCTCGCGAAGAACCGGGATTACGGAGGAATCTTCCGTCCGGCCCGCGGCCAGCATGGCCACGGTATGACCCTTCCTGACAAGCGGCGCAACAGCTTCGCCGCAGCGCTTGTCCCCCATCGCGGCAAAGGTTTTCAGGGCGGCGATGGTCGAATACTTACCTCCCTTCCCGGTCTTCACAATATTGATCAGGTACGGAATGAATTCAGGCCAGTTGTTGTAACGGACCATTCCGGCTATGGTCCCCTCGCAGAAGTTCTTCACCTTTGTGTCCTCAATGAATGATTTCAGAAAGGCCTTGAACTTCTCTCTGTCCGGTTCAGATGCGTGCAGTGCAATCAGTGAAAGCTTCTGGCACTTGGCGTATTTGCCGCGCTCACACTGCCTGATGAAATTCTTCAGCGGCTCAACCGCTCTCGGGTCCGCATATTCGATCAGCTGCGGAATGACCTCGCGCTGAAGCTTACTACGGTTAGTCTTCATATTCAGCCTGCCCAGCACCTCTTCGAACGGCGGCATCTTTGGAGGTATGCCCCGCTTGGTGATTCCCCATTCCGTTGCGTCGCATGTCGTATGTACGGACGGCAGGGGAGGCGTGGGATGGATCTCGGAAGGCTCTTCCTTGATCACTGTATTGTTACCCTTGCCGGTTGCCGTTACCGCTTCGACCAGGATGGACTTGCATACGCAATCTTCCCACTTCTTTCCGGCTGCAATGATCTCATACGTGTGGGGCATTTTTTCGATGTGCGTTACATTCTTGCGCCCCTTGCCTTTTGGGTCGTCCCACACATATGTGACACGAAGCGCGGATCCCTTGGCCAGGTTTCCACGGACAGTGATGCTGTTGCGCCCGGGCTGGAGTTGGGGCAGGGCAAACTTGTTTTGCTGTACGTCGGTGCGGAAGGCGATGCGGTCTACCCGGCAGTTCTTCGGGGACGCGTCAGGAATCAGTTCGAGTTTGACCCGGAAGCTGTATCTGCCGAAGGGCGAGATCAGCTTCGCCGGCGGCTTCGCCTTGCGTTGCATGACGGCTGTCATGTCGAATTTCTTGCAGATGTCGACGGACAGCTTCTGGTCCCCGATCTTGTCGTTCGGGCATTCCCATAACGGGTCCCATGTTGCACCGTTGTCGAGCGAGAGGTGCAGGCGAATTGTGTCTTCGGTGGTCTTACGCACGAGATCGAGCTCTACATGGGCCCCGGCAACAATGTACGGGGTCCGGAAATGCCACTCCGCTGTTGCGGGTTTCCCTGTGGCAGCGGGTGTCAGGGACGATCCGGCCATGTTCCGGAGAGGTACTGCCAGCCCCTTGGTCCAACTGCCCGATTTGAGGTCCGGCTCGTAGGTCCAGCGGCCGGTACCGTGAGAGGGCAGGTAAGGTCCCAGCTCGGCCTGCTTGAACCAGCCGTAGACGCTCCTGCCTTTGAACTTTGCTTCGGGCCAGATGATACGCTGGTAGAGCGGACCGTCGATGCCCCAGAGGCGCATGAGCTTTTCGCCATCGCGAAGGGAAAGCTCCGAGCGGTGTGTGGACCAGCGTCCCTGGTAGCGCCACATGACCCCGGTTGCTCTCCCGCACGGGCTGTCCACGCACGTTTCGTCAAGGCCCAGGAGCCGCTTCCCGGACCGGTCCATCATGTAACCGCCGCGATTTACGTCGAAATAAGCCCAACGCCCTTTTTCATCTTCACCGACATAGTACCCCAGTGCCTGGGTATGGCCGGAATGCAGCTTGGACGCAGGATAACCCATCGCTCGCCAGTGCATCTCGAAGGCCCGGCTCATGCCCGAGCAGTGGTGGGTGCCGTAGCAGTGCAGCCACTTGAAGTAGCCGTCCCACCGGATGTGGTCGGGGCCCGGAGCGAACGGTTCGTAGGGCGAGCCGCCGTTCAGATAGACTCGTCTCACCCAGCGGAATATCGCCAGGCACTTATCGGATTCGGTCTTGGCGTTTGACAGTCGAAGCGCGTCAAGTCCGAATTGGCGCATATCCGATGTGTCCGGCCAGCGGTCGCAGACTATCGTAACGTTCTTAACCGCAGGTTCAGTGCACAAAAACGGGCCGGGTGTCACCTCGCGCTCACCGCGCCAGTACTTGTAGTTGCGACTCAGCACGGGGCCTCCTGTCTCTGCGCAGATTGAAAAGCCCGGTAAAAGCGTCAGCATTGCAGCAGCGAAAAGCAGAATAATTATCGTTCTTTTGGACATGAGTAGTGACATGACTTTTCCTTTCTGGAATATAAGGCAAGTGAACCGATGATCGTATAAAAATGTTTTGTCGCATCCTGCGACAAAAAACTTAAAAAATCCTTTTATCCGGCTTCATTCGTACGGGCTCTGAATCGACATCGAGGAACAGATCATGCTTCACACCCGCTTGTAATAAATGGCAGCCGAGGCCTGCTATCATGGCCGCGTTGTCTATGCAATAGACGGGAGAAGGGAAATATACGTCAACACCGCACGTCTCGCTGATCTTCTCTCTGAGCCTTGTATTGCATACAACACCTCCGCCCGCAGCAACGGACCGGGCTCCTGTTTCATGCACGGCTTTTTGTACTTTTGCAGCAAGCACGTCTGTGACAGCTTCCTGGAATGATGCTGCGATGTCATTAATCTCCTGTCCGTCCATGTCCCGTATCTCCCCCTTTCCCTGTGAGTGGCCCTGGCAGTGGTACAGCACTGCCGTCTTTATCCCGCTGAAGCTGAATTTCAGTGTGTCATCCCTGATAAATGTGCGGGGAAAATCGAACCGTGCCTTATCTCCCTGCTGTGCGGCACGCTCAATATAGGGCCCGCCCGGATATCCAAGCCCGAGTATTGACGATGCCTTGTCAAACGCTTCACCTGCGGCATCATCGATGGTCGAACCGATAAGCGTAATGTCAAGGATATCTTTCCACAGAAACAGGGCTGTGTGCCCTCCCGACACCACAAGCCCTACTGCTGGAAATGTTATCTCATGCTCGAGCATAGATGCGTACAGATGTGCGTGGAGATGATCGGTACCCACAAGCGGGATATCCATTGCAAGGGAAAAGGATTTCGCGAACGTAAGTCCGATCAGGAGGGATCCCGCAAGCCCGGGCCTGTGCGCCACAGCAGCTGCTTCGATATCCTCTTTTGTAAACCCGCTCTTTTCAACCGCCTCCTGGGCAACGGGTACCATTGCCTCTACATGTGCGCGTGATGCTATCTCAGGAATGACCCCTCCGTATTTTTCGTGGAGCGCATCCTGAGACGCGACAACACTTGAGTGTACGTTTTGCCCATCCGAAACAACAGCCGCAGCCGTCTCATCGCATGAGCTTTCTATTCCGAGTACTATGTTGGGTGAATTAGACATTGAAATTTTAAAAAAATAGAAAACCCACAGAAAACACAGATTGAAGGTTTATAAATTAGAGTTTAGTGCTCAGATTCTTCAACAGCTGTCTCGATCCTTCCGAGTTTTTTCTCCAAGACCTGCATGCCTTTAAGTATATCAACAGCTCTCTGAAGCTGTGTGTCAATAAACTCCTTCTCCTCTTTCTTCTCCTTTTCCTTCAGTTCGTTGATATACCGGATCGCTTCCTCGACTTCAGGGTCCCGTCCGTAGGGCTTTTTCCCTGAGTCGGGAGATTCCCCTTCATCACCTTCTTTTTTCTCATCCAGCTGTTTGTTCTTCTCGATAAGCTCCTTACGCCTTTTATTGAGTATCCACATCTTTGTCTCAATGCTCATTTTTTCCTCAATGTCGGGCTTTATCCCTTTTTTGTCGATCGATATTCCGCTCGGTGTGTAATACCGCTGTATTGTCAGCTTTATTCCCGAAGCGTCTTTGAGTGCTATCAGTTTCTGGACCGACCCTTTGCCGAATGTCTTTTCACCGACGAGTATCGCCCGGTGGTTGTCTCTCATTGCAGCAGCAAGGATCTCCGAAGCGCTTGCACTGTAATTGTTGATCAGAACAACAACAGGTACGTCTGTCACCGTCTTGTCCTGTCGTGCAGTCCATGGAGGACGCGGAGGTATTCCGTCACGCCCTTTTACGCTCACGATTATTCCCCTGCTGAGGAACAGGTCCGCCACCTGTATTGCCGAGCTCAGAAGCCCTCCTCCGTTATCACGCAGATCGAGCACAAGCCCCTTCATGCCCTTGGCGTCCAGTTCCTGAAGCGCAGCCGTCATTTCATCCTTTGTGTTTTCCTGGAATGAGGTAAGACGGATAAAGCCTATTTTCCCTTCCTGATCGACTATCCTGGCCTCCTTTACCGAAAGGATCGGTATCCGTTCCCGTGTTATGGTCAGCGTCTCCCGTTCCCTGAGGTCGACATGGAATACCGTGAGAGTGACTTCAGTGCCCTCAGGCCCACGGATACGCTTGACTGCGTCATGCAGGCTGAAATTCTTGGTCGATTCCCCGTCGATCTCGAGTATCTTGTCGCCTGACAGCACCCCTGCATTGAATGCCGGTGTTCCCTCTATGGGCGTAATAACGGTCAGCACATTATTTTCATCGAGCGTAATATAGACGCCTATACCCTGGAGCTCCCCTTTCAGGTCAATATGCATCTCCTCCATGTCATCCGTTGTCAGAAAAGCAGAATAAGGATCGAGCTCCGCCATGATCCCCCTTAGAGCACCCTCGACCAGTTTCTGCCTGTTGACAGGCTCAACATAATGCTTTGAGATAATATCTATCACGCGTGAAACGATCTCGAACTTCCGTTCCAGCTCCTGATCGGATATATCATCCGGTTTTTCATCAGCCGGTGCCTTTTCCTGAACCTGTGTCTCCTCAGGGGGGGCCTTTTTCTCATCCTGGGCAGGAGGTGCTGCTTGTGCAAAGAGAATAATTGCTCCTGTTGCTATCATACATACGCATACCGCATAGAAAAGATGTTTTGCCTTCATTAACAGTTCCTTCAATGAGAAACATTACATAACAGATGTACACGGGAAAGCAGATTATACCAATTAATATATATAATTCAATAAAAATATCCCTGCTTTTTCCGTGCTGTCTCATAATTCGATATAAGGCATGATGGACTTAAACCATACGTTTTTCTGAATACACGGGAAAAATAGAGCGGATCAGTATATCCCACTTCATATGCAACCTCACTTACATTCATCTGAGTTGACACTAAAAGCTCTCGTGCCTGCCTGAGCCTGAGCTGTGTTCTATACGTGACAGGAGTAATACCGAATGCCCGTCTGAAAAGTGTTTCAGCATGGGCTGATGAGAGGTCAAGCTCTTGGTATATCCTTTCAAGGGAAGTCTGCTCGAATGCCCATGCCTGAATAAGCTCACGCAGCCTCATTGCCTCCCTGTGAACTGCACTATCATCCCTTCTGCCTGGTGTGTAGCAATATTCTGCGATCGCCTCGTAAAGAAGAGATATCCGCCGAAGCCTGCTCACAAGGCCCACACCGGTTACGGAACGTGCGTCGTTAAGTATGCTTAAAATCCTACCAGCAGTTCCGGGGGATATGTGTTTTAGTAGTGGTACTGTCAGGGTCAGGTCTCCAAGATTTACTTGTATTTCCGTGTCAGAGTTCCGCTTCTTCCGTAATAAGCCGTGACCGTTGAATATTATATAAATCCCTTTTACCTTGCCCTCTTGAAGGTCATTGTCATGTGTCCCTTTTGATACCAAAAATGCAACTGGAGGCTCTATTATATATATTTTCCTATTAAGAGCATACCGCGGGCCCCCTTCTAGGTATATCGATAAAATATCTGTAGAAGACGGCCCACCCTCTGATCTCAGTCTATCTATATCGCTATTATCCTCCCGTATAGCAAGTATTTCAGGAATAAACTGGTATGTATTCCGTTTTCTCATCTAAGATTTATCCATATATTCAAACATTATTTATATTGACACCGGTATTATTTGTCTATAATTCGCATATTATTATATTTAGACTGCTCTGTTTGTCAAAGAAAATTACATATTTTTTTACTAAGCCAGGAACTATTATTGATGCCTTGGGGACAATCAGGAATGAATTTAGAAAGGATTAATTATGCCAAAATTTGGAAAAGCTGAAATCAGGAATTTAGCCAAGGTTATTGAAAGCGGATGCTTCTGCGATAAGCGTGGAGGGTTCATGGACAAATTCAGGGAAAACTTTGCGCGGGACCTTAAAGCCAAACATGCGATCTCAGGTGCTACTGCTATGCTTCTTATGCATGCAATCCCGGGGGCTATCGGTGCAGGTCCTGGTGACGAGATTATCGTGGATCCTGTCGTGCAGTTCCATGCGATTGCCTGTCTGCACAATAATATCATCCCTGTATGGGCTGATGTGAGGGTGGACAACTTTCTCATGGATCCCACATCAGCGGAAAAAAAGATCACCAAACGGACAAAAGCGATATGGGTGACCCACCTGTGGGGTTTTCCTGCTGATGTAGAACGTTTACGCAGGATCGCAGACAAACATAATATATATCTTCTTGAGGACTGCGCACATGCAATCTTCGCAAAATATAAAGGTAAGTACCTGGGCAATTGGGGGCATTTCGGAACATACTCATTCAACATGGGCAAACAGCTTCCAACGGGCGAGGGTGGCATGGCTATTACGTCGGACGATAAGCTTGCATTCGAGCTTAACAGGCGCATTATCTTCGGCGAGAGCCCGGAGGTGCTCTCTTCCAACTACCGTATGACCGAGTTTGAAGCAGCAGTCGGTGTAGAACAGCTCAGGAAGGTCCCGGGATATCTCAAGATTTACCGTCAGGGTAAGAAGATACTGGATGCGGCGATTAAAGACTGTGCATGGCTTGACGAGCGTAAAGTTCTTAAAGGAGGTAATCCTGCTCCTTATACGTGGGCCGCAATTTTCCGCGGGGAACGCAAGCGCATCGAATACGGCGTATTCAAAGCAGCTGTAAAACAGGCGGGCGGGCTTTTCGGGTTCGGGTTTACGCAACGGCCGGGCTATATGTATGCGATGTTTCGCAGGCCCAATGCTTATAACAATAAGGGCTGCCCGTACAACTGTCATATGTATAAAGGCAATGTCAACTGGAAAGCCGGAATGTGCCCCAAAGCTGAAGACGTGATCCCGCGTCTGGTCACAACCAGCAACATGCAGCTTACCATGAAGGCTTATAAACAACGTGCTGCTATCCTGAAAAAGGCTATCAAGCTGACCGAAAGCGGCAAAGTCGAGCCTCTTGAATATACCGACCTTGATAAAAAAATCCTGAAGCTCGTGAAGGAGCATAAACAGCTTGAGCCCATAGAAGTAATCGGGATTTTTGATAAAAAGGGCTGGGGCCATTATGATGAGCACAGTATGTTCCGCCAGATGGAAAATCTGCGTGAGTATTTCCCGTATAAGCTGTCACACGCAGGGCCGCGAAAATATGCGTATCATGACTTGTCATAACAGAAGTCAGAGATCAGAGGTCAGGAAACAGTGGGCAGAAATTATCAGGAATGCTATATCTGAAAGGTTCTACATATTATGTCAAAACAATTTGAAATCGTGTTTGAAAAAAGCGGCAATACAGTAACCGCGGATCTTCTTGAGGACAAAGCTCCTATCACCTGTGAAAATTTCTGGGAAGGTATTGCAGAACCTGTCAGTGACAAGCTGCACCACGGCGGCGAGACAGGTCCGGAGATGTGGGTATTTGTACCCGAGCCCAAGGAGGAACTCCCGTATGAGAACTCAACCGTGTTCCCGGAGCACGGCGATATCCTTTTCTATCATTACCGCCAGCCCCCTACACGTGACGGGATTATGATATATGATATCGGTATCTACTGGGACCGGGGGCAGAGCAGGCTCAAACAGGGATGGATCGCTGGTAATCTCTTTGCCCAGGTCAGGGGCAAAGAGCAGATCGATATCCTGCGTCAGGAGGCCGGTCGGCTGCTCATGGAAGGAACGGGCACAGTCATTCTCCGAAGGAGCAGTAAAAGTTGTAGTTAGGTTAGGGTCATGAAGCCGGTTTAGGAGTTGGGTCGGGTAGTTGGGAATTGTTAACCTTACCTTAGCCCAATAACCAAACTTGCATCTTAACCGTAACCCTTACCTAATTAACTAATTCATGGAGGAGCATATTTTGAGCAATCTTAGAATTGGTGTGGCCGGCCTTGGCCGCGGCAGACAGTTTGTGAATATATTCAGAAGTCTGTCCTCCTGCATTATTACTGCTGTTTGCGATAATAATCCCGAAGCACTTGAACCTTTTTCAGACCTTGCTGCATATACAGATTACGAAGAATTCCTGCATGAGGACCTGGATGTGGTAGCTGTTATCACCCCTGGACCCGGCCATGCGGAACAGTCGATCAAGGCACTGAAGAGCGGAGCCCACGTGCTGTGCGAAACACCCAATGTCTACTCTCTGGACGAGGCCCGGCAGGTCCTTTCCGCGGTTAATGATACAGGCCTGAAATATATGCTTGCAGAAAACTATCTGTGGGATGAGTGGGTGCTTGATGTAAAGCAGAAAATTAATGACGGATGTCTCGGTGACATCATCTATGCGGAAGGCGACTACACACACGACTGCCGCGATCTGATGCTTTTGGACGACAACGGATATGTTCCATACAGCGACCGCGGCAAGCATCCTGACGCTGTAAAAAGCTGGCGGGCCACCGGCCTGCCCCCTTTAGTCTACTGTTCCCACACACTGGGTCCCCTTCTTTTTCTGATGGATGATAGAGCTGTCTCGGTTACAGGCTTCAGCACCGGGAGCAGGACTGCTCCTGATCTCGGTGCGATCGATCTTGAAGCTGCATTAATCCAGACTGAAAATGGTGCTGTCATACGGATGACCAACGGTTTCACGGTCGCGCATCCCATGAGTACATTCTATAAACTTGTAGGAACTAAAGGGTCAATTCAGTTCGGGAGCATCACTGGAAATAAATTCCTTTTCTATTCAGACGAAGACCCGTCATGCGGAAAAACATGGCAGGAGATCCAACTTAAAAATAGCAATACAACCAGTACTGAACAGATGATCGAAGAATTCGTGACATGCATCATAAACAAAACCCCCCTTCCGCTTGATCCCTTCAGGTCCATGGAAATGGTCCTCCCCGGAATACTCGGACATGAATCAGCACTGCAGGAAGGAGCAAAGATTAATATTCCTGATTTAGAGAAACAATAATAATATGTAGGGGCGGATCCATGTGTCCGCCCTAAGCAGAAAGAAAGACCAAAAGTCTGCATGAAAGGACAATTATGAACGGAAAAGTAATTACTGCGCGGGGACCTGTGGATCCGCATGAACTCGGGAACGTGCTGATGCACGAGCATCTGCACTGCGATATGTACGACTGGAATAAAAAAGAGCTTCTGAAAGAGGGACAGCCCATGACAGAAAAGCGGCGCGATTACATGATGAAGGAAGCAGTGCCGTATCTTGGAAAATGCACAGAACAGGGGTGTTTCGGTTTTCTCGATGCAACACCCTCCCCGTGGCGTGCATGGCCCGAATTTTATAAAGAAGCTTCTGATGCTTCGGGAATGCATATAATCCTCTGCACCGGATTCTACAGAGAAGTCGAAATGGGAACTTACTGGGTCAAAAATGAGGAAGATTCCATCTGGCCTTTTGTCAAGCAGGCCCCGTTTGAAGAACTGGCAGACTTCTGTATTAAGGATATCCTTGATGGTATACACGGAACGGATGTTCACGCAGGAGCCATAAAGCTGGGTACCAGTCAGCCGCAGATGACAGAGGCGGAAGAAAAGGCACTCCGCGCAGGAGCACGTGCACAGAAAGCGACCGGTGTGCATATTACCACACACTGCACAAAGCTCGGAGCGGAATCTTCACAGCTTTCCCTATTTGATGAGGAAGGTGTTGATCTCACCAGGGTTGTTATCGGCCACACTGCTCAGCACCTTATGGATAAAGACTGCAGGAAAACATGCATGGACTGGATGAAGCAGGGAGCCAATTTTCTTCCCACGAATATGGGTATAGGTGATAATCCGAATTCATGGGAGCCTCTTATCCATGCGATTCATGAAGTGTTTGACGCAGGCCTTGGGGATACAATTGCAGGCTTCGGCCTTGATTGGGCATTCTGTTCCGAGTCCGGTCCGTTCGGCCCCTGCAGTTTTATTCCGCCTCCCCCTTTTCTCCATATGTTCACGCATACGCTTCCTGCATTCCGGAAAATGGGCTTGACACAGGAGGAGGAAGAAGCTATAATGGTTACGAATCCCAAGCGGATTTTACCGATTAAGATGTAGCCACAGAGACACAGAGACCACAGAGAGATAAAAAGATATATTTAAAAAAGAAAGACAAGATAAAAAAATTGGACAGGATCACAGGATTGACAGGATCATTCGATTGCAGAATGCGGAGCAAACAAAACGGAACAAGGGGAGAAATTTTCGATTTTTCTTCTTCTGCTAATGACAAATGGCTGATGACAAATGACGCGGGACAACTTCACTCCCCGTTCCGCGGGCTTTCCCTCGACACCCGCCACTCGTCACTTTATCCTCCAGCAAAGCTGGCTCTCTGACCTCTGATATAAAAGGAGAAAATATGGAAGCTACACAAAAAGCGCCTTCCCTTGATGACCTTGAGCTTTTTGACACCTGCTGTACATTGGGTACCGGTGTATTTACCGGTGTCTCGGAATGGATCACTCCGGAAAATGTCATTGCCATTCTTGACAGATATCATATTAAAGAAGCGTTAGTCCACGACCACCATGCTCGGTTTATTTACCCGCGTGAACACGGCAATACCCGTCTTCTTGAAACTGTGAATAACATTAAACGCCTTCATCCTGTATGGGTGATTGATCCTCCAAAACAGCCGGGAAAAGGTCCGGCTGAAAACCTTGTGGGATCCATGCTGAATGCAGGTGTTCAAGCAGTGCGTTTCCGCATGAATACAATACCCTCTTGTGCATGGATCTGGAAGGATCTCTGTACTGCGCTTGAAAAACACAGTCTTCCATGTTTTCTTGATTTCGGTGATGTGAGCACACGCGGGGATGTATCTGATACTGATGTGACCGGGATCAGGGAGATATGTCTGGCGCATCCGGGTCTCCCCTTTGTCCTTTCGCACGTAATGGGGGGTCTCGGTGTTCATCCGGCTATTATGTATCTTATACGACGTGTGCCGAATCTGTATATTGATATAACCGGTATACTTGAATACTGGCGTGAGACTGCCAGGGAAGCAGGCCCCGAACGTGTGCTGTTTGCTACAGGAATGCCTTTTACTGAACCCGGCATACTCATCTCAAACATCCAGTATGCTGCCGGATTCACTGATGAGGAGAAAAAACTTATGGCCGGCAGTAACTTAAGACGTCTTTTAGGGAATGTACAATGAGCACGGTTTTAGAGAATTGGATCCAGGGAAAAGGTCTCCCTGATACTCTGGTCATTGACGGGCATATCCATATCGGAGCATGGCGTCATAATTATACATTCCTCAGCCCGGAAGAAGCTGCTGAAAAATCTGTTCATCTGTGTGATGCACACGGTATTGATGCATTCTGTTCAGTTGCGGGCGGATATACACATCAAGGTGCTGATTATAGAAAAGGAAATGACTTTCTCCTTGATGTATGGCGTATGATCCCTGACCGCATGATCCCGTTTCTCAGTGTAAATCCGAATGATTCTGAATCAAATATCATTTCTGAACTTGACCGTATGTATTCTGAAGGCGTGCGTTGCATAAAGCTTATCAATCGTTACCAGGAGAATTATCCCGGAGACGGACCTAATCTCATGATATTGTATGAATATGCATCTGAACATAATATGATAGTATTTAACCACGCATGGACAAATGAAGTTATAATGGAAATTTCAGAGATGTTTCCCGGAGTCACATTTATTTTTGGTCATTACAGCAACACCCGTGATCCTGTTCTGAACTCCCGCCCAAATGTGTATACTAATATTTGGAACTACGGAAATCTCGGCTGGATTGACAGAGGTATTGCGAATTGCGGTCCGGAAAAATTTATGCTCGGTTCCGACGGTTTTCTTAATCCCCTCTCAGCAGGTATCGGCCCTGTTGTTTTTTCTTCAGTTTCTGATGATGACAAGCGTTGCATACTCGGTCTTAATTGTGCACGCCTTCTTGATACAGTCGGTGCACTCCCTGAAAACCTTAAGTTAAGTTTTTTGTCTTAAGGACAAAAAACTTTATTACGCGCTTAGCGCCTTTTGAATGACAATGCGTTGTCGTTCGTTTTGTTTTTTTTGGTAATGAAATAACGATGGTTAAGTCACGATTTTATATTATAACGCGGACATAGAAATAACAAAATATACATTCAATTCCAGTTATGCGTCTGTTCATACCATTACTTTTTGGAGTTGCGGGCCTGTCCGCGTTATTCATGATACTGTTTTTCTTATATCAGCCGCTAATTTCACCCCGATTCCATTTACATTCATTAGTTCCTTTTCATTAGCGCATATTATTTTTTCAATGCTTCCGAAATATTTAAGCAATGCCGATGCTGTTTTTGCTCCAACTCCCGGAAGTCCTTCAAGAATAAACATTTTTCTTTTTTTCAGCCCCTTCGGCTTCTTTCCCCTTCTCATTGGCATATCCTCTTTTACTGTTATGTGCTGAGATCCTATAAGCCATATATGCAGAGCTGTATCTCTAATGTTTTTTGAAAAAATAATTGGTACACGCCATACAAGTTGAAGATTTATTACAGCACCTTTTACAGCGTTTTTATTTATATTTATCGGAGTATTGCAAATATCACCTTCAATTACTAGAAAAAACTGTTTAAAATATTTCCGTATCCTTATCATCTGCGAAAAAAGTCTTCCGTCAATAATCGACTGTATAAAATCAATTGACTTTTTTCTCTCAATACATATTTTATTATCAATAATATAGTCACCTGTGCCAAGCCTTTTAAAATCCAGAACTATCCCGTATCTTTTCCCAAGTATTTCAGGAATACCGCTTTTCCGTTCCCTGTCATCAACTGTTATCTTTAACTTTCCTCCCTTTTTTTTGTCATATAACAGTCTGTATTTTCCTCCGTCTTCCCGCACTAATATCATGACTTTTATCCTTCTACCATAAATACACGCATCATTCCTTCCAGAATAACATACACATCAAATATATGCATGTTTTTCGTAATGTATCTACAAGTTTTTCTTCGTTACCTACTAAAAAAAACTTTACTAGTAACTCACATTGAATCTCCTGAACTCCCCTTGGTCCGGTTCCTCCTGCTCTGATGCTGAACATATGTTCATGCCCATCCTCTCTTTAATTTCATTCAGGAATTCCTCAATTTCTTTTTCTTCCCCTTCAGTCACAAGCTCAACTGACCCATCGTACATATTTTTTACATACCCTGTAACATTGTACCTGCGCGAGATCATTACAGCAGTGAACCTGAACCCTACCCCCTGAACATTCCCCTTAAAGTTTACACGTTTTCTCATAATACTTCCCTGGGTTTAGAAATTCATTATTGCATGAAATCTACATATGAACATGTTATGTTTCACGTGAAACATATTCATTATATAAAAAAATTGCCCAAATCAATCAAAAAAATAAAAAATATATTGACTTGTGATCACATTTTTGTAAAATTTCCTTTTATTTTACACTTATCGGAATAGACATGGCATTAACAATATCAATAGCCAATCAAAAAGGTGGGGTTGCAAAAACAACAACTGCCCTTAACCTTTCAGCAGCACTCTCTTTTGCTGCAAAAAATGTCCTCCTTATGGATATTGATCCTCAGGCCAATGCAACCGCAGCTCTTCTTGATGATTTTGAATCCCGCGTAAAAAACAGCTATACAGTATTCCTTAACCCGTCCTCAATTAATGATAACATAATAAAGACAAAATCCGCTAATCTCTCGATCCTTCCGAGTACACCTGCCCTATTAAACCTTGAACGGGATATAGGCCAGGCAGATGACAGAACTGAACGTTTATTCAAAGCGCGAAAACAAGTTAATGATATGTTCGACTATATTATTATTGATTGCCCTCCCTCCCTTACCCTTATGCCTATAAACGGCCTTACGGCATCAGATTATGCCATAATTCCTATTCAGTGCGAATATTTCTCAATGGAAGGACTCTCTCAGATCATTGATGTCATTAGCGAAATACGGGAGACCAAAAACCTTGGATTGCGTGTTATGGGCATACTTCTCACCATGTATGACGATTCTGTTGAATCTGCCCAGGAAGTCATTGACCAGGTGAGAGAGGTATTTACTGAAAAAGTTTTTACAACTGTAATTCCAAGGGATCCCAGCTTGAGTGAGGCTCCGAGCCATGGAGTTTCAGTATTTGCATACGATGTTTCATCACACGGTGCATTCAGTTATATTAAATTAGCAGAGGAGGTATTGGAACATGGGGAAAATAGGCAGGAAGCTGAGTAACATACTGTCAAAGGATAAAGGCCGGGCAAAGAATATGTATGAACTCCATACAGACGATCCTACTACACATAAACATACAGACAGAGGAATTGATGAGATTCCTGTTGCAGAATTTATTCCTAATACATTCCAGCCAAGAAAAACCTTTGAACAGGATAAGCTTGAGGAACTCGCCAAATCAATCAAGAAAAAAGGTGTAATTCAGCACATAATTTACCGCACAACTGAGAAAGGCAATGAAATAATTGCTGGGGAACGCAGGTGGCGTGCAGCTCAAATAGCAGGCCTTCGTACGGTTCCTGCTCGCGAAATGGATGTGACAGATGAAGAAGCCCTTGAATTGGCAATTATAGAGAATATCCAGAGAGATGACCTGAATCCGATCGAAAAAGGACTGGGATTTAAAATGCTTATGGATTCCTATAACCTTACCCAGGAAAACGTTGCAGAAACAGTAGGCATCAGCAGGACAGCGGTTGCTAATTTTATCAGGCTGCTTAATCTCCCTTCTAAGGTCAAGGAATATGTTTCACGTGAAACATTGACCATGGGACACGCACGGTGCCTCCTTTCTTTGTCCAATCCTGAAAAACAGATCTCCCTTGCTGAAAAAATTATTAAACAGGGGCTATCTGTACGCCAGGTCGAAGATATTATTTATGGCTCAGAAAAACAAAAAAGGAAGAAAAAAGCTGAAACGCCGAAAGACCCTCATATCGCGGAACTTGAAAACAGGTTTAAACAGGCTCTCGGGGCCAAAACAACCATTAAAAACAGGAAAATTAAGGGAACCAATAAAGGATCAATAATCATTAAATACCACAGCAATGAAGACTTTAACCGCATTGCTGATAAAATCGGAGTAGAATTATGACGTACCAGATCCTTCTTTCAGAAGATAAAACTGAGCCCAGTGTAGTTATTAAGGAAATAATTTCTGAAATTGATACAAATATTGAAATTTCTGAAGCTGAGAACGGAAATGCTGCTCTTGAACAGGCAACATCGTATGATTTTGACCTTGTCATTATTGACCTCGGAGCATCCGGTATTAACGGTATTGAGCCTCTGAGAGTCATTCATATGAGCGAACCCGACCTTCCTATACTTGTTACTGCCAGTATAGAAGAAGAGGAAGTGAAGGAGGAAGCTCTTAAGGCCGGTGCCAATATCATCCTTACAAAACCGCTTGACCGTGCCGAATTCATTTCAGCCTTTAAAAAACTTCTCGGAATCTGAATAGGCATATATTGTGGATACTCAGACTTTTATAAAAAAAATGCCGAAAATAGAGCTCCACAGGCACCTTTCAGGAGCCCTTTCAAGCCGGGCCATGTTCGATATCGCGCTTGAGAACGGATTTCCTGTTGAAGGGACCGGGCTTGATGATTTCAGAAAGCTTACCAGCATGTACTCTGAAAAGCCTGACTTTCATACGTTTCTTGGCAAATTCATTGCACGCTCACGTTTTATAACAGATAAGTCATGTGTTGATAAAATCGTGCAGAATGTTGTTAGGGAAGCTGCTGAAGACAATATCATTCATCTTGAGCTCAGGTTTTCAGCTGATCATTTTTCACGCCATATGGGATTCGATATGGAGGAAATAACTGAACATATTATCAGTACTGCTATTAAAGAAGCTGATAACCACAGCATGAATATTGTTTTTATTATGACCTTAAGCCGTCATATACTTTTCGACATTAACAGCCAAATGGCAGATATCTGCCTTAACAGTGAATTAAGCCGTTATTTCGCCGGAATTGACATTGCAGGGGATGAAGCATCATATTCACTTGAGGAACTTATGCCTCTAATCAGAAAAGCTACTAAAGCTGACAAAAAGATAACAATACACGCTGGCGAAGCAGGGCCGTCGTCTAATGTTGACGAAGCTATTGAAGCTGGTGCTTCAAGGATCGGTCACGGAATAAAATCGTTCTCAGACCCTACCGTTCTTGCAAAGGCAGTACAAAGGGGAATACCATATGAGGTCTGTCCAACAAGCAATATTCAGACTGGCACTGTTAAATCGATTCAACAGCTTGATATTAAAAGAGTTATGAAGTCAGGTGCAGTAATTACTATCAATACTGATGACCCGGGGGTTTCTGATACTGATTTGTCGAATGAATACTCTATTATTCAGGACATTTTTCAATTAACACATGATGATATACGCAGTCTCCTTTTACATGCCGCTTCAAGCGCGTTTATATCTGAAGAGGATAAAAACATTTTAAAAAATAAAATTAATGACTACTTTAAAGATCATGATACCTTTTAAAGAAAAAGACAAGATAAAAAATATTGGACAGGATCACAGGATTTACAGGATTTTATAAAAAAAAATATAAAGCATTTTTAAAAAACATGATAATTTTAAAATATTTGTTTTGAATTTTTGTCATTAGTATTTCGATATTGTTTAGGATTTAGAATATTAGAATTTAGTATTTTAATAAGTCTGATTTCTGACTTCTGTTCTCTGTTCTCTGTTCTCTGTCTTCTGACCTCTGTTATAATCGGAGCATGTTTAATGGCATCAAATGAATTCAGTATTTGCATCGCTGTTACAGACTCTAAGGAAAATGCTGAAAAAATAGGTAAAGAAGCTGTCGAGAAACGGCTTTCTTCGGGCGTAAATATCATCACCGGAGTTAAGTCCGTATACGCATGGAAAGGGGACATAAAAACCGAAGATGAAGTTGTCATGCTTTTTTATACCCGTGAATCCCTTTCAGAAGGACTTACAACACTTATAAAAGAGATGCATCCATATGAAGTTCCTCCGGTTTCTTTTGTAAATATTACAAGCACACTTACAGAATTCCTAGGGTGGATCGGGAGCAATACTGCTTCCGATGTTGAGGATTACTGATGAGGTCAGGTCTACTTTTATTTCTGACTGTTATTGTTCTTGCGGCATTTGCTGTTTCTGTTTATCTGTTATTATGTGTGCCTTCCGATCCGAACACCAAGCAGACTCCCGCGAATAATGATACTGGATCAAAAACAATATCTGAAAAAGATGGAACACCTCAGGATGATAGCGAGATCCCTGTTCAAACAAAAGATAATTCAGCGGAAAAGCCGACACTGGAAGACCTCCTTCCTTCGCCTCACGGGTTTGACAGTCCTGAGTGGATACGGCCGGGTGTTATCGGAATAGCATTCGCTTCTCCTGAACGTACTGACATATCCCGGTCCCGCGAGGCAGCTGAAGAGCTTGCCAAAGATATCCATAAAAAAATAACATCGGATAATCTCCCGTTCCGTGAAGCTGCAAAAAAGTTTTCGGACCATCAGTCTGCTGAAAAAGGCGGGGATCTCGGTTTTGTCAGGGTCAAAGATATAGCAAATCTTCCCGGGAGCAGTCTTGCTGCTGATCTCGAACAGAAAACTGTTTCATCAATTGTGGAAGGGAAGACAGGTTTTTTCATCTATACCCGCATACCGTATGAGGCCTTGTATGCTAAAATCAGGACCTTTCCTTACGGGGACGTTGAAGGGAAAACTGTTTCAAAGGGCAAAGCCCGTTCATACGCTTATAAGCTGTATAACAGCATATCAAAGGACTGGAATCCTTTCAGCGGTCCTGAAGGCTATGTCGGGGAAGTCCTGCCCGGGATTACGGGAAAAAAGCTGTATACTATGGTTTCAGTGCTCCAGCCTGACGAGATCAGTGCCCCATTCGACACAGGAACAAGCTATGCAGTGATCAAGCGGTGCCTCCCGATACAATTCACATTTTCCTATATCGTGTTTCCTGGAGAAACAGATTCCGATAAAAAAAAGCATGCCCTTCTTTCAGAGGCGGAGAAGTATGCGGCAAAAATTAAAAGCTCAAAAGATGCATTCTATGAATTCGCGCTTTCCCATCACAAACGTCTGAAATGGGATGCACCCTGGTATAAGGTTTCCAAGGACCTGTTTACGAACAGGATAAGCAGACCTGTATATACATTTCTCAGCGGTGCAGAACCCGGAGATATTTCAAAACCCCTTATATTTTCTAACGGCGTATATATATTAATGAAAGAGCCCTTTATCAAAAGGAAATAAGACAATGGCTGCTCCCATGATCCCGTTGATGCTCACTATACTCGGATTGATAACGCCCCAGACCCTGGTCGTATCGGATGCGGAAATACACACAGGCAACGGGGAATGGCCTGCTGCTTCAGTGGTACAGTATATTCCTGCACAGCCCGATCTGTTCCTAGCGCTTAATACATCAGAAAGCGTGCGTTCAGCGTGGTCTGAGCTATGGCTGAGGAAGATGTTCGCCATACAGGAAATAAACCGTTCGATTACAGCCGAACTTGAAAAGGATAACAGAAAAAGCAGGGAAATGAAAGTCGCGGCTGATATAGGAAAACAGATACTGAAACTGAAACCGAAAGGAATAGCTGCAGGGCTATACATAAACGGTGAAAAACAATCGGTCCACATCGTTGCCGCTGCCGACTGCGACAGAATGGACACTCTCGGATTTTTTCTTGAAACCATTGCTGTTCTGCTTCAGGCTGACCGGAAGCTTAACGTCCAGAACCGCGGGAAATGGATGTCAGTCACTACGGTACGGCCCCTTGAAACAAAACTCGATATAGCAGCTGCTGTTTCAGAGGAAGCGGTCCTGTTTGAACTTGCGCTGAACGCACCCCCTGAAAAGATCAACGCTGTTATAAACGGTAATTCACCCACTGTACACAAAGCCGGCTCATTTGTCAGGCCGTGCGTTACCGCTCGCGGGGACTCCTCGGATATGCTTTTCCTTGCTGTTAATACGTCTAAGCTGATAAAAAAACTGCAACAAATCGACCTTCGTCCTCTTAAAAGCATTATCCGGATATTCGAACCGCAGGAGCTCGGCCATATAGTATATACGATACGGCCTGACGGTATACAGTTTAAAGAGCATTTCTCAGTCCTTGGTTCTTCTGAAAAGGGCCTTCTGATCCGGCTCATTAACTTTTCTGAAAATATAGACAGCGGTATTTTAAAGCTCGTTCCCGAGAACCCTCTGTTTGTTCAGACAGGAGGATACCGGTTCGGAGAAGCCCTTGACGCATGTATACGCGGCCTCAAGGAACACGAAGACACGACCCGTAACGCTCAGAGGATAGAGGAATTCTTCACACAGATGGCAGAGGAGGGCATTGACATCAGGACCAAGGTTATCAACACGCTCCAGGGGACAGGACTGTTCTGCATGACCCTGCCTGAAGCAGGCATTCCTATACCGGGAATGGCTATGATATTCAGGACCGATGCTCCGAACTCCTTTCTTGAAATCCTGGAATTAGTGCAGAATGAAAAATTCATGCTTACCAAGCGTGAGATCGGCGGGGTCTCCACTTATACAGCACAGGTTCCGAGAATGCCTGTTGTTTTAACATTCGGTGCGGTCGTATGCGAAGGCAGGAAATATTTCGCTGCCGCATCCACACCTGAAATGTTTCTTAAGATAACCAAGGCCTCATCAACCCAGGGAGGAACTGTCTTTTTACAAAAGATTAAGCCGACAATTCCCAATGAAACGCTTTTTTTCCAATACTGCAACTGCAAACAACTGGGGGAATATATATATAAATTCTTTCCAATGCTTGCCCAAAGAAATCCTCTTTTGAAAAATATCAACATGGGGAAAATCCCGGCGGCTGCTGAGCTTTTTGGCGATATGCCCGCGTATACTGCCGTATCCTTCCGCCAGAAAGGCACCGTCATATCAGCACCTGTTCCTGGAATGAGGCTCATGTCCGCTGCACCCGCGCTTCTTCCGCTTTTATGGCATACAACAATGAGGCGGATAAACGCTCCGGCGATAAGAGCACGCGAAAAAGAAAAAAATCTTGAGGAGTTGAAAGAAAAGATGAAAAAGGAGGATGTTGATATTTTTTAGGTCGACAGCCTCACTACCTTGATCAAAATCGAAAGACCAGATAAGATAAGAAATAGTAGACAGGATCACAGGATTGACAGGATTTTTATAAAGAAAAATAGAAAAGATTTTAAAAACATAAGAATTTTAAAATGTATATGGGCATCCTGATTTCCTCGCTTCGCCGTCGTTTTTGTTTTATATCCTGTAGATCCTGTGATCCCGTCTAAAAGTTTTATTGTTTTTTATTTATTTTATCTTGTCTCTTTTTATCCTGTAATCCTGTCTAAAATAAAGGGAAAAAAGTGGACCGTACCGAACAGACTGATATAATCAGGTACGACAAAAACGGGAAAATCTCTGTCACGGACACGATAGTGCGGGAGCACCCTCTTACCATACTTGTCAACGGCACAGAAATCGCAACTCTTCTCTGCACGCCTGAAAACCTTGAAGACCTTGCTGTCGGATTTCTCGAATCCGAAGGGCTTATCTCTGATCCCGAATGTATAAAAGATATCATTCTAAGCAGCAGGAACAGGTTCTGTGCTGTTGAATACTCAGGAGATTTTGAAGTTTCACTTGAATCATTCGGCAAACGGGTGATACGGTCCGGATGCAGCGGAGAAGCCTCCTTTTATCTGAAGAATGACATGGAGGGGTGCACACCTGTACCGTCCGGTTTTGAGATCGCATCAGATTCTGTACTCGCCCTTATGAAAGAGTTCCTGAAAAAAGGTGAACTGTTCAGGCAGACAGGCGGGGTGCATTCAGCCGGCCTGGCAAAAGACGGACAGATCACATTAAGCTCGGAGGATATCGGAAGGCATAACGCGGTTGATAAGATATTCGGCAGATGTTTCAGGAAGGGGATAGATACATCAGAAGCTGTTATGCTTACTACCGGGCGGATATCATCAGAGATCCTCATAAAGTGCGTGCGGCGCAGCGTGCCTGTTATTGCGTCAAGGTCAGCTCCCACCAGCCTTGCCGCAGGCCTTGCGGACCAGATGAACGTCACGCTTGCAGGCTTTGTCCGCGGTGAAAGAATGAACATATACACACATCCTGAGAGAATTGGCTAACGAATCAGCGGGTAGGGGCGTATTGCAATACGCCCCTACGGCAAACAAACTATTTTGCCTCCGACTCGTCCGCGTCAGAGCTAGGGCAAGGTAGCGCAGGGTCTTCAGACCCTGCATTATCAAAGGTAAGGTAGCCGCAGGCTTTAGCCTGCGTTCCCGGCCTATTAGGTGTCGGTTAGCTTCGCCCGCTCCCGTCACTCCATTCTTCCATAAAATTCCTTTGAATTTTCGATCATTACGCTTATAATTGCGCTCACGATATACACCGTGTTTAGCAGCTATTGAAAATAATACTAAATCAATTTAAGGTTGAGAAATAGAATGGAAAAAATAATTTTTTACTTGTGTGTTTCTGCCGCGATTATCGTAAGCTGTACCAATTCTTCAGCAATAAGATCTGATAAAGAAAAACCGGAACACGACGGGAAGGTTATAGTGGTGGAAAAAGGAGATAATAGGAAAACGATAATTATGAAAGAAGATAAATATGTAGGTATTATATATGAAAAGGAATCCTGGGAATCTGAAAAAGATAAAATTATTAAGGAAGCTCCAACAGGTGATTTCTGGACACATGAAGAAAGGATAATATTGTTCGAAAAAGAACATGGTTCTAAAAGCCTCTTAAGAAACTGATGTTTTGCATAATTGCAGAAAAGAGTTTTACTATGAATAAATACCTGATAATTCTCTTTGCTAAAGTAAAAGGGTAGAAAGGTTAAAGAGTGGAAGAGAAAAACAAGCGGATTAAAAAGCTTTATAAGTATCGTCCTCTTGGGTGCAGGGCAACCAAACATACGTTTTCGATTATTGAAAGTAATGAGCTTTGGTTTGAAAATGTTGCTTCTTTAAATGACCCTTTTGATACTTCATTTTCTTATTCAGAAGGATTTCTGTTTAATACAATTATTAAAAAACGCATGGATACACTTAATATAAGTAAGGAGGAAGCTGAAAAATCATTAGGAGAAGAACTATTAGGAACAACTGATAATCTTTATCTTGATTTAAGTAGATGGTTAGAGAAAAGGGCAAAGTTACAAGCTCAAGTATGTTGCATGTCTAAAAACTATGACTGTATTGTCATGTGGTCACACTATGCTTCAAGTCATACAGGAGTAGTAATAGAGTTTACGATCCAAGATATGAAATTGCCAATTGAATATGATGACGATATAAGAAGTGAATATTTAAAATGCAAGAAAGTAGATTACAGTGAGGATATGTTATTGGTTACCGAAAATATAATAAATTTAGAAGAGTATTTAGATAGGGCAATTTATACAAAATATATCCATTGGGAATATGAAGGAGAATATAGATTTATCCTTTTCAAACCCCAAGATTATTTTAAAAAAGGGAAATTAGTAAAGTTTGAACCAGCTATTATAACAAAGGTTTTATTAGGAAAAGATATTAAACCTTACCATGAAGATCATTTAAGAAAGATATGCAAAGCTAAAGATATCCCTATTGCAAAAATGATAAGAGCTGATAAAGGTTATAGACTAGAAATGGAAGAAATAGCATGAACCATAAAAACTTAGTGTCTTTGTGTCTTAGTGGTGAGTAATAAAAATGAAAAAGATAATATTTGTAATCACTGTATCCCTTTTGGTTTTAAACATTTTAGGCTGCAGCAGGCCTTTTGATAAAAAAAGAGTTTCACTTAAAGAGATGGAAGCAAAGCTCAGCCGGAAGATCACATTTGATTTTCTCGAAACACCTTTAGAAAAAGCCGTTGAAATTCTCTCCGCGAAAACCGGGATTAAAATAATGATTGATCCTCAAGTTAAAACAAAAGGCAAAGAGGTGACCTTGAGAGTTGAAGAAATGAGGTTCGAAGCAGCTTTACACTGGATAGCACGTCTCTTGGATTTATGGTGGGAAATAAAGGATAATGTTATAATTTTAGAGCAAATTGGAATGGGGGAAATAATAAAAAAGACCTATGATATAAGCCCTCATATTTATATGGGAGGAGATAATAAAGATGATTTATCATTTGAAGAATATTTAAAGATAACAATAAAGAAATCAATATACCCTGAAGTATGGGTGAAAAACAAACATGCAATAAGAATAAAAAAAGGCAAATTAGAAGTTTTTGCACCTGGTCATATTCATAGGATGATAGAGGGACTATTTTATAATTTGGAACACATGAGCATATTGGATCCTTCTCCTGAAGATTATGAGAATTTCAAGAAAGAATATCTCCGGGATTACAAGAAGAAAGATAAAATAGAATGAATACTCTTATGAAAGCAAAATGGTCATTTTAATTATAATCTTAAGTTTTGGGTAAGGAAAAAATAATATAAAAATATCTTGACAAAAAACCGGGAGTGTGTATAATTGCAATTCAAATGCAAATATACACATGGAGAAAACAGTGGCTGAAAAATATATTCCAAGGTCTATAGAGAAAACCCTTAAAAAAGCAGTTAAGCAGTTTCCTTCAGTAATTGTAACCGGGCCCAGGCAGTCGGGAAAAACCACTCTGCTCAAGCATGTCTTCGGGAAAAAATATACCTATGTGTCAATGGAAAAGCCCGATCTTAGACTGATGGCCGAAGACGATCCGGACCTGTTCCTACAGAATTATCCGCCCCCGGTTATTATTGATGAAATCCAGTATACACCAGGGCTTTTCCCCTATATAAAATCAATAATAGACAGTAACCGGTCAAAACCAGGGCAGTTCCTTTTGACAGGTTCCCAGATATTTCCCCTTATGGCAGGAGTAAGTGAATCGCTTGCTGGAAGGATAGGAGTATTCACACTCCTCTCATTTTCATGTAAGGAGCAATTCGGGGATACATTCAGCTTGAATATTAATAAGCTGAAGAAAAGGATATTGCTTGGAGGTTTCCCTGAAATAATTACAAGCAGGAATATCGATATTAATTTATGGTTTGCCGGTTACATGCAAACCTATCTTGAGAGGGATGTAAGGCAGGTAAGAAATATAGGGAATTTAGGTGACTTTCAGCGTTTCCTGGAACTTGCAGCAGCAATAAACGGCCAGATTCTAAATCTTTCAAATCTCTCTCAGGATCTTGGAGTCGCTGTAAATACTGTTAAAGCCTGGATATCCATATTAGAAGCTACCGGTCAGATAGCTTTAGTCCGTCCTTATTTCAGGAATAAGGGAAAACGGATAATAAAGAGCCCAAAAGTTTATTTTCTTGATACAGGTTTATTGTGTTATCTGAATGGTATTGGTTCTGTTTCACAAATATTTAAAGGGCCGTTTTCAGGACAATTCCTTGAAGCCTCTCTTTTGGGGGAAATAATGAGGAGTTTTCACAATAAAGGAATGATACCCCGTGTATATTGGTGGCGGACTTCTCATGGGGATGAAGTGGATTTTATAATTGAGAGAAAAGGAAAACTAATCCCGATTGAAGTCAAACTGTCTGCAAAGACCGATCAGAGACAAATTAAAGGACTTCGGTCCTTCTGCGATTTGTTTAAGGACAGGATATCCAAAGCATATTTTGTCAATTTAACAGAAAAAGAACTGAAGATCGGCGATAAGATATTTTCAATACCATTTGCCGGATTTATCACAGGTGTATTGCAATAAACAGAAATTAACTTTTCCCGGAACGAACAGCGATAGGCGAATACTTCCATTTTTAGCCTTAGCTGATTTACGTCCTGTTCCCAAGGATATTCTTCCAATTATGAAAGCAATGCTTCGAACCGACAACCGGATTAACAAAATAGGGGCTATCTTCATGGTCGGGATCATGGGCAGCAAAAAAGAACTCTCCTTGCTTGGAGAGATGTATGATAAAGCGGAAGGAATATTTGTCCGTCAACACCTGAACTGTGCAATTAATGCCTTATACAACGGGGGAAGAATTGAGGTCCGTAAAACCTATTTTGAAATCGAATCCAATCTCCTCGATTTACGAAAACGCTGATAAAACCGCCATCCGGGGACTGGTATAGGGGGACAGACTACCCCAGAACAATAAAAACACAGGATGACAAAAAAGGGGTGTATTCCGCTAAAATCTGATTGAAATCGGGGTGGTTTTTACAAAACAGACGATTCCCCGCCAGATTATAAAAAACAGGGAAAAATTCCGGATTTCAGCCGGAAATGCCGAAAAAAGCAATAATAACCGGATTTATATTCTATTGAAATATATAGAGTTATACACAATATTGAAATTTTCTGCATTTTTTCGAAATATTCCGATTTCAAAACAGCACCTTACATTTTCGTGTAAATTCATCCCCATTTTCAGCAATTTCGCCAATTTTCTCTTAAAAGGGAAGTAATGCATCCTCCTTCCCTTGCTTTTCCCGTTTCGTCTTCTGACCCCTAGCTCACCTAGCTCAGGCCCCTGACTCATTTTCCTTGTACCTACTTTATTGTTCCAGTCAAGCCTTATGAATTTTTTACTTGAAATCATTTTGTTGACATGTATAATCCGTGATTACAACCTATACTTCCTGTAAGGACATATTATGGAAGAGACCGCGACGTTTGACCTTAAAATATTCGAGGATTTCAGTGGACAGAAGGATGAGCTAATCCCTCTGCTTCAGAAAGTTCAGGGCCATTATGGCTACCTTCCTTCTGAGGCGATGGAAAAAGTAGCCGATTTTACAGGTGTTACCAAGAGCAACTTATACGGCGTTGCTACGTTTTATGCCCAGTTCAGATTTTCTCCCATAGGCAAGGAGCATATAATGGTATGCCGGGGCACTGCATGCCATGTTAAAGGAGCTGAAAATATCAAGGAGGCGATCGAACGTAATGTAGGCATAAAAGAAGGCGAGGTTACTCCTGACGGAAAGTATTCTCTGGAGACCGTGGCATGTATAGGGTGCTGCAGCCTTGCTCCCTGTATCATGGTCAATAAAAAGGTCCAGGCAAAAATGACAACGAAAAAGGTTTCCTCTATATTTGGAAAGGGGGAAAACAGTGAGTAATACATTTAAGGACCTGAGAAAAAAGGCCGAAAGCAACTGGAATGAACTTATTAAAGGAAAAAAGCCGTTGATAATAGTTGGCACTGCTACCTGCGGCAAGTCTGCAGGAGCCGATGAAGTCCTGGAGAGAGTACACAAGATTGTTGATGAAAGAGATATTGATTGCAATATCATTGAGGTCGGCTGTATAGGCTTGTGTTACCGTGAACCTCTGATGGGAATTATCAAACCTGACTCTCCCGGCATCTATTACGGCGACGTGACTCCTGATATGGCAGTCGATCTGATACAGAGATATATTGAGAATGGTGATACTGCGGCTGAGCACGCGATCGGTACTTTCGGTCAGGGTTCGATCGAAGGTATTGACCCCCTGGCGGATACTCCTGTTTTAAAGCTTCAGGTCCGAAGGATACTTAAAAACTGCGGATTCATCGATCCGATGGAAATAGACCATTTTATTGCTCAAGGCGGCTACTCCGGAGTCGAGAAGGCACTCGGTATGGATCCCGCCAAAATTGTCAACGAAGTAAAAAAAGCCGGGCTCAGAGGCAGAGGCGGTGCCGGGTTTCCAACCTGGAGAAAATGGCAGTTCTGTATTGATGCAGCAGGTGATCAGAAATATCTTGTATGCAACGCAGACGAGGGTGACCCCGGTGCTTTTATGAACCGCTCTGTACTCGAGGGCGACCCTCATGCTCTGATAGAGGGAATGGTCATAGCGGCATACACCCTTGGTGCTGAGAAGGCTTATATCTACTGCAGGGCTGAGTATCCCCTTGCGCTTGTCAGGCTGAACAATGCGATTAGCCAGGCAAAAGAGTACGGTCTACTCGGTAAGGATATCCTGGGCTCCGGATTCAATCTGGAAATAAAGATCAAGGAGGGAGCAGGTGCTTTTGTCTGCGGTGAGGAGACAGCGCTTATAGCCTCGATCGAGGGCGAGAGAGGCATGCCCCGCACACGCCCGCCTTTCCCTGCTGTTTCCGGGCTGTGGGGCAAACCCACTATAATCAATAATGTGGAATCACTCGCTAACATATCCCTTATACTTCGAAATGGAGCTGAATGGTTTTCCAAATACGGCACTGAATCAAGCAAGGGCACAAAGACGTTTGCACTGGTCGGAAAGATCAGAAACTCCGGGCTTGTAGAGGTCCCGCTCGGAATAACCCTCAGGCAGATGATATATGACATCGGCGGAGGTATTCCCGGGGATAAAAAATTCAAAGCCATCCAGACCGGAGGCCCGTCAGGAGGGTGCATACCTGCTGATCTTCTGGATACGCCTGTGGATTATGAATCTCTGCAGAGTGCAGGTGCTATAATGGGCTCCGGAGGGATGGTTGTAATGGACGAGGATACCTGCATGGTGGATGTGGCACGGTATTTCCTTGATTTCACCCAGAAGGAATCATGCGGAGAATGCGTTCCCTGCAGGCTGGGCACAAAGCAGATGCTGGATATTCTTGAGGACATTACTCAAGGCAAGGGAAGGCCCGGAGATATCAGCCTGCTGCAGGATATCGCCCAGGGGGTCAAATCAGGAGCTCTGTGCGGCTTGGGCCAGACAGCTCCCAATCCGGTCCTTACCACGATACGGTACTTCAAGGATGAATATGAAGCCCATATTCAGGAAAAAAGGTGTCCTGCTAAAGTGTGTAAAAGCCTTATACGTTATAGGATAGATCCTGATAAATGTGCCGGCTGTCATACATGTTCAAGGGCTTGCCCTGCCGGCGCTATAGAGGGAGAACGCAAGGAAGTACATGTGATCGATGAAGAAAAATGCATAAAGTGCGGATTATGTTTTTCGAGCTGCCCGGAGAAATTCAGTGCAGTGGAAGTGATTTCAAAGGGTTTGTTAACGGAGACACGCAGTGAATAAAGAAGTATCCCTGACAATAGACGGACAGAGCATCTCAGTACCTGAAGGAACAACGGTTCTGGAGGCAGCGCTTGATAGCGGGATATACATACCGCATCTCTGTTACCATCCCGATCTTGAGCCTGTCGGCGTATGCAGAGTATGTATGGTGGAGATCGGCGGCAGGATGACCATATCATGCAAGACTCCGGTGCAGGACGGTATGAAGGTGATAACGGATTCTCCCGCAATAAACCGGGTTCGCAAGACGGCTGTTGAGCTGCTCCTGGCCAACTATCACAGGGACTGCGCAACATGCGACAAAAATTCAGTGTGCGAACTGCAGCGTGTGGCCCGGTATGTCGGTGTCGACCCTGAAGATCTGGACCATCTGAGGCCGCCGGATTCCTCCAAGGGCATTGATACGTCCAATCCCTTTTTTGACAGGGACCTTGATAAGTGTATTTTATGCGGCATATGCGTAAGGACCTGCCGGGAGATAACCGGAGTGAGCGTAATAGATTTTATCAACCGGGGGTACAAAACCACTATCGGGACCTTTGAGGACCAGCCGCTCAAGGAATCGCCCTGCGGTTCCTGCGGCGAGTGCGTTGTACGGTGTCCGGTCGGAGCTCTTACTCCGAAAGAACAGGAGGAACCCTCACGGGAAGTGCTTACAACATGCAGTTACTGCGGCTGCGGCTGCGGCATATATCTTGGAGTGCGGGGCGACAGGGTCGTGAGCGCGCGGGGCGATATAGATAACCCGGCGAGCCTGGGCAGGCTCTGTGTAAAGGGGCGGTACGGATACGGATTTGTCAACAGTGAGGATAGACTTACCAAACCCCTGATAAAAAAGAACGGGGAATTCGAAGAGGTTTCCTGGGACGAGGCTCTGGAATATACAGCTTCAAGGCTCAGTGAGCATAAGGGGGATGAAACAGCAGTACTTTCCTCTGCCAAATGTACTAACGAGGAAAACTATATCATACAGAAATTCACGCGCGCAGTTATGGAGACCAACAATGTTGACCACTGCGCGCGATTGTGACACGCTCCTACAGTGGCCGGTCTGGTCGCGACATTCGGCAGCGGGGCAATGACGAACTCAGTACGTGAGATCGGTGATGCTGACTGCATCCTGGCCATAGGCAGCAACACCACCACTTCACATCCTATAATCGGGTTCGAAGTCGTACGGGCTAAAAAACAGGGGGGCAGACTGATTGTTGCCAATCCGAGGAGCATAGACCTGTGCCAACATGCGGACCTTATCATACGGCACAAGCCGGGAAGCGATGTTGCTCTGCTTATGGGCATGATGCGGATCATTCTTGAACAGGGGCTTGAGGACAGCGCTTTTATAAAAGAAAAATGTGAGAATTTCGACGCATTCAAAAAATCGCTTGAGGAATTTACTCCGGAGTTCGTTCAGGAGAAAACGGGTGTCGATATTGACCTGATCAGGGAAGCAGCCGTAATGTACGCTGAAGCAGATGCCTCCTCCCTGCTATATGCAATGGGCATTACCCAGCATACACACGGTACGGACAATGTAATGGCAACTGCCAACCTGGCCATGCTTACGGGAAATGTGGGAAAGCCCTCAACCGGTGTGAATCCTTTGCGGGGCCAGAACAATGTACAGGGAGCATGCGATCTCGGAGCTCTCCCGAATGTATATACCGGATACCAGAAAGTGGCAGACCCGGAAATACAGAAAAAGTTCGAATCCGCCTGGGGCGTCAAGCTGAGCGATAAACCGGGAATAACCCATACTGAAATATTCGACCAGATACTCGAAGGCAAAATAAAGGTTCTGTATCAGGTCGGTGAGAATCCCGTACTGAGCGAGGCCAATGCCAACCATGTTAAAGAGGCTATGGAGAAAATCGACCTGTTTATTGTACAGGACATATTCCTGTCCGAGTCTGCTGAATACGCGGATGTGGTCCTGCCCGCAGCATCATTCGCTGAAAAAGACGGCACATTCACCAATACCGAAAGACGCGTTCAGCGGGTGCGCAGGGCGATCCCGCCCAGGGGCGAGTCAAAATCGGACTGGGAGATCATCTGCGAAATCGCAAAGAAGATGGGTGCTCAGGGTTTCTATTTCGGTTCCGCTTCAGATATCATGGATGAAGCAGCTTCCCTGACCCCGATCTACGGAGGCATATCCTATGACAGGATAGAAAAGACAGGGCTGCAGTGGCCCTGTCCGGATAAGGACCATCCGGGCACTGTATTTCTGCATAAAGGAAATTTCAGCAGAGGCAAGGGCATGTTCCAGCCTCTGTCCTACAGGCCTCCTGCTGAAGTCCCGGACAAGGAATACCCCCTTGTACTTACAACGGAACGGAGCCTGTTCCATTTCCACACAGCAACAATGTCACGCAAAGTAAGCGGCCTGAACGAGCTCAGGAAGGAAGAGCGTGTTGAGATACACCCTGCTGATGCTGAAAAACTCGGAATAAAGACCGGAGATAGAGTGACAGTAACATCACGCAGAGGTTCGGTCAAGGCTAAAGCATACGTGACAAATGTTTCCCCTGAGGGTGTAATATCAATGACATTCCACTTTGCAGAAACACCCACCAACGAGCTGACCAACTCCGCTCTTGATCCTGTTTCAAAAATTCCCGAAACAAAGGTGTGTGCTGTCAAAGTGGAGAAGGTCGGGTAATACCTGATTTTTTTCAAGACCGAGATCGAAAAAAATAACGAAAATATATAGCAGCGCAGGATCAGTCTGGAGCTGCAGATCTATGCAGAATCGGCCTTACTTTTCAACCCTTCTATGGACTTTTCGCTATATTATATATTAATCCCAAGGTAGGCGCAGGCTTTAGCCTGCGAATGTATCTAATAACAAGGTGAATATCGAACGCAAGCTAAAGCTTGCGCTTACCTTTTTTGGAAAAGGAAAACCGCACATGCTTAAACACAAACAGGCCGCACTCCTGCTGGTTCCGGTCCTTATTCTGTCCGTATACGGTCATGTATGCGCAGGTATATTCCGCAAAGGGCCCTACCTTATATATCCCAACGACAATACAAAGATGACGGTCTTGTGGCAGACCATGAAAACTCCAAAGGTCTGTTTTATAGAATGGGGAGAGGAGAACGCATTTGCTGAAAAAGCTGAGGTAACAGAATCTGACAATACTGAACACGGCCATCAGTTCAGCTATACTATTACCGGACTCAAGCCCGGAACACGGGTATTCTACAGAATAACCGCTAACGGAGAGCAGGAAGCCGGCTCATTCCGCACCGCTCCCCCTGACATGGCCGGATCTCTTTCCTTTTACGCATACGGGGATACCCGTTCACACGTTGATGACCATAATGCTGTTGTGGGACAGATACTTAAGGACATGGGCATATCCCTGCACACACGCCAGACCTTTGTGATCCATACAGGCGATTGGGTAGACGCGGGCACAGAGGAGCATCAGTGGGATGATGATTATTTTGTCCGTTCGCAGAAGAACCTTAACAGCATGCTCAGGTACATGCCTGTTATGGGATGCAGGGGCAATCACGAAGGGCCTGACAGATCCAGCCTTTTCACAAAATATTTGCCGTATAATTATAAGGAAAAAAACAGGGACGCCTGCTACTACTCCTTTGACTACGGTTCTGCCCATTTTACAGTGATAGACCAGTATGCGGGAGACATGTTCAGGGACGGGATCAAGAAAGGTTCCAAACAGTACAAATGGATCAAAAAGGACCTGGCAGCTTCGAAAAAGCCGTGGAAGATCGCACTGTTCCATGAACCCGGATGGAGCGCAGGAGGCCATCGGAATGATGAGGATGTGCAGAAACTTCTTCAACCCCTGTTTGAAAAGTACGGAGTCCGCCTTGTACTGGCCGGCCACTGCCACTTCTATTCCCGCTGCGAAGTAAACGGCATTACCCATATAACCACTGGAGGGGGAGGAGCTCCTCTGTACGAATCCGACGAATCCGCCCCGCATGTGATGAAATGTAAAAAAGTACACCATTTCGTCCGGGTGGATATAGACAAGGATACCATGCATATAACAGCTATAGATAAAAACGGAAATATAATCGACACAGCAGTCATTCCTAAACAACGATCAAATAATCATTCCCTGCTGTATGTAATAATTGCCGCTGCTGCTGCAGTACTGACCCTTACCGCAGCCGTATATATTACGACAAGAAAAACAAAGATAACGTCAGCATAAAAATAATCACCCCTGAAGCAACAATGCATGTCCTGCATACCTGATGCTGTTTTGCCCTCCCCCCATTGCGGGGGAGGATTAAGGTGGGGGGGCTGTACTTGAAAAGCAGGTGTCGGGAAGCTTCGCCCATAACTCATTCTATAAAATTCCCTTGAATTTTTAATAGCTACCCGTATAATCCAATCCCGTTCCAATAAAGAACATGGAGATCTTGTATGCTGAGAAACATACTCAAACCCTCTGCCGCCCTGATCCTCCTTTCGCTTGTATCTGTTCCCTGCACAGCAGAGGAAAATATATTCCGCAAGGGACCTTATCTCATATACCCAAACGACAATACAAAGATGACGGTCCTGTGGCAGACCGTAAAAACCCCGAAGTCCTCCTTTATTGAATGGGGTGAACAGGGGAACCCGTTTTCCAATAAACGGGAAATAACTGAATCGGACAGCACGGAACATGGTCACCAGTTCAGCTATACTATTACCGGGCTCAAGCCCGGAACACGGGTATTCTACAGAATAACCGCTGACGGAGAGAAGGAAGCCGGCTTATTCCGCACTGCTCCTGAGGATACGGCTGATTCCCTGACCTTTTACGCAATGGGCGATACAAACACAGACCTGGCTGACTTTGATACTGTTATGAGCCGGGTTTTCAGAGACATGGGAACAGACCTGTCCTCCAGACAGACCTTTATCCTGCATGCAGGCGATCTGGTCGACAATGGTACAGTTGAACCGGACTGGGACAAACAGCTCTTCACCCCGTCAAAACGGCACATTACGACCATGCTCAAATATCTTCCTGTAATGGCCTGCAGGGGCAATCATGAAGGGTATAAGGGAACAACATTATTCCCGAAATATTTGCCCTATAATTTCAAAGAAAAAGATACTGACAGATTCTATTATTCATTCGATTACGGACCTGTTCACATCGCTTGTGTTGACCCGTATGCGGGTGATATTCCGGCACAGGCTTTCAGCAAAGGAAGCAGACAGTATACATGGCTTGAACAGGATTTAAAAACAGCAAAAAAGAGATGGAATATAGCCGTGTGCCATGAACCGGCCTGGAGCGCACGGGGCGGACACGCTAATAATGAACATGTGCAGAAGTATCTTCATCCTCTATTCAAAAAACATAATGTACAACTTGTGATTTCAGGGCATAATCACTACTACGCGAGGTGCGCTGTAGACGGCATAGTCTATATAACTACAGGTGGCGGAGGCACTACTCTGCGTACGCCCGACCGCAATCAGCCGTATCTCGAATTCGCTTTAAAGACACACCATTTCCTCCGGATAAACATCCAGAAAGATACCATGAAAATCACAGCCGTCGGAAAGGACGGCACTATAATCGATACAACAGACATTGCATATGAAAAGCAAGAAAATGAAAACATCAATCCGAAATATTGAAGAAGAAGATCTGGAAGAGGTGTATGATATAAACCGGCTGAATACCCCTCATGTCAGCGATATAACAATGGACGATCTTTCATGGCTCTGCAGCAGGGCATGTTTTAAGAAACTAGTTGAGAACGATGAGGGAATTCTCGGCTTTATGCTATGCTTTTTCCCGGGACATCCCTACGAAAGCCCCAATTATCAATGGTTTTCCAGACATTACGACAATTTTTTGTATATTGATCGTATCGCCGTACGTGAAAAAGCGCAAAGAAGGGGAATAGGTTCTTTACTGTACAATAAAGCAGAAGATTTCGGAACCGATTCAAACAGTGAATATGTATGCTGCGAGGTCAACATAAGGCCAATGAATGAAATTTCCCTGCAATTTCATGAGAAGCATAATTTTATAAAGGTCGGTGAGCAGGATACCGAAGCCGGCAAGAAAAGAGTCGCTTTACTTGTAAAGAGATTGGGAGAATAGAGGACAGACCATCCCGCAAAAGAACCTGTAAGCAGGAAGCTGTTTCTATTAGGTACCACAGGTTCCATTTTCCTCTTGACAATATGTATATGTATAATATAATCATCTAAATAATATACCCGAAGAATAGTGCATTAGTGTGTCAGTTAGCTGAAAATATAACCTACAGGAACCCTGATAGCCGTGTAAAGGCTGTACTTTATGGCTGAAAAGGAATTAGACCCTAAAGATATTGTCCTTAGGATTATCAAACATGCTTCTGAATCAAGGAGCAGTGATATTCATATCCAGATATCTCCTCCGGTTGCAGATATATTGTTAAGGATCGATGGAGTTCTGCAGAAATCAGAGACAATTACTCATACTGATATCATGCGGCTTGGTAACCGGATTATGTTCCTTGCCGGACTTAAAACGTATAAGAATGATATCCCCCAGGAAGGAAGAATAAAAGGGGAGGAAGTGGGAATTGACGGATATATCAGGGTTTCCTGCTATCCTACGGTAAGCGGACTGAGAATTGCCTTAAGGCTTCTCAGAGATAATACGCACATAGCGACTTTAGATAACCTCTGCTTTCCTGAATATGCACTTAGGAATATCAATTATTTTCTGTCTAACCCGGGGGGGGCTATGCTTTTGACAGGCCCGAGCGGAAGCGGAAAGACAACCACGATATACGCATGTCTGAAAAAGCTGCAGGAAACAGGGACAAGCCATATTGTTACTATTGAAGACCCGGTTGAATTCAAGCTGCCGGGAATTATGCAGACCCAGATCAGGCAGGAAGTGGGACTTGATTTTGCAGAAGCTTTGAAAAAACTTTTAAGACAAGACCCCGAGGTAATTGTAATAGGGGAGATAAGGGACAAGGACACAGCTAAAACCGCATTCCAGGCTTCTTTAACAGGACATAAAGTAATTTCAACAATACATGCAGGAACCGCGGTTGAAGTGCTGGTCAGATTAATCGAGATCGGCCTTGATCCTTCTATTATTGCCTCTTCGCTTGCTTTAGTAGTTGCACAGCGTCTTTTACGAAGAGTGTGCGGAAGTTGCAAAGGAAATGGGTGTGATGAATGCGGGACAACGGGATATTTTGACCGTATTCCTGCAGTTGAAACTCTTCAAATAGGAAGTAAATTGAGAAAAAATATAGCAAACGATTTTGATGAAGACACGATACGAGAAATCGTTGAAACCGACACGTTCATTAATCTCAGAAAATGTGCAGAACAGCTGCATAACAGAGGCTTGACTACAGAAGATGAAATACAGAGAGTTATAGGAACATAATTTGATTAATACTGCTGAGTTCGCTTATTTTAACCGGCAGCTCGCCGGGCTTTTAAAATCGGGTATTCCTCTGGAAAAGGGTATTCAGGAGTTATCTGAAAAGAGTGAAGGGGAACTGCAAAGGCTCTTTTCTGAAATGGAACAGGAGCTGAAGAAAGGAGTCGCTTTTGAAGATATTGTCAAAAAGAGGGAAAAAGAACTTCCGTCATTATATACAGACCTTTGCAGCATAGGAGTCAAATCCGGAAATCTTTCTGAAGTACTTGAAACATTTGCTTCGTTTGCGATCAGGGAAAAAGGATACAGGGAAAAGCTCAAGCTCGTTAGAATCTACCCGGTGATCGTTTTGGTTTTTTCATTAATAACAGGAATTATTATTACCGTAGTGATGCCCGGGTCTGTCAGTGAATTGCTGTCCGGCGGGGACGTTGCTTATTCATTCAGTATAAAAAATATTATATCCGACGCTGTCTTTATTTTTATCAACTGCTGCATTGCTGTATTGATTATAATGCTCCTAGCGGGATTTCGTATGCCGTTCATCAATAGAGAGATACTGATATGGAAGTTTCCTCCGGCAAAATATGTAAAGATTTCAGTACTAAGCTCCATGTTTAATTATCTTAGCTCTAACGGAGTACCCCTGTCGCAGATCCCGGGTATAGTAAAAAACAGTATTAATGATAGTATCATCGGGGCATTTCTCACAGATGTTGACGAAGACCTGAAAAAAGGAAAGGGGTTTACCGAGGCTTTACACGATAACGCTCCTTCAGTTATCCCCGCTACATGGCTCTGGATTATACAAATGAGCAGGGAATCCGGTGCACTGGAAAAAAGCTTTGAATATCTTGAAAACTACTACCGGGAAAAAGCAGATGTCCATATAAAGCTATGGATCGGAGCAGCACTTCCTGTATTAACAGCCGCTGCAGGGATCTTCATTTTTGTAAATATATGTTTTATGATCCATCGTTTTTTGCCTCTCTTTGCGGAAGTAGTAAAAACAACGCTATGAGAAAAAATATTTCGGGTTTTATGTTTATCGAACTTATTGCAGCTATTGCTGTGTTTTCATTCGGGATCGCTACATTTTACACTTTATTGTTCCATCAGGGAAAGATGACCCGTACTTTTTATAAAAACATTACAGTAATGCAGACTCTTGAAGGAGAATTTATCACGATTCAAAGCGGACAATGGAATGCATATCCCCGGAATAAAGAGATTGCATATAAACCTGATCCGTCTTCATGGAAGAATTATCCCAGAGGGGATTTTTTCCTGAAGATAACGGATTCAAAAGAATATAAGCATACAGTCAGAATAAGATTGCGATGGAAACCTGCCTCCGATAATGCAGTCCCGGAGAAAGTATTGACTGGATATGTCTACACAGGAGAGGGGAATGAATAAAAAAGCGGGTATGACCCTTATTGAGACTGTTGTATATATAGCAGTGTTCAGTATTGTTGCAGGCAGTGCGGCAACAGCATACATACATCTTACCGGATCCGCCAAGCTGCATTCGGATTATCTGTATGATATAGAACGGGCAGTAAAAGGGTGTGAGTCGATTAAGAAAGATATAAGAAAAGCACAGGATGTATTGAAGATCTACAGGACATTTACTGCAAGCGGCACATGTCTAATCCTTTCGCAGAATTCACAACAGACTGTAATATATCAGTTTAAGCAGGGCAGGCTGTATCGCTGCTGCATGAATAAAAAATCCATTGCATGTAAAACACTTTTTATGGATGATATCGAAAGAGTAGATTTTTCTACAGACACTGGATCAGAAAATGTAATAGTTAAACTTCAATTAATACTAAAATCGCGGAGCAGAAAAATGAATGTCAGGCCTTTTTTCGCTTTTTCGGAGATTGCAGGATGCGGAGGGTATTATGCGCAGAACAAGTAGAGGAACTGCCCTTATTACAGTATTGTTATTAATGACAGTATTATCCATATCAATAGGATCCCTGATACCTGTAACTACTTCTGTAAACCGTTACACCTGTGCTGCCGAACACCGCATGCGGGCAAAGTCATATGCAGTCTCCGGTATTCATATTGCACAGTCTGTTATCAAAGAAAAAACACCCGGGATGTTTACACAAATCCTGACCATAGATAAAGGCAGCATTGAATTAAAAATTATACGGGAGAAGGATTTCTTCACAGTGATCTCCTCCGGTTTATCAGGGGGAGAAAAGTATGTTGTCCGCAGAAAGATGAAATAATGGGTATAACTTCAGAAGATATATTCTATTTCACGAAAGAATTTACAGCTTTATTGAACAGCGGATCATCAGAAGTGTCTGCCCTGGAACATATTGAACTCCAAGCCCAAAATAGAGAGCTGCAGAGACTGATCAGAAAATCAATTGAAAGCATGAAAGGGGGATATCCTTTTTCAGAATCTCTCAGAAAATGCAGGAAAGAGCTTCCGTTGGGTTATATTGAAACAGTATCCATCGGTGAAGAGACTTCCTCATTAACAGCTCTTCTTTCCGAATATACCGATATGCTGGGAAAATGGATCAATATTAAACAGAAAATACTGCAGATTTGTATATACCCGGCAATTCTGTTTACCGTATCGGGCCTGATCCTGATTTCGGTCAGCAGTCTTTCTTTCCTGCTCCCTTCTGCCTCTCCTGCTCTAGCCTTTTATTATAAATATCTGGGTTTGGGGGCAGGAATAATATGCCTCGGTACAGGCTTGATGGTACTTCTGAAAATACCGGTATATAAGCTTGGAAATATATTTCCCGCACTGCGGAATATCATTATATTTAAATGTTCAACTGTACGGAATCTGTATCTGATGTATATCGGTTCTGTGCTCAGTACATTATTGAAGGGAGGCGTTTCATTACAGCATGCAGTAAAGCTCCTTCAGGAAAATAATTTTCCTTCTTCTGAAAAGAATGTGTTTGCCCTAATATATAAAAATCTTTCAGATGGGATCTCAGTACACGAGTCCTTTATAAACGCTGATCTGTTCCCTGAATTCTGGGCTCATTTTATCAGGGAAGGAGGACAAAATAACCTCGCCTCGGTTTTTCAGGACCTGCAGCATATACATTTTTTAAAGACCAGATATTCGTTTAACAGGCTGTTCTCATTTTTAAAGCCCCTTGTGTTTTTAAGTACTCTATTCATTATCCTCCATTTAAGTGCATCGATGACAGGATCTATCTTCGGGGAAATTTTAGGCTTTATACGCCTTATGATATCTATAGGAGGCGATTATGCGCAACCAGATCATGCCGCGGGAAAGGCAGTCGCTTTTATACTGTTGGAAATAATATCCATCGGCGGAATATTTTTAATCTCATTCATATGGGCTTCGATCACCGGGTATTTTGAGCGGGGATATGCGCGGGGGGTTCTATTCCTGACTGAGTTAAAGCATTTATTGACATATAATGTCCCATTCGAAAAAACCATTGGAATAATCGGAACGGAATCCTCCCTGTTCAATAGAAAATTCAGGAAAATAAGTGATGCTGTTGCTGAGGGGATTCCTATTGCTGAAGCTCTCCGCTTATATTACCCTCGCGTTCTGCCGTGTCATATCTGGGATACCGTAATTACGGGAATTGAAACAGGGAATATAGATAGCAGTTTAGAAAGTGCCCTATCTGTCCTTGAGGCAGGACATAAGGAAACCGAATTTTTCTGGAACAGGCTTATATATTCTTCAGGGCAGTTCGTGGTCCTTCTCCCGATACAGCAGCTCATTGCCTGGGCCATTATTCCAAAATTTAATTGTATGTTTGAGGAAATGGGGATTGATCTTCCTCTTTTTTCCAGACTGATAAGCTGGACATTCAATACGATCGTATATGCCAATATTGTGCTTTCAGGATGTATTGCAGCAATGATAATATTAGTGATCCTCAGATGGATAGGAAAAAAGGACAGGATTGTATTTAACATATGGGAAAAGATATTTATGACAGTCCCGTTTCTGGGAAAAGCATACCGGAATGAACTTATAAGTTCATTTTTCAGTTCAGCAGGGCTCTTGCTTGAAAAAGGCCTTTCAGAAAAGGAAACTGTAGTCCGGCTGAAAAATATACATTTCAGTCCGTGGCTGGAAAGAAAATACACTAAAATCTTTGAGTGCATGGAACAAGGATATGTGCTTTCTGAAGCCGCAAAAATGGTATTTAAAGGGAATAAACCGGTTGAACGCTATTCAGTATTGCTCACCCTCCGTTCGTATGACTCATATATACCGGCCTTAAAAAATATGGCGGATATTATCCGTACAGAGAATGAAATTGCTGTTGTAAAAGCAGGTCAGATTATTCCGCCTGTAATACTTATTATGTACGGTATCCTGCTGGGGTTTTTTGCGATATCCGTTTTTTATCCTTTTATAGCAATAAGTCAACATATGGTACTATGGTAGTTTAAATTTAATTTAATAATAAAGGGACAGACCACCTTCAATAACGGCAGTGCAAGGACTTTAAACCCTTCCAAAAAAGCCGGATTTTCGGGAAAATCAGTCTTAAATAGGGATCATTTTGATACGATACCCGATTCTGTACCGGATAGTGAAAAAACGGTGTGAAATTTAGAATTCCATGCGTAAAGAGGGAATAACGATAAAAAACAAGAACTATAATGTATTGACATTGCAAGGCTTATAAATATATTTACATTTTTTTGCATTTTTTCGAAAATTTCCGATTTTAAAATATCTGCCTCCATTTTAGGGTAAATTCAGGTCCATTTTCAGCAATTTCCCAATTTTTCCCTGATTGCAGCTCCCGGCAAGCCCTTTCCTCCCGCTGTTTCCATTTCGCCTTCTGACCCCCTTTACAATCCTCTTTCAGCTGTCAGAAAGTTTCTTTATTTCTATATGGGTGAAATTGACCCTGGTATTGTATCCGCCTATCCCTACCCGCTTAACAGCCAGCGGATCGGGGTCTGTATATTCCAGCACCTTTTTCCCGTTAATAACAACTGTATGCTTGCCGCTTTTTTTGATCCACATAATACGGTTCTTGCGGGGTGAATAGGGAGCATGGCCGCCTCTGTACCGTATGGGGAATCCATGCTTCTGGCTGACCCGGGCAACCTCTTTTCCTTTTCTGTACAGTACGGTTGCCGAACGGTTTTTTGAGTTAACTTCAAGGATATACCCGTTTGAATACGATGTGTCCTGAGAAAGGGCTGTCCGTATATTGTCAAAGGGATAATGGACATGGGAGGGGTTCCTCTGCCACCCGAACCACTCACTGTTCTCTTCAATGCTGAAGGCAACCGCCAGGTCCGGGCTGTATGAGTGTTTGTTCCAGAGCATGCCCTCGCTCTTCGGAGCGATCAGGGATATCCAGCTGGACGCAAGAATGCACGCGATTCCGCCGTGATCGACCCATGTATCCCCCTCTCTTCGCCAGTCTGTCTCCCTTCTGTCAAACGAGTATATCGATCCGTATTCGGTCCGTCGTGGAATTGAAAAGAGGATATCATCAAAAGACACTGTTCCCCTCTCAGCACTGATTATGATTCTTCCTCCGCTTCTTTGTGTATACTGTTTCCTAAACACCCATGCCCCGTCCAGATACACAGTATACCAGGTGTGTCCGGCCTTTATTACTACTCTGTGCTTCTTCCCGTCATCCGGTAATGATATCTCCGTTTCGGAGGAAGAGGACTGGACAGCTTTTCCTGAGATATACACCTTTTCTCCGGATCCGGTCCCGGCATAGAATGAAACATAAGCCTTTGAAGAAGAGGGGAGTTTTATATCCATGCGCATAGTAAATTCACTGATGATCTCGTGACTGTGGATAAGTACGGCATCCGGCCCGGTTCCTGTGCATGTGCCGTTTGAGACGCGCCAGTGTCCGCTTTTTTTTACCCACAACGAGCCGGTTTCGTGCTTGCCGACAAGATGCTTCATCTTCTGTCTTCGCTTCAGTTTATCCCATTCTCCGGAATTCTGCATCTCTCTGATCTCGTCAGGAGTGAAATCAAGATAGTCGGACGGATCAGGCACTCTGTTTGTACTAAATGTATAAGGTCCGATTTCAAAATCATCCTTAACCGGAACTGCATACCGTATCGCGATCCTTTTGATATCGGTTCTTCCCTTGTCCGCATGCAGGGAAAGTCTGCCGCTTTTTCCTTCAGAACCGGTTTTGAAAACACGGATCCCGCCTTTTTTTCCGACAGGTATAAGAAACGGATACCGCAGTGAACATTCGGAAGGGGAATCCTGATGCTGTTCAATGAATACCTCAGCTGTTTTTTTTTCAGACCCAATACTTATTGATCCTGATTCTCCGGTCAGTGCACGAGAGCGGCCCTTCTTTTCTGTACGGCACCATCTGCTCTGCTCTTCAACGCTCCACGGTATTGACCGGGCTGAATTGTCATCGGCAATCCAGGGGATCTCGGTAATTTTTACATCATCGAATTCCGTTTCGCCTGCACGTACAAAAAATCCGGGCCTTTCGTTTCTCACAGGAGCATTGAAACCAGTAATCACGGTCTTTCCATCAACTGAAACACGGATGAACCACGCCCACCTTTCTATTACCAGAGAATGCCACTGTCCAGGCAGGATCAATCCGGACACATCCGCCTGCACATGTATCCCCGCTCCTTCCACCTTTATGTGTGACATGCTGTCTTTTACAGATACGGATATGTAGATACCCTTCTCATGTTCCCTTTCCCCCTTAATAACCACACCTGAAATGCTGTCTTCAAACGGGGAGAACGCGCATTCCATTTTCCATCCCGGCCAAGGAAGCTCCTTCACCATTATAACCGCCTCTGTATTTCCAGGTTTTCCCTTAAGTGCGTACTGATAGGGTATACGGTTCGGGTCAAAACTGAACGTTATATCCCAGGTTCCGGAAACTGTTTCCCATGCCCCTATGCCGTGTCCCGGCGACCGGTTGAAATCGTCGTGAAATCCCCGTATCTCCGGGGTCTCAGTATGTCCTGATCCTGATACAAGGGGAAAACGGTGTTCTTCCTCCTTCAGACATCCTGTCAGAAACATCACTGCGATTATTAGGCCGGTTGAGAGCAGAAGACATGTATTAAATACTGTTTTGTACATATTGCTTTTTCTGAATTATACAGAAATTTTCTAGTTATACTCTGCCTCTTTATATATGTTGAGATATTTTTATGCGGACTGCGGGACAGGAGAGGGAACAGGCTACTCTGTAATTATGGTAGTATACGTGCGGATTTTTTGATATTACCCGGGTTTTGCCCCGAATCAAGCCCGGGATGCAAGCACATGGAGGCGCGCTGAAATTTCGTTAGCCTTCGGCTGTACCCTCTTTGCCTCGTCGGCAGAGCTCCTCGGGTCCGCTTAATCTCTGACTCAAGCGGTACGTCTATTTCATTGTGAAATTCTTTTTGCAGGTTATTGTACCGCCTAAAGGACCTGTATCAATACTGATGTCCATTTTATAGCTTCCCTTTGGTATTTCAACGAAATACCCGCAGGCCCCGCCTCACCCAAACTCGAATTTATTTAATGCGGCAGTATCGTCATGAACCGTTTTTTCATCTTCATCTTTGATAATCACATGCGCTTTTACCGAATTATCGCATTGTACAGATGCATTGCCGCAGGTCATGTAGATGCCGATCCCCACACTCCCCTGTTTAGGCCTGTTAATTTTGGTCTTAACCGAAATTTTAGGAGTGCAGAGAAAATTCCATACTGGTGCGTCTTCAGGTTTGGATGCCGGTTTCGGCCTGCCGTAAATGGAATATTTGAACAATTTCGACCCCTGCTGCAATTTGAGGGTTCCCTTGATCCGGTATTTTTCCCTGTTGTTTTTGAAGTATTTGACATACGTGAATTTCAATGCACAGTTATTTTTACTTTCACTGTTTTCCGCTTTGCCTTCATCCTTGTTCTGATCCTTCCCTTTCTCATCAAGAAAAACCTTGAGATTCAGGTGAGGAAAGTATGAATAAAAATAACTGCTTTTTTTTCTTGTGCTCGCATTGAGTTTTTTTGCGTCTTTCAGTGTGCCGCCGGACTCAGTACCGGCATACATGATGTCATACCCCTTGTCTGTGCCTTGTGATTCGTCAAGAAGGAGTGATACTATCTTTGAAGCATCCCTGTTCAGAGCTATTTTGATCCAGCCTGGTTTCCCGGACTTGATCTCAGGGTCTCTAACCGTGCCCTGTTCGTCACATACAGAAGCTGCAGATAAAACAATAACCGTCAGTATTATTGTGATAAAAAGTCTTTTCATATCGACATTCCTGTGCATTAATGGTGATAATTTATTACCTATTGATATAATAATGACATATTTTCATTAAAATGTCAATAAAATGCTAAATTTTTTTCAATTATTTTTATAACTCTCGATTTTAAAAGCGGAATCTATTTGGAATTTGTGGTTTGGTGCTTGAGATTTGGAATAGACAAACTGCAGTTTAAGCTGCAGTTTGTCTATTCCTCCTTATACCCTCTGTCCATGGCGTATTTGTTGTCCATATCGGCTTCGGGCTCTACCGGGTATTCACCGCTGAAGCAGGCGTGGCACCAGTGGTCAGGGCTGTTTGTGCATGAGAGGAGACCCTTGACGCTTATGTATCCCAGGGAGTCCGCGTCAATAATAGAACGGATCTCCTCAATTGAATGGGTGGAAGCTATCAGTTCATCCCTGGAAGGGAAATCAATGCCGTAAAAGCAGGGATATCTGCACGGGGGAGAGCTCAGCCTCATGTGTACTTCTGACACTTCCGCCTCCCGCAGACATGCAAGCCGGCTCTTTGATGTGGTACCCCTGATCAGAGAGTCATCAACAACTACCAGGCTTTTCCCCTGTACCTGGTCCCTGATCACGTTCAGCTTCATGCGTACGGACACTTCACGCTGGCCCTGCTCTGGCTGTATGAAGGTGCGGCCCACATAGTGGTTCCTGATGAATCCACGTTCATAGGGGATACCGGCACCGTGGGCGAATCCGATCGCTGCTGAATTCCCTGAGTCGGGTACTGATACAACCATGTCGGCATCAGCAGGCTGTTCCCTGCTTAGGCAGGTGCCCAGGCATGTCCTGAACTTATGTACATTCATACCGAAAATATTGCTGTCAGGCCGCGCAAAGTAGATCATCTCAAAAATGCAGTGCGACGGTGTTCTCTCCTCAGGGGAAACAAAGAACGATGACTCAATCCCCTTATCACTGATGGTTACAATTTCACCGGGCTCAACCTCGCGCAGATACCTGCCTCCGAGTATGTCAAAAGTGCATGTCTCACTCGCGATAACATATCCGTCACCCAATGTTCCAACAGACAGAGGCCTGAATTTATTCGGATCGCATACAGCGGTTAATGTATCCTTTGTCATGAATAAAAACGAGTAGGCACCCCTGAGCCGCTGCAGGCAGTGGCTCAGATGTGTTTCATCCTTGTGTAGAAGCTTGGGACGCGCCATGAGATGCACAATAACCTCGCTGTCTGTTCCGGTCTGGAATATCGATCCCCCCTGTTCAAGCTCCTTTCTGAGCGTACGCGCGTTTACAAGGTTTCCGTTATGTGCAACAGCAAGAAGCCCCTGTGAATAGTCAACAACCAGTGGCTGAATATTCTGTGGCTTGCTCGCACCTGATGTGGAATAACGCACATGGCCTATCGCAATATCCCCTGAAAGGGTTTCCAAGCTCCGCGCAATAAACACTTCGCTGACAAGTCCCATTCCCTTCCTGCTTCGCACATTTTCTCTGTCCGACACCACAATACCCGCGCTCTCCTGCCCCCTGTGCTGAAGCGCCTGCAGGCCGTAGTATGTCTTGAGCGCAGCATCATCAATTCCGAACAGACCGCAGAGGCCGCATTCTTCCCGTATTGAATGTGTCATATTATGAAGATGTGCTGTTCTCAATAGAGGTCTTTAAAAAATCACGGAAAAGGGGGTGTGCATTTGTAGGACGTGATTTAAACTCGGGATGGAACTGGCATGCAATGAACCATGGATGATCCCTGAGTTCCACGATCTCAACCAGGTTTCGTTTCGGTTCAATTCCTGAAATGATCAAACCCGCTTTCTGGAACTGTTTCTTGTATGCGTTATTAAATTCGTACCTGTGCCTGTGCCGTTCTTTGACAATCCCGGCCCTGTATGCTGCGCTTGCCTTCGACCCTTTTTTCAGTCTGCAGGTATAGGCCCCCAGACGCATGGTGCCGCCTAAATTCTTTACCTGCTTCTGCTCTTCAAGGAGAGAGATTACCGGGTATGGCGTTTTCTTGTTCTGCTCAGTCGTGTCAGCTTTTCTGAATTTCAATACATTGCGCGCAAACTCGATCACTGCACACTGCATGCCGAGGCATATGCCGAAGAAGGGGATGGAATTCTCACGCGCATACTGTATGGCCTTTATCTTTCCCTGCAGACCTCTCTGACCGAATCCTCCGGGAACAAGGATACCTGATGCATCTTTGAGGAGTTTTTTTGCCCCTTGCTTCTCGATTTTTTCAGCAAATACTTTCATAATATTCACCTTATACCCTGAGGCAAAGCCTCCATGGTATAAAGCTTCGTATATCGATTTATATGCGTCCTGAAGCTCTGAATATTTCCCTACAACTGCAATATTGACCTCACCTGCAGGATTAATAATATTGTGTATCATGTTCCTCCATTGTGTGAGACGGGGTTTGCGTACCTTCAGGTTAAGCCGTTTTCCTATCAGTTTATGGATATTGTATTCCATGAGAATGAAAGGCACTTCATAAATTGAATGGTCAACATCTTTTTCCTCCACAACGCATTTCTCATCCACATTGCAGAAAAGGGATATTTTCTTCCGCGCTGCTTTTGTGAGCTTGCGGTCCGTACGCGCTATCAGGATATCCGGTATTATCCCGATCTCCCTGAGCCGCCCCACACTCTGCTGTGTAGGTTTTGTCTTTATTTCCCCCGCAACTTTAATGTAGGGTACAAGGGTAAGATGAATGTAGCATACATTCTCACGCCCCACGTCGTGGCTGAACTGCCTGATCGCTTCAAGAAAAGGAAGCCCTTCAATGTCCCCCACCGTTCCCCCGATTTCAGATATCACAACATCAGTATTGCGTGTCGCTGCTTTTCTGACGCATTCATTTATTTTGTTCGTTATATGCGGGATAACCTGAATAGTACCGCCGAGGAATTCTCCCTTGCGCTCGGCATTAATCACCTCATTATAGATCCATCCTGCTGTAAAATTACTGTTAAAATCTGCATCTATATCAGTAAACCGTTCATAATGGCCCAGGTCCAGATCAGTCTCCGTACCGTCATAGGTTACATACACTTCGCCGTGCTGGTATGGATTCATGGTGCCGGGATCGATATTGAGATAGGGATCGAATTTCTGAAGCTTTATCTTCAAACCCGCCTCTTTAAGTATAAGGCCGATCGAAGCCGCGGTCAAGCCTTTGCCCAGCGAGGATATAACACCGCCTGTAATAAAGATATATTTTGTCATTCTTAATTACGTCCTGAATTATACGGATGAGAACTGTGCAATGTGTTTCCCCGGAAAAAGTTCCGCAGCAACTGTGCGGTAAAAGTATATTATACCTGTCATCCGGATTTAGCAAGGAAATTCTTTTTTTTCATTGCGGGAAACATGCGCTCCGCCGCGTCCGCCGCCATGACAGAATAGTTCTATCAAGAACAGGCAAAACCAATATTCAAGTATCATGGTAACAAAACTGGATTGCCCGGATAAACTAGGCAATGACAATTTTTAATACTTTTGACCTTCGACTTTCGACCTTTGACTTTTGACTCAGAGAGTATGCCATGCGTCGTGTGCCGGGCAGGCGCAAGACCTGCCCCTACATGTTTTAAATGTCATAGTACAAAGCGAATTCCCACGGATGGGGCCTGAGCGCAAGCTCATTCACCTCGTTCGTCATTTTATATTCAATCCATGTCTTGATCACATCCTCAGTGAACACATCCCCTTTGAGCAGATACTCATGATCACTTTCAAGCGCCTCAAGCGCTGCCCTCAGGGAGTGAGGCGTATGCGGCACTTCTGCCAGTTCTTCAGGAGGCAGGTCATAGATATTCTTGTCAAGGGGCTCGCCAGGATCTATCTTGTTCTGTATGCCGTCAACCGCAGCCATGAGTATCGCAGAAAAGGCTATATACGGATTGCAGCTCGGATCCGGACATCTGAACTCCACACGCTTCGACCGGGGAGATGCCGATACCATGGGCAGTCGTATAGCCGCGCTCCTGTTCCTGCTTGAATAGGCAAGATTCACAGGAGCCTCAAATCCGGGCACGAGCCGCTTATAGCTGTTCGTGGTCGGATTGGTGAATGCGAGAAGCGACGGAGCATGCTTCAGGATCCCACCTATTGCGTACATCGCCTCTTTGGACATGCCGGCGTACCCATCTCCGGCAAACAGGTTTTCCTCATCCTTCCACAGGGAAATGTGCACATGCATGCCTGTCCCGTTGTCATTAAACAGGGGTTTCGGCATAAACGTAACCGTTTTTCCGTATTTTACAGCTGTATTCTTGACAACATACTTGTACTTAAGGAGATTATCAGCCATTCTCACAAGGGGACCATACTTCATATCTATTTCAGCCTGGCCGCCTGTAGCCACTTCATGGTGCTGACATTCTATAGGCACACCGATCCTCTCCATGGTCAGCATCATGTCATTCCGTATATCCTGCTGACTGTCAGTGGGAGGAACGGGGAAATATCCTTCCTTGTACCGGGGTTTATACCCAAGGTTCGGGCATTCCTCCCGGCCGGTGTTCCACCGTCCTTCAACAGAGTCGATATGATAATATCCTTCATGCTCATTCTGGTCAAAGCGGATATCATCGAATATAAAAAATTCGGCCTCAGGACCGAAATATGCGGTGTCGGCAATACCTGTACCCTTCAGATGCTTTTCAGATTTACGCGCGATATTGCGCGGATCCCGCGTATACTCTTCTCCTGTCACCGGATCGCAGATATCGCAGATCATGACCAGGGTCCGGGCTTCTGAAAAGGGATCTATAAACGCTGTATCAGGAACGGGTTTCACGATCATGTCGGACTCATTGATCTCCTGCCACCCGCGTATGCTCGATCCGTCAAATCCAAGCCCTTGTTCTAATATGTCCTCATCCGCTTCCCGCGCGGGTATGGAAAAATGCTGCCACAAGCCTGGAAAATCCATAAACCGAAGATCAACAACCTCAATATTCTCTGCTTCAATCAGATTTACTACGTCCACACGTGAATTAGGTACGTTCATAACATGCCGCTCCTATAATAAATTTCCGCTTAGTATTTTTTCATAAATAATAAAGGAAAAAATACATGCAATAGATATGCCATAATCATGACACTATGTTTTCAGTCTTATTAAAAGTACATTATTGTACATAAATCAATAAATAAGCAAGAAAATAAAATCTGAATATACTATTTATTTCCTCCTTTTTCGTAGATTTATACCCAATATGCCTACATAAATGTAGGTTTTAGCTGCTTTTTCATATATTTCCAGAATCAGTCTTATTATAGTAGGATACCGTTAATATATTGATATAATACAATTTATATATAATTATCATACCAACGTCTTCAACACGCCAGTGTTGGAAAAACTCTTTATTTTCTCTGGCACAACTTTTGCACATTAAATATTCTTGCATATAGAATACTATTTTATTTTCCGGTAAACACAAGGAGACTTAACATGAATCTTCAAACACCGAACTCAAGCGAAGCAACTCATACGCGAAACCGTTCGCGGGATGTTGTACCGTGTTCCGGCCTATGCTCTATCTGTGTAGACGGATGCACGGGTAACTGCGAGATCTTTAAAGCAACATTCAGAGGAAGAGAAGTTATCTATCCAGCTCCCTTCGGCGAAATGACAGCGGGTGGAAACAAGGAATATCCGGTTGATTATTCCCATCTTAACATACAGGGATATGCAGTCGGGGCAGAGGCTATACAGGAGGCAACTCCAGACATAGCAATATTCCCGAATGTAGATACAACAACTTCCTACGGTCACATCCATACGGTGCGTATGGCCATACCTGTATTCACCGGCGCACTCGGTTCCACCGAGATAGCACGCAAGAATTGGGATGAATTTGCCGCGGGCGCTGCTATTGCAGGTATTCCTATCGTTGTAGGGGAAAACGTATGCGGCGTCGACCCTGATGTAAAGCTTAAAGACGGCCATGTAGTGGAATCCCCTGAAATGAAAAGACGCATTGAAACCTATAAACGGTGGCATGAACTGAATCCTGAATACGGTGACATCATTGTGCAGATGAATGTAGAGGACACGCGCTTTCACGTTGCAGACTATGTTATTAATAAACTCGGTGTCAAGACTATCGAACTAAAATGGGGCCAGGGGGCCAAATGTATCGGCGGGGAGATCAAGCTGGACTCACTCGAACGCGCCAAAGAGCTGCATGACCGGGGATATATTGTTCAGCCTAATCCTGCTGATACAGATGTAAAAAAAGCTTTTGAATCTGGGGCGATTAAGGGGTTCGAACGTCATTCCCGTCTCGGTTTCGTTCATGAGGATGAATTTCTCCGCGCTGTTGAGGAACTAAGAAGGATCTACGGGGCTACGAGGGTCACGCTCAAAACAGGCGCATACGGAGCACGCGAGCTGGCTATGGCCATTAAATGGGCATCAAAAGCCCGGCTTGACCTTCTTACCATTGACGGAGCCCCGGGCGGAACAGGCATGAGCCCGTGGAGGATGATGGTCGAATGGGGGGTTCCGACATTCTACCTTCAGTGCATGGCCTATGAATTCTGCATGAAGCTCGCGCAGAAAGGGGAATGGGTGCCTGATCTTGCCATGGCGGGCGGTTTTTCAACAGAGGACCATATCTTCAAGGTGCTTGCCATGGGGTCTCCCTTTTTCAAGGCCGTGTGTATGGGACGGGGCCTGATGATCCCTGGTATGGTTGGAAAAAATATCTCCGAATGGCTTAAAAATGGTGATCTGCCAAAAACCGTTTCTCAATACGGAAACAGCCCCGAGCAGATCTTTGTAAATTACGAGCTCCTCAAACAGATATACGGCGAAAAGACTGTTAAGGAACTGCCTCTGGGCGCCGTGGGCATCTATACGTTCGTTGACAAGCTTAAGGTCGGGCTGCAGGAGCTTATGGCTGGTTCGAGAAGCTTCAGGGTCGATAAGATCGTCAGGAGTGACATTATGACACTTACTGAGGAGGCTGCAAATATATCGGGTATACCTTATGTCATGGACGCGTATAGACAGGAGGCCGAAGATATTCTGGAAGGATGAACGGGATTTTAGATGGAGGGCCACGCCCTTCGACCGGGCAACCGTTCCGGTTGCCCTTGCTGTTCCCTGATCCCTGACAACTGCACCCTGATAATTAATCCCCGTCCTCTGCCTTCTGCCTTCTGACCTCTGTTTGCTGTCTACTGTCAACTGTCTGCTACTGCGCTCCCCGTCTTACCATTGCCTCGGCCACTTTTTTGATGGCTATCATGTATGCAGCTGAGCGCATCGATATGCTTTTCTCTTTTGCCAGTTCATGTATTTCCTGATAGGCTTTTACCATTTTTTTCTGCAGCTTCTCTTCGACCACTTCCTGTGTCCACCGTTCTCCCTGAACGTTCTGCACCCACTCATAATACGATACGGTAACCCCGCCTGCATTTGCAAGAATATCAGGTATTACTGTAATATCCTTTTTGAATAAAAGATCGTCCGCATCCGGCGTGGTCGGGCCGTTGGCCACTTCAGGTATCACACGGGCGTCTATCCGTTCAGCCGCCTCGCTGGTTATTGAGTTCTCAAGAGCTGCAGGCACGAGTACTGTCACGGGTATATCCCATAAAGCATCAACATCCCTCTCCTCCCCCTCACCGCTGAATCCTTTCAGTTTCCCTGTCTCCTGCTTGTGGCTTACGGCAGCTTCAATATCCAGCCCGTCTTTATTATACAGACAGCAGGATGTATCAGACACGGCAAGGACTTTAACCCCGAGAGCGGCCAGGTCATGAGCCGCCCACTGTCCCCCGTTGCCGAAACCCTGTACAGCTGCGGTACAGGTTGCCGGGTCGATGTCATGTTCATCCAGATACGCTTTAGTCACAAAAATGCATCCCCTTCCCGTGGCAGCGTCTCTGCCCAGTGAACCTCCAAGTTCGATAGGCTTACCCGTCAGTATTGCGTATTCCCAGTATCCTGTGGATTTCCGCATTCTGTCAAGCCCCCATGCCATCTCCCTTGCTCCCGTATTAACATCCGGCGCAGGAATATCCTTGTTGATCCCGATAAACGGATGGAGAGTCTCAAAGAATTTTTTGGTCAGCCGTTCCTTTTCAGGGTCTGAAAGTGATTTGTAATCCACGCAGATCCCGCCCTTGCCTCCTCCGTAGGGCACACCGACAACTGCTGTTTTCAGATACATCCAGAAAGCGAGTGCCTTCACTTCATCGAGTGTTACCTGCGGATGGAACCGTACGCCTCCCTTATACGGCCCCCTGTCATCATTGAACTGGACTCGATATCCTTCGTACGCTTTTATAGTGCCGTTATCAAGCGCAAGCGACATCCTGAAAGCAATGCTCATGTCCGGTGTGGTCATTCTTTTTATTATATCCTGGCCCTTATATGTGTTTTCCAGGTCCATCTCCTCCGCTGTTTTTGTGAACATATCCACTGCTGTCTTGAACGGGTTTATCTTTTTCATCTTTCTTCCTTTCTTTTTATTACAATGTGCGTTTTATAAATATTAAACAAAAAGGGCCTATATTATATCATTTCGTATTATAAAAACAACAAATTTTTTAAAATTTTTCTTGACTTTGCTGATTCGCCAATTACTATTTAAAAGTCACAAGTTTTTGTTTCGGCGAACGGGCCGGGACAGCTTTGTTTAATATAGATGTTTTTTGTTTAAGTAACCCTTCTATAAGAAGGAAAAGATATTGAAATTGGGAATTAGGAAATATATGTCAACTAAGGGACCTGTACTCTGCAATTGGCGGATTTCAAGGAGTAGTGTTTCGCGGCTGCTCTGCACAGTCTGAATATCTACATTAGACAACCACTGTCCTCTCCCGTATCGCCTTCATATATACACATGTAGTGGAGGTCGATACCATGATTCCCCCGGAAGCAGTCATTCCAATGATCGTGGCAGGATGCGCCGGCCTTGTGTTCGGATACCTTCTGCGGTTCCTTTTCAGCCTCATGAGTAAAAACAGCCTGGAAAACAAAGCCAGGGAAGTCGTTATGAATGCCGAAAAAACCGCTGAAGTTACCCTAAAGGACGCTGAGATCAAGGCCAAGGACATCATGTTCAAAAAACGTGAGGAATTCGAAAACGAAACCAAGGAAAAAAGGGAAGAATTCAGGGAACTTGAAAAAAGGATCAACAAAAAGGAGGACAATCTTGATGCCAAAGTGGAGATTCTTGAACGCAAGGGAAGCGAATTCAAACAAAAAGAGATCCAGATCAATAACAAAGATCAGGAACTAAACCGAAAACTTACCAAGGCCAATACCAACCTCGAACAGCAGAAAAAGGAACTTCACCGCATATCCGGTCTTTCCAGAGAGGAGGCAAAAAAAATACTTCTTGCCCGCATTGAAAACGAAGTGGACGAGGAGGCATCAGAGCTGATCAAGAACAGTATCGAAAAAGCCAAAAATACCGCTGAAAAGGAGGCATGCAACATAATAGCACATGCCATGGAAAAATGCGCTTCTGATTTTGTCTCCAATAACGTCGTATCTTCAGTAGAGCTTCCGAATGATGACATGAAAGGCCGCGTTATCGGAAGAGAAGGAAGGAATATCCGCGCATTTGAAAAAGCCACAGGCGTGGACCTGATCGTTGACGACACTCCGGAACTTGTCGTTATTTCGAGCTTCCACGGTGTAAGGCGGGAAATCGCCAGGCTCGCCCTTGAACGCCTCATAGCAGACGGCCGTATCCACCCCGGCCGTATTGAAGACATTGTCAATAAAACACGGAAAGATATCGCGCAGGATATCCGGGAAACCGGAGAACAGGTGCTTGAAGAGGTCGGCGTGCATAAGGTGCATCCCAAGCTCGTTGAGTATCTGGGATCACTCAAATACAGGACAAGCTACGGACAGAATGTTCTTCAGCACTCGATAGAAGTTTCCTCCCTTGCAGGCACGATAGCTTCCGAACTCGAGCTTGATGAGTCAACGGCAAGACGCGCGGGACTGTTCCATGATATCGGAAAGTCCGTAGATCAGGAGCAGGAGGGCACACATCTTGAGATCGGCGCGAAGATTGCACGTAAATACAATGAAAAAGATGTGATTATCAATTCTATTGAAGCGCACCACGAATGCGACGTGGAGCCAAGTTCGATATATACCGTCATTGTCAGGGCAGCCGATGCAGTATCCGCGTCAAGACCTGGTGCGCGGCGTGACACTCTTGAGCGTTATATTCAGCGGATGGAAAAACTCGAGGAAATGGCCAATTCCTTTACCGGTGTGTCAAAAGCGTACGCACTGCAGGCAGGGCGTGAGATCAGGGTTATGGTCCAGGCTAACGAGGTTTCTGACAAATCCTGCCCCAAGCTCTGCCGAGATATCGCTAAAAAGATCGAAGAAGCCCTAACGTATCCGGGTGAAATAAAGGTGACGCTCATTCGGGAAACAAGGAACATCGAATATGCCCGGTAGTAACCTGCGTGTCCTGTTTCTCGGGGATGTGTTCGGCAAAGCAGGAAGAAAATGCCTTGAAACACGGCTGTCAGCCTTCCGCGGGACGGAAAAGATTGATCTCTGTATCGTAAACGGAGAGAACGCTGCCGGGGGCAACGGTATAACTCCGAAAATAGCTGACAACCTCTTTACATACGGAGCGGATATCATCACCACCGGCGACCATATATGGGACCGGTCTGAAATAGAGGATTATCTTGATTCCCATCCGTATATCATCAGGCCGTGCAACTACGTGGCGGATGCCCCGGGAAAAGGCACCGCAGTCTGGGAACTGCCCGGGAAAGGGTGTGTAGGCATTATCAACCTTATCGGAAGGGTTTTTATGAAACCTTCCGACTCTCCTTTTTATGCTGTTGAGCAGGCTCTTGAAACGCTCAGCAACTGTTCAGCCGTTGTTGTTGATTTCCACGCTGAAGCCACTTCGGAAAAGATCGCAATGGGACGGTTTCTTGACGGAAAGGTCTCCGCCGTACTGGGAACGCACACCCACGTGCAGACCGCTGACCCCAGCATACTTCCGGGAGGAACGGCCTATATTACCGATGCGGGCATGACCGGTCCGTCAGATTCTGTTATAGGCCTTAACAAAGATGAAATCGTTTCTAACTACAGATACCAGGTCAAACGGCGTTTTAAACCCGCTTGCGGAAGTCTTCGCATGGAAGGCGTTATCATTGATATCGATACCGGCACCGGCAAAGCCCTGTCTATAACTCCTGTGAAGGAGTCCTGCGGTGAGTGATTCGCTGTTCGGATCCCCCCCTTCAGCCGATACCGGCAGCAAAGGATCCGTACTGACCGTATCGCGCCTCAACGCGCTTGTCAAAAGCGCCCTTGAACAGGAATTCAGTGAAATCGCTGTCAGAGGCGAAATATCGAACGTTTCCATTCCCGCCTCCGGACACGCCTACTTCACCCTCAAGGATGAAAATGCCGAAATATCCGCAGTGTGGTTCAGGGGTGCGAGGATCAGGAGCAGGTTTGACCTTCGGGAGGGAGACGCAGTGATCCTCAGGGGATCCGTTTCCCTGTACGCACCGAGAGGAACATATCAGATCATCGTCAAGACTGCGGAACCTGAAGGAAAGGGGGATCTCAGGGAACGGTTTGAAAAGCTTGCCCGCAAGCTCCGCGATGAAGGAATATTCGACGAACAGCACAAAAAACCCATTCCCCTGCTGCCCGGCGTGATAGGGATCATCACATCTAAAACAGGAGCTGCTGTCCGCGACATCACCAATGTTATCTGGAGCCGCTTCCCCGGGGCACATATTGTACTCGGGCCCGTGCCCGTCCAGGGCAAAGACGCACCCGGAGAGATCTGTGCAATGATCAGCCGGTTCAATGCCTGGGGAAAAGCGGACGTGCTTATCGTCGGACGGGGAGGCGGCAGCCTCGAAGATCTGTGGGCATTCAATGAGGAGTCCGTTGCACGGGCGATATTTGAATCCGAAATACCGATCATTTCAGCAGTGGGGCATGAAACAGATATCACTATTTCGGATCTTGCAGCCGATGTCCGTGCCCTCACTCCGACGCAGGCAGGTGAATTCGCTGTTCCTGACACTCAGCAGGAAAACCAGAAGCTCGATCTCCTTCTCACCAGGAACAGGCTGAGTATGACCCGTATCCTTTCCTCGCTGAGGGATAGGCTCGAACGGTATACAAGCCACAGGATTTTTGAAACACCAAAAACAGCGATTAGAATGAAGCTTGTCAGGTCAACCGAACTCGCCCGCCGTCTTTCAGCGGCTGGTGCGGCAGTTTGCGAAACGCGTCACACAGAGCTCAGCTCTTGTTCCAATATCCTTGAAACCCTTAATCCCCTGTCCGTTCTCAAAAGAGGGTTCAGTTATACATCGAAAGACGGTGTGCGCGTTACGGAGGCTGACAGCCTCGCTCCTGGTGATATAATTGCCACTCGTTTCCACCGTGGTTCGATCACGTCCGCGGTAACTAAGGAGAAGAAACATGGCCGACTCATATGAAAAAGCCCTGAAAAAGGTGGAGACTATCGTAGCACAGCTTGAGTCCGGAGAATTGACGCTCGAGGAGTCCATAACCTCGTATGAAAAGGCCCTGAAACTGCTCAAGGAATGCTACGCCAAACTCAACAGTGCGGAGAAAAAACTTGAGGAGCTGTCCGGAGAACTGGATTCTCTCACAGTACAGGAAACACGCCTTAAGGAAGACGAGGAGTAGACTGAAGATAATGGACATAAATGAATTTCTTAATACGCGGAAAGAAGAGATCGATGCATACCTGAAACAGTATCTCGATCGCTCCGATTGTCCGCATGATATTATATATGATGCTGTTTCTTATTCGGTTTTTGCCGGAGGTAAACGCGTACGCCCGATCATTTCTCTGGCCGTCAGTGATCTTACTGGCGGGAACAGGGCCGCTGCTCTTGCAGGCGGCTGCGCTGTTGAAATGATACACACGTATTCCCTTATCCATGACGACCTTCCTTGCATGGACGATGATGATTTCAGGCGCGGAAAACCCTCTTCCCATATCCATTATGGTGAGGCAGTTGCGGTACTCGCTGGTGATGCTCTTCAGGCTATGGCTTTCGAGTGCATCGCTGAACGAGTCTCCCCCCCGGAAAAAGCGGCTTCTATGACGCGCGAACTCGCTGCAGCCGCGGGCCCCGAAGGAATGGTCGGGGGCCAGGTTCTTGACCTCCTCGCTGAAAAAAAACCGTGCACACTTGACAGCCTTCACACTCTTCACGCCATGAAGACGGGAGCCCTGATAACAGCGTCTGTCCGTATAGGCGCACTGGCCGGTGAATGTTCTGACGCGGATATGCAGGTTCTCACCGAATTCGGCCGGACTGCAGGTTTGTTATTTCAGGTAGTTGACGATATCCTCGACATGACCGGGGATTTTAATAAAATGGGGAAAAAGACAGGCAGGGACTCTGTACTTCAGAAATCAACGTTTCCTGCGCTCATGGGACTTGACGAAGCTATTGCGTACCGTGATACGCTCAGAGAAAAAGCATGCGCCAGTATTGAACGGTTCGGCGAACGGAGCAGCACTCTGCGCAGCCTGTGCGAATTTATCAGCGAACGGGACCATTAACATGGACAACATACTTGAGTCGTTAGACTCTCCCGAAAAACTTAAATCCCTCTCCATTAAGGAACTGAAAACCCTTGCGGCTGAGATCCGTGAGGAGATTAAGAATGTCGTCTCCCGCAACGGCGGCCATCTTGCAACGAATCTCGGTATAGTTGAGATCACTCTTGTGCTTCACCGCCTGTTCGACTTTAGAAAAGACCGCCTTGTTTTTGATGTCGGCCACCAGTGCTATACTCACAAGATCATTACGGGGAGAAAAAAGGTCTTTCCCTCTATCAGAACAATGAACGGCCTGTCCGGGTACCCCAGCAGACGGGAAAGTGAATACGATACATTCAATGCCGGACATGCAGGGACCTCTATTTCGGCGGGGCTGGGCCTTGCCTGCGGAGATGAGATACAGCATACTGACAGGAGGATCGTGGCCCTTATAGGGGACGGTTCCATTCCGACGGGACTCTCGTTCGAGGGGCTTAATCAACTCGGCCACCTTCAGAAAAACATGATCATCATTCTTAACGACAACGAAATGGCGATTTCGAGAACCGTCGGCGCCCTTGCCCATCATCTGACCAGGATACGGACAGGTGCGTTCTACAATGAAAACAAAAAAAGACTGCATAATATTCTCAGGAAACTCCCTCTCGGAAAAAAAGTGAATGAGATTGCTGATCATGTCTCTTCGAGTCTTATCGGGGGTTTTCTGCCCGGTCATTTTTTTAATGAACTCGGCCTACGCTATTTCGGGCCTATCGACGGACACTCTTTCAATGAACTTGAAAATGTCATATCCAACTGTACCAAACTGGGAGGCCCGATAATTGTACATGCTGTCACTACAAAAGGGCATGGCTACAAGCCGGCGAAGGACGATCCGGAGTATTTTCACGGGGCGAAACCGTTTAATATAAATGACGGTTCTTCTGCCAAACCTTCCGACCGCCGTTCCTATTCATCCATGTTTGCAGATAAAATCACATCTCTTGCCCGGGAAAATTCAAAAATTGTGGCAATTACAGCAGCAATGTCGACAGGCACAGGTCTTTCGGTATTCAGAGAGAAGTTTCCTGAGAGATTCTTTGACGTCGGCATATGTGAACAGCACGCTGTTACGTTTGGCGGGGGGCTTAGTGAAGCCGGATTGAAACCTGTGGTGGCCATATATTCCTCATTCCTCCAGCGTTCCTATGACCAGCTTTTCCACGACATCAGTATGCAGGAGGATATGAACATCCTTTTCGCCATTGACAGGGCAGGTCTTGTCGGTTCCGACGGATTCTCCCATCACGGACTTCTCGATATAAGCATGCTCAGAACTCTCCCCAATTTTGCTCTTATGGCACCCAGGGACGGGCAGGAATTTGAAAAAATGGTTGAATTCGCTGTAACCCAGACCGGAATATTTGCTCTACGCTATCCCCGTGAAATCGTACCCGACGTATTCAGCGGATTTCCATGTCCGGAAATCACCATGGGCACTGGTGAAATAATCACTGAAGGCGAACGCATCGTAGTTCTGGGGTACGGAGCAACGGTTGCAAGGGCTTTTCAGGCACACAAGTCCCTTGAGCAGGATGGTGTATCTATTACTGTGGCTAACGCCCGTTTCGCAAAGCCCTTGGATATATCTATGCTTCGTGCTCTTTCGGACAACCATGATATCCTTATAACGGTTGAGGACCACAACGAAGCGGGTGGTTTCGGTTCGGGTGTGACGGAAACCTGCATGCGTGAGAACATCGCCTTTTCCAACATCCATATAATGGGCGTCCCGGATTCACTGGTTGATCACGCTCCCCGTTCAGAACAGATCAGGAAGACCGGACTGGACGAACAGGGTATTATCAGAACAGTTAAGAAGTACTGGGAAAAATTATGAAAAAAGCAATCATAGTGGTAAACAGACTGAAGGATAATGCAGAAATCCTTCTAAACGACATGAAGCCCTTTATAGAAAAACACCTTGAGATTGTTGCTGTTGATACCGATATGTCCCTTAATCTTTCGTCGGCTGAAGCGGATGTTATCATCGTTCTTGGCGGAGACGGTACGATTTTGTCCGTTGCGAGACGCCTCTGCGGCAATCAGATTCCGGTATATGGGATTAATCTGGGTCGTCTTGGTTTTTTAGCACAGGCATCTCCTGAACGGCTCGAGAATGATATTCTCAGGATACATTCAGGCAGCTTCAATATCGTTACCAGAATGATGATGCTTGTTTCGGTGCATGCTTCCCCTGGTGACAGTCCGTCAAACCAGTATCCTGCTCTTAATGAAGTGGTCGTTTCAAACAGCAAAGATTCAAAATTCGCCTCCGTTGACGTTTCTGTTAATGAACAGTTTGTTACTCGGTACAAAGGCGACGGCCTCATCGTTTCCACACCTACAGGTTCCACTGGCCATTCCCTTTCCGCAGGTGGCCCCATTATTGAACGTTCCATGAATGCCTTTCTTATTACGCCTATATGCGCTCATACGCTCAGCATTCGTCCTCTGGTCGTTTCCGCGGATAACGAGATCTCTCTCCGTATATATGAAGAAAGCTGTCCGGTTACATGTGTGGTTGACGGCGAACTTAAGGAAAAACTGTCAACCGGTGCATTCCTAGATATCGAGAAATTCAAGGAACCCTTTAAAATGATATCCACGGAAGAAACATCCGAGTTCCGTCTCCTTAATGAGAAGCTTGGATGGGGAGGGTCCATATGAATGGTTTGCTAAACAGCATAACTCAGGAGATACGTCTTTCTGAGGAGGAATGTTCGTACGCCCGGGAGGCACGCCTTGAATGGATTGCAGAAAAAATTCAGGACCTTGCCCTTGTTCACTCCCGTCTTGCAACAGAGGCGGAGCAGCGTGTTTCTGACTCTCCTCTTTCGTGGTCTCAGATGATTTTCACGGACATATTCGGCCCGGATGTTTCCATCCTTTCCGACCTTAAAGATCGTATATTACGCATAGAAAAGAACATAAAAAACTATAAAAAAGAGGCCCGTGACCTTATTTCCTGAACCTGCACCGTCCTTTCTTTTTCCTTCCCTTTTTGCCTCTAAATCTTTTTAATTATACAGTTGACAAAATCCTTTTACCCGCTATAATGTTTATACCGGTCAAGTATTCAACCTGGAAGTTGAGTTGTGTGCGTAACTGTCTGATTATAAACGATTTATGACTTTGTTTTTTCCCGGATTCTCTGTAAATCTCTGCAATATGCATATGCGCTTTGTTACAATGTTTCGATGCAGTGCTGTATACAGCGAATCCGGATGTTTTTCTGTAAAAAAACTGGTTTGTAATCGTTAATCATGTATACAATTAGTGTTAAAAAACTGTTCAGAATGCTGCATTGTTATTCTCCTTTCTGCGATACATTTCACATCTGTGATTCTATAAAACAGTTATTTAACCACACGTTTACTATTTTCTGAAAAATGAAAACAACCATAACATCTTTTATTTCAACAAGATGCAATATCTGCGGTTTTTTGTTCGTACATTATTAATACTGTTATTATATTTAAATATATAATATATAAAAGATAAAAGAAAGGACAGGATTATGAAACTCTCATGCAACAGGGAAAGTCTTCTGGAAAGTTTTCAGATAGCGGAAAGTATAACACCGAGAAAAACATCAAAGCCGATTCTCAAGAATGTGAAGATTGAAGCAACAGGAGAAAAAATAACCATCATGGCAACCAATATAGAGATGACCATGAAAAAAGTTTTTGAGGTCGGTTCTGTCGGGGATGAGGGTGCTGTCCTTATCTCAGGCAGGGATATGACGAATATTCTAAGGGAGTCCGACTCTGAAGAGATCTTCATTGAAGACAAGGACAATTCCGTGATGATTAAAGCCGGTGATGCTCAATTTACCATCCAGTCAAATATAGCCGAGGAATTTTTCAATATTGAGGAGATCAAGACAGATTATGAGATAACAGTTTCCAAACAGAGACTGGAAAGGATGATAAATCAGACAATATTCACGTCGGGCAAGGAAACAATGGCGTATACTTTCGAGGGCATCCTTTTTAATATCTTTGATTCAACACTTGAAGTGGTTGGAACGGATGGCAAAAGAATAGCGATCGCGTCGGAACAGAAAATAAAAAGCGGAGGAAAGGGAGACAAAGAACGCAAGTATCTCGTACCTATGCAGGCCCTGCGAATTATACTGAATATCCTGAGCATAAGTAGTGATGAGGATATATCAATTGGTTTCAGCAATAATTTCGTCATATTCAAGGACAGCACAACAGAGCTTCGGACCCAGCTTATAGAAGGAAGATTTCCTGAATACAAGAACTATATTCCGGAGTCATATAAAATAAACAGTGTCTTTAATAAAGCCGATCTCGTTTCAGGACTACGAAAGGCAGATATAATGACGTCGCAGGAGACGCACTTAATAACGTTTTCCTTCAGCAAAGACGCGGGCATATGCACAATGAGCTCAAGATGCCTCGACAGAGGCACTTCGGAAGTCAATGTTTCCATGGAATTATATGAAGGGGAGGATATAAAAGTAGGATTTGACGGCAGACATTTACTGGATGTGCTGCGTGTGGTAGAAACCGAAAAAATAACATGGAAAATTAAAGAAGAACAGGGTCCGGGAGAGATAACCGAAGGTGACGTCTACAGATACGTTTTTATGCCGGTAAAACTCAGATAACAGTTATACACATGAAAAGAATAGGAGAAATATTTTCAGGAAATAGAACAGAAGAGAAGCTCCTCAAACGAAAAAAAAGAGATGATCGGTTGTTTTCCTCGTGGCAGAAAGTCGCAGGAGACGCATGCGGCGCTCACACAGTAAGGGTTACCCTTAAAAACGGTGTACTGTATGTATATCTTGATTCCCAGACATGGAGACAGGAACTTATGTTACAGGACACAAAAATGCTGGCAGAAAACATGGAGAAGCATACAGGATATACTATAGCCCACATAAAGGTGCGCACAGGAGGAAACCGCAGCATATGACCCAGAAAACATACGATGCGCGGTCTATAAAGATTCTTGAGGGGATTGAGCCGGTTAGAAAACGACCGGCGATGTATATCGGAGATATTACAGCCCGCGGACTCCATCATCTTGTGTATGAGGTTGTTGACAACAGCATAGACGAAGCAATGGCCGGACACTGCGACACTATTGAAGTAAGAATAAACGGGGACGGATCTGTATCGGTTCTGGATAACGGGCGGGGTATACCGGTTGATACACACGCGGAAAAGAACACGCCTGCTGTTGAGGTTATTCTAACCACGCTTCATGCTGGCGGAAAATTTGATCACGACTCATACAAAGTATCCGGGGGACTGCACGGTGTTGGTGTATCTGTTGTGAACGCCCTGAGCGAATGGCTGAATGTGGAAGTATACAGAGACGAAGAAACATACTATCAGGAATTTGAGAGGGGATATAAAAAAACGGACCTTGAAACAATAGGCAAGACAAAAGAAACCGGCACAAAAATAACGTTTCTGCCGGATGACACTATTTTTCAAGAAACAGTCTTTTCTTTTAAAACACTGTCAACACGGTTCCGCGAACTTGCTTTTCTTAATAAAGGCCTGACCATTACCGTATTAGATGAACGGCCAGAAGAACAGCTCAAGGAAACATACTGCTATGAAGGGGGAATTAAAACGTTTGTTGAGTTTCTTAACAAGAACAAAGGTGTTGTACATAAGGATGTTATATATTTTAAAAAAGAAGAGGAGGGGGTTGAAGTTGAGGTTGCCTGCCAATACAGCGACAGCTTTAATGAAAATCTTCACTCCTTTGTAAACAACATAAACACAATTGAGGGGGGCACACATGTAAGCGGATTTAAGGCTGCAGTAACAAGAGCGTTGAATGCATATGCGGCGAAGTCAATAAAAGGGTCAAAGATGGAAAAACCGTCAGGTGACGACTGGCGGGAAGGGCTCACTACCGTGCTGAGCGTAAAAGCACCCGACCCTCAATTCGAAGGTCAGACCAAGACCAAACTCGGAAACAGAGAGATAGAAGGGGTGGTCCGTTCCGTTGTCCATGCGAAGCTGAGTGCTTTTCTTGAGGAAAACCCTTCAGATGCAAGAAAGGTGGTGGATAAGGGACTGGTTGCTGCGCGAGCCCGGGAAGCAGCAAAGAAAGCACGGGATCTGACGAGAAGGAAAGGAGTGCTTCACAGCGGCAGTCTTCCGGGAAAGCTTGCAGACTGTACAAGTCACAATATATCTATAAGCGAGATTTATATAGTTGAGGGTGATTCTGCGGGGGGAAGCGCAAAGCAGGGAAGAGACAGAAGGTTTCAGGCTATACTCCCGTTGAGCGGAAAGATTCTGAATGTAGAAAAAGCCCGACTTGATAAAATGCTCAGCCATAAAGAGATCAGTGCTTTGATTACCGCCCTGGGGACAAGCATAGGGCCTGATGAGTTTAACATATCAAAACTTCGCTACGGAAAAGTCATTATTATGACGGACGCGGATATAGATGGATCCCATATCCGTACGCTCCTTCTCACCTTTTTCTTCCGTCATCTAAAGGATCTTATTGACGCTGGACATATATACATTGCCCAGCCTCCGCTTTTCAAACTGATGCGGAAAAAGAAAGAGCGTTACTTTTATAATGAAAAAGCATTAATGGACGGGCTTCTAGAAATGGGGATAGAGGGAATTGGGCTGGAGATAGGCAGTAAACAGAAAATTAAGGACGAAAAAGACATTAAAGAGCTTGTAAGGGTTCTTGTAAACCTGGAAACAGTTGAGACATCTCTGCGCAAACACGGGATACTGTTAAAGGATTTTCTCAAGCAGAGGGACAGACAGGGAGAATTTCCCCGTTTTATGGCCTGGTTCAACAAGGAATACCACCTGTTCCATTCTGAAAAGGATGTAAGGAATTTTGTTAAACGGAAAAGTACTGAAACCGGGAAAGAGATAAGTGTATCTGCGGAACGGGAAGAGGAACAGGAAGATGCTGTGGAAATGGTAGAGATCGTTGAGTCAAAAGCACTAATGAAGCTGGAATCGCGGCTTAAGAAATTCAAGTGCACGCTTGAAGACTATAATGGAAACGGGCGGAAATATTATGTGGTAACAGAAGGTGCACGGGACAAAATAGATGCACTAAAGGATCTTCTTGAAAAGATAAGAACCTTCGGGGAAAAGGGGGTTTCGATACAGAGGTATAAAGGGCTGGGCGAGATGAACCCCGAGCAACTGTGGGATACAACAATGAACCCTGAGACACGAACTCTGCTTAAGGTTGCACTTGAAGATGCAGCTGAAGCAGACTATCTGTTCAGTCTTCTTATGGGCAAGGAAGTTGAAAGCCGGCGGGAGTTTATTCAGCGCAACGCCCTATCAATAAAGAATCTTGATATCTAACACCTGAAGAAGGAAGGACGCGGGGATATGCAGGAAATCGAGGGAAACGTAAAAGAGGTTCTTATAGAAAACGAGATGAAAGAAGCTTATCTTTCATATGCAATGAGTGTGATAGTAGGCCGTGCGCTTCCTGATGCACGCGACGGACTGAAACCTGTACATCGCAGGATACTATATGCCATGTTTGACACAGGGAATCTGCACAACAGGCCTACGCGGAAATCAGCGCGTATTGTTGGGGAAGTGATTGGTAAATACCACCCGCACGGGGATATGGCGGTATATGAATCTATGGTAAGAATGGCACAGGACTTTTCAATGCGCTATATGCTTGTGCAGGGCCAGGGCAACTTCGGCTCTATTGACGGTGACGCGGCTGCAGCAATGAGATATACTGAAGTACGAATGTCGCGCATAGCAGAAGAGCTGATGAGCGACCTTGACAAAAACACGGTCGATTTCACATCAAACTATGATGAAACGCTTGAAGAACCGGTTGTGCTTCCCTCAACCACTCCCAATCTTCTTATAAACGGATCTTCTGGGATCGCGGTAGGAATGTCAACCTCAATACCTCCCCATAACCTGAAAGAGGTTTGCCAGGGCGTCATCACATTAATAGAAAAACCCGATATAACCTCATTAGAACTTTCTGATATAATAACAGGACCCGATTTCCCGACCGGAGGGTTTATCTGCGGTACATCTGAAATAATAAAAGGATATACTGAAGGGAAAAGCATAATTACCGTACGGGCCCGGATGCACACTGAAAGTAAAAGTTCGTCCCATACTGAAATTATTGTAACCGAGATTCCCTATATGGTAAGCAAGGAAAAAATCATTGATGATATTGTAGAGGCTGTAAAGAAAGAGAGGATAGGCGGGATATCTGATGTGACAGATTACAGTGACAGAGACGGCATGAGACTCTCAGTTAAACTGAAACGGGGTGAGGATGAAAACGTAGTAATAAACCAGCTCTACAAATATACATCGCTTCAGACATCGTTCAGCATGAATATGATTGCACTGGTGAATAATCAGCCGAGGGTTCTTAAGCTTAGAGAGATGCTTACCATTTTCAAAGACCACAGATTCATTGTTATCCGCAGACGAACTACATACCTTCTCGAAAAAGCGGAAATGAGAGCCCATATTATTGAGGGGCTTAGGATTGCACTGGCAAATATTGACGAAGTTATACAAGTGATCAAGACATCAAAAGACAGAGACAGTGCAATGAAAAAACTCCAGTCATCATTCAAGCTCACAGAGATACAGGCTGACGAAATACTTAAAATGCGCCTGCAGCGGCTGACAGCACTTGAAGTTAAGAAGCTTGAAGAAGAATACAAGGAAATTATGCAGAAGATAAAGGATTTTAAAGTCATACTAGAAAACGACGAAGCTGTGGAAGATATAATCCGCGAAGATATGTATGAACTTATTGACAGATACGGTGATGACCGGAGAACAGAAATCATTACAGATACGGAAGACCTCGAGATCGAGGATCTGATCCCGGAAGAGAATTCAGTTGTCACGGTGAGTCACGAAGGATACTTCAAAAGAATACCCCTGTCGTCATACAGGACACAAAAGCGCGGCGGAGTCGGTGTTATCGGAATGGAGACGAAGGACCAGGATTTCGTGGAGAATATCTATGTGGCCTCAAGCCATGACTATATCATGATTTTTTCGAACCGAGGAAAAGTGTATTGGCTGAAAGTGTATGACATACCGAAAATGGGACGTACGGCTGCGGGGAGAGCCATAGTGAACATGGTGAATTTTGAAAAGGAGGAAAAACTTACAGCAGTGATTCCGGTCAGAGAGTTCGACAACCGTTTTCTGGTCATAGCGACGAAGCACGGACAGGTCAAGAAGACCGTGCTGAGTGACTACGGTAATATACGGAAGGGAGGCATTTGGGCAGTCAAGCTCGAAGGCAATGACGAGGTGATAGGAGTGGGCATCACCTCAGGGAAAAATGAGATCATGCTTGCGACAAGGGAAGGAAAAGCTATTCGGTTCAGGGAAACGGACGCAAGGCCAATGGGGCGCCATACCGGAGGAGTACGGGGAATAACCCTTACAAAAGGGGATGAAGTAGTAAGTATGATAATAATGGACAAAAACTCAACCCTTCTCACCGTATGCGAAAACGGTTACGGCAAAAGGACCAAATTCAGCGAATATTCACTTCAGAAACGGGGAGGGAAAGGTGTCATTAATATAAAGACTTCCAAACGGAACGGAAAGGTCGTCGGGTCCAGAGCAGTACGCGACAATGAGAACCTGATGGCGACTACACGCGGGGGCCAGATCATCAGGATGGACATCAACGGCATATCCGTTATAGGCCGCGCTACCCAGGGGGTCAGGGTCGTCAGGCTCAGAGAGGATGACTCTGTCGTTTCGATCACAGCGGTAAGCAACGCGGAACAGGATGTTACAGAAGAGTAAAAAAACCTGCCATTCCGCAAAAACTGACGCACAGGACACGTGCCCCGGCACAGGGCCCGGGATAATCTTGTGCGGACTCTGCGCTCTGGCCCTGGTTGTTCTTCCCGGGATCACGGAAGCTGACTCAAAGCTCGTATTAAAAATAAACGCGCTCACACAGAGCAGACACCTCAGAGGGAGCAGGTACGGCGTTGCCGTATACGATGCGGCCAAAAACATGTATATTGTATCCATACACAGGGATCGCCCTCTTATTCCAGCCTCGAATCAGAAGATCCTGGTCACTTCGTCCGCCCTTCTCGAGCTGGGTCCTGATTTCAGGTTCTCAACCGATATGTATGCTTCCGGCAGAATGACGGACGGAAAACTTGACGGCGCTCTGTACATACGGGGAGGAGGTGATCCCACACTGTCCTGCCGTTTCAGCAAAGGGGATGTGTATTACCCCGTGTCTGCGTGGGTCAAGAGCATACAAAAGGCCGGGATACGGAGCATGACAGGTCCCGTACTGGTGGATGATTCGATATTCGACCGCCAATTCTTTCATCCTTCGTGGTCTGAGAAAGAGGCGCATAAATGGTATGCAGCAGAATGCGGCGCATTGTCCTTGAACGATAATTGTATAGATCTCACTATTAAGCCGGGCAGGAGAGGCGAAACGGCCCGCTGGAGTTTTGTACCGTATACAGCCTATATCTCGATACGCAATAAATGCAGAACGGTCAGGGGTAGCAAAACCAGGGGGATCATTATCAACAGAAAGGAAACTGAGATCACGATAGACGGCATTATAGGAGAAAAGGCGAAACGGTTTTTTACCAATGTGCCTGTACATGATCCGGGCCTTTTTACAGGAGCGGTACTCGGGAGAATACTGGCACAAAACGGTATACAGGCTGCGTACGTCGCACGGATCGATGGATCCCCGGACTACAGTAGAATGAGAAAAGTGTGCAGTTTCCCCTCACAAACCCTTTCTGAGACTATCCGTGTGGCAAATGCTCGGAGCCAGAACTTCTACGCTGAGATGCTCCTGAAATATCTGGGGTATCTGAAACAGGGAAAAGGTACGTTCGCGAACGGGAGAAAAGCGGTTGAGGATATCCTCAGGGAAAACGGGATTGATATGTCGAATATAATCATTGATGACGGATCAGGGCTTTCCCGCAAAAACAGGATGTCACCGCACGCCATGGTTGACATACTGCTGTTGATGTACCGTTCCGGATATAAGGATACATTCATGCGTTCACTCGCTGTTCCGGCGGATCCCTACGGGACCCTGAAGAAGCGGCTCAGGGGTGTGAAGCTCAAGGGAACCGTACATGGGAAAACCGGGTACATCAACAGGGTAAAGGCTCTGTCAGGATACGCGGTCCGTGACGACGGGAATGTGCTGGTATTTTCTTTTATTGTTAATAACTATAATCCAAAATCAGGATGGCACATCAATAAGCTTCAGAATACGCTGATGGAAACCCTTGTAAACGCATCATATTAAAGAAAGGTTATAAGGTTAAGGTTAAGACTAAATTAAGCGGACTTTGTATTCATGTGGACGTAAATTCATGAATACAGAAAAGTTCCTTTCGGATTATCTGAAGTCTGAATTCCGGGTTGACAAAGAACATGAAGGGATGCGCGCGGACGCCTTTCTTGCTCTGCAGGCCGATTTTCTTTCCCGGACGCGCCTCAAACAGAAAATACAGCAGGGGGAATCCCTTTTGAACGGCAGAAACCACTCAGCGTCAAAGCGCATCAGGCAGGGAGACATATTCGCCGTAACGTGGCGGAAAACAGATGACAGGACTCCTCCCCCGGAGCCTGATATACTGTACGAGGATGAATACATGCTGGGCGTACATAAACCCGCGGGAACAGCTGTGCACCCAACAGGCCGAAAGCAGAGCGGGACCCTTATACAGGGGATATTCGAATATTTCAAAGAGGATATACTGAGAAGTCTTGAACAGGAGGACGAAAAGGAATTTTATCCCCGCCTCATAAACCGGCTCGATCTTTTCACGAGCGGGGTGGTGCTCGTTGCCAAGCGCAGGGAATTTTTTATTGCTATGCAGAAGCTTCTTGTACGGAAAGATATTGAAAAACAGTATACAGCTTTTGTGGAGGGGATAGTGGATCCTGCAGAAGGTGTAATAGACCTTCCTCTCGGCCCGGATGAAGAAAGCGAAATATATATGAAGCAGTGTGTGCGGCAAGACGGCCAGGAATCCGTGACGCGTTACAAGGTCATTGAATATATCGATGATCATACACTGATGCACGCGTGGCCTGTAACAGGAAGACAGCATCAGATTCGGGTCCATTGTGCCCATATTGGACACCCGGTACTTGGAGACCTTATCTACAAAGACGAAAGCCTTTTTCTCGAGTATTATAAAAATGGCTGCTCAACTGACGGGCTTCCGCAGAGACAGGCGCTCCATGCAGGAAGCGTGAATTTCACACACCCCTATACAGATAAACCGGTTACAATAACCGCACCTCTGCCTGATGATTTTAACCGCATTATTAAGGAATAACTATGGAAACGTATACACTCAAATCGCGCGACATTCCCTTAAACAATTCATATGACGTGATCGTTGCCGGCGGCGGTCCTGCAGGATGCACTGCAGCAGCAGCAGCAGCACGGGAAGGGTCTAAAACACTGCTTATCGAGGCGGGTGGTGCTCTCGGCGGAATGGGAACCCTGGGTCTTGTTCCTGCCTGGTGCCCCTTCAGCGATCAGGAACAAATAATCTATGCAGGCATGGCGGAAGAGGTATTCACGCGTACCAAGGAAGGCATGCCCCACATACCTGAGGAAAAAAAAGATTGGGTGCCGATAGATCCTGAGCTGCTCAAACGGATATATGATGACCTTGTCACTGAGAACGGAGCGGATATTCTGTTTAACACAGTGCTTTCGGCAGTTGAAACCGACGGAGAGGGGACAGTGCAGACTGTAATCGTAAGTAACAAGGCGGGGCTGAACGCGTATGCAGCGGACGTGTATATAGACTGCACAGGAGACGCCGACCTGTGCGCCTGGGCAGGTGCGGAATTTCAGAAAGGGGATCCTGATACAGGGGATATGCAGCCGGCGACCCACTGCTTTGTCATAGCGAATGTGGACATGTATGGTTATGAATACGGCCCGGGGTTTAACCATATAGGTGACAACGTGCCTCTGAAAATGGCTCAGGATGAAAGGTATCCTTTTATTGTTGACACCCACTCGTGCAACAGCATAATCGGCCCCGGGTGTGTGGGGTTTAATACAGGCCACATATATGATGTTGATAATACAGATCCGGCAAACGTTTCACAGGCCTTGATCAGGGGGAGAAAGCTTGCAGCCCAATACCGGGATGCCTTGGCCGAATACCTTCCCCGTTCATTCGGGAACGGTTTCCTTGTAAACACGGGAGCACTGATAGGAATACGCGAAACGCGCCGTATTACGGGCGACTATATTCTCACGCTTGACGATTATATACAGAGAAGAACATTTCCTGATGAGATCTGCAGGAACGCGTATTACCTTGATGTGCATTTCTCGCTTGAGGAACGTGAAAAATACGACAAAGGTGAACTGGATATTGAAAAACGGAACATCAGTTACGGTCCCGGTGAATCGCACGGCATACCCTACAGATGTCTTACCCCTAGGGACCTGACGAACGTGCTTGTAGCAGGCAGGAGCATATCCACGGACAGAAGGGTGCAGGGGTCAACACGTGTGATGCCGGTGTGCTTGGCCATGGGAGAGGCAGCAGGAATGGCAGGAGCATTCGCTTCAGCCTCAGATGATCATAATATACATAATGTTGACACAGAAAACCTGAGAACCAGCCTCAGAAAGGCCGGGGCATTTCTGCCCTAAAACGGAATCCAACGTAATAAAAACCTGTTTGGTTGCGGCATGCTGCCACGTGATGCGTGCAACTATATGCATATTTTCGCATTAACTTTAAAAACAGAAAAAGATTGTTGGATTTTTCTGTTTGTCACTGTATTAATGCAGAAGGTACATGAAATATGGATGACAAAGCCCTTTTAGAGCAGTATGTTGAACAAGGTTCGGAACAGGCGTTTTCCGATCTTGTGGAACGATACTATGACATGGTCTTTTCTGTATGCATACGCCATCTTCAGGATCCCGGTCTTGCCCAGGACGCTGCCCAGGCTGTATTTGTTGCTCTTTCACAAAAAGCCAAAAAAGTGCTCAAGGGCAGAATAGTGTCAGGCTGGCTTCATAAGGCAGCAATCTATGCAGCGATAAATATTGTAAGAATGGAATCCCAGCGCAGAAAGCATGAAAAGGAGGCTGGACAGATGAAAAAAGGAAAAAGTGCCCCTGTCACTGAATGGGAACAGGCAGCGCCTGTTCTTGACAGGGCACTGGTGAGCCTTAATGAAAAGGATCGAAGCGCAGTGATCCTGCGTTATTTTAAAGATGAGCCGCACGCGGAAGTAGGACGTGTCCTGGGTATATCTGAAGATGCGGCTCAGATGCGGATAACAAGAGCGATTGGAAAGCTAAGGAAATATTTTGCAAAAAGAGGTATAGCCTTTTCCCTCGGTGCACTCACCGGTTTTTTAACTAACAATGCAGTAAACACAGTTTCTGCTGAAAGTACAGAAGCCTGTATTTCCGCAGTATTCGGTAAAACGGAGGGAGGAAAATCGGTGTCCGCCGATGTAAATCTTATTGCGAAAGGAATAATAAAGATGATGATGTGGACAAAAGTGAAAATTGCGGTTGCCGTACTTTTTATCGGTGTCGTTGCAGGAACAGGCGGAATGATAGGTTTCCATATGCTTGTTGCGGGCGAAACAGAAAAAAAGACAAACACGCCATATGTAGCAGGCGAACGGCCAAGGATCTCGCTGGATGGTGAGTGGGAATTTGCGCTGGGTAAGGGTGGAAAGGACCCCGTACCGGCGAAGTTCCCGTATAAGGTAAAGGTCCCGGGCTGCTTCCAGGCACAGGGCTTTGGCGTGGACGAGCTACCCGCCAGCCTGAAGGGCTATGACCGCAAGCACCACAGCAGCATTCACCCCTCTTTCGTTGTCCCCCACCTGCGCCGGGAGTGGGCCGGACCGGGATGGTACAGGAAGGTTGTGAATATCCCCGCTGACTGGAAGGGCAAGCGCGTCTGGCTGTTCACCGGTCACCATGGCAGCAGGAGCACGGGCGGCTTCCGGGTGAATGGAAGCCCCTGTCGAGTTCCGAAGACGGGCCCGCGCATCGTTCTGAACTGCACCGGAACCGGAGTGGATGTCACCAGACTGGTCAAACCCGGTCAGGAGAACACCTTTGTTGCCAGTTGTCCATCAGGCAAGGGATTCTGGGGCTGGCTGTGTGCCGGAGGGCTCTGGCGTTCGGTATACCTTGAAGCAACGCCCGGCGCGACCTGGATCGCCTACGCGTTCATTTCCACCGAAGTCGAGAACCCGTCCGCGAAGATCTCTGTGGAACTTGGTGGCGCCGTGCCTAAAGGGACGTGGCTGGAAGTGGGGATTCGCACATGGCCTGACGGTCCGGTGAAGTATCGAGGGAAGGCCAAGATCAAGGCGGGAGCCAAGACCCCCGACGTCCGGATCGAGATGCCCGGGGCAGAGCTGTGGTCAGAGGCCGGGCCGAACCTGTACGTGGCCGACCTGCGGCTGGTGCTGCCCTCGGGCGAGGAGGACCTGCGGCAAGTGCGTTTCGGGGTGCGCTCGCTCAAGGTCAAGGGCATCCGTATCCTGCACAACGGCAAACCCATATACCTGCGCGGGCTCACAGGCGGATTCCGCGGCATGGTCGATCCGATCACCATCATGCCGAACACTGACAAGGAGGTCCTGCGTCGGAGGGTTCGTGTCCTCAAGACCTTGGGCTTTAACTACATCAGACACCACGCGCAGTTGGGTCCACCTCACCCCGAGTGGCTTGAGGTCTGCGACGAGGAGGGGTTCTTTAATAAGGTCGATGCCTCGTGGGTACACACAAGGTGGGTGAGACTCTGGCGAAGCAGTCCATCAGTCATCATTTTTGGTTTGTCCAATGAGCAGGGGGGGCTTGAGCACAAGGCCAAGCAGATGCTCGAGATCGCCGACGCGGTCAGGAGTCTCGACTCCGACGCGCTCTTCTGCCCGACCGACTGCGGCAATCTCAAATTGATTAACGCAGTGCCCACGAAGCGCCGGCGCGAGAAGCCGGTCCCGAACCTCCCCGACCGCCGCCGGGAGAAAGAGGGCGAGCACACCTACCAGAACAAGGACGTGCCGCTGATTCCCGAGGACATCGCACGTCGCGTGGCCGATGTCGTTTCCGAGAACACATGGTTGACGCACATGGGCGCCAAGGCCATGAAGTTCGTGACCGAAAAGGTTAAGCGGCCGATCCTCATGCACGAGTACGGGGGCATAACCTCCTGGCGCATCCATTGGTGCGGCAGGTTTATGGATTTCACCGACCGAAGCAAGTATACCGGCGGGCTCCGCCCGTTCATGTTCGACGAGGTCGAGAAGCTGGGCCGCAACATGCGCGTTCCCGACGAGGAGTTGAAGCTCATGGGCCCGGCATCGGCGATGAGCCAATACCTCAACCTGAAATCCAAGTTCGAAGTGGCGCGACTGCCCATTGCCGAAGCCTATTCAGGTTTCGATTACTTGGGCTACTACAACGGACCGCCGTGTGCCAGCCCCACGGACGATTTCGGCGAACCGACCGGTCCGGTCGAATGGCTGTTCGCCGCCAACGGACCTACAGTGCTTGCACTGGACAAATACTACCTGGATAAAGAGAAGGCCGGCAACTACAAGGGTGGTCTTGGGTTTCCTGAAAGATACGCGATCAAGCCCGGTGAGAAGCTCTCCTATCCGCTGATGATCTCGCACTACAGCGAACGACCCATTGAAAGGGGTAAGCTGGCCTGGAAGCTGACCAAGGGTGAGAAGGTCCTGAGTAAGGGGACCTTCCCTGTGAACCCGGTCAAAGTGGGTGAACTCCGGAAACTGGGTGACCTCTCCTTCGCTGCCCCGCAGACAAACATGGCAACGAAGATTGAGCTTCACGTAAATCTCACCGCCGGTGAGGTCAAGGCAGCCAACTCCTGGTACTTCTACGTGGTGCCCGAGACCAAGCCCGGGCTCGGAAATGAGGTGGCCGCCCACTCCAGCCTGGCAAAGAGTTCCCTGCCTGCCCTGAAGTCCGCGACTCCGTGGAAACTAGGAACGACTCCCAAGCTGCTCCTGACTGCGCAGCTCTCAGATGAAGTACTCGACTTACTCGAAAAAGGCGGAAACATCTTTTTGGTTGGCAATGGTGGCCTGCCAGAGACCCACGATGTCGACCATTTCCACTCCGGTCCAGGGTATCGGGGATACCCGGGGTACAACTGGGGCGTTCTGCTCCGGAAGCACCCCGCGCTGCAAGAGTTCCCCCACGAGGGTTGGGGCGACTGGCCCTGGCTCAGGATGGCAAGCGGCAAGATGTACGACCTGGGCAAGTGGGCGAAGCATCCAACTGTGATTGTCCGCTCGATCCCCTCCTTCCACACTGCCGTGTTCCAGAACCGGGCCGGGCTCTTCGAAGCTCGTGTGGGCAAGGGGAGACTGCTGGCCTGTTCACTCAAACTGGAAAAGGCACCAGTGGGAGAGTATCTATTCGGTTGTCTGGTCCGGTACGCACTGGGCAAGGAATTTAATCCGGATATAGAGATGACAATCAAGGACCTCAAGAAGGCTCTGGCCCTCGGCACAGCAGCACATTAGCCATTGTAGGCTCTGGTTCAGAACACTTTTTTTAAAAAAAATAAATTTGTTGCGGCGGAAAATGTCAATTTCCCGTGCTATTAATAAGAGAGTGAGGGTCCGGCTCGTCCGCGTTAGGGGGCAGGAAGTTTTATAATAAGGAGCTTTGCTTTCTGGTCCGCTGATTTAAGCGACAGGACGGCAAAGCATCCCTTCGGGTGCTGCGTAAATGGATATACTTTGCTGTGTGCAAAGGGCAGTTGCGTCAGATAGGCATCTTCCGGTGCTTCCGGGCCGAATGTGATGGGCGGGGAAATAGGTTCAGGCTCATCCCTGTCAAAGCTGATGCGCCAGAAGCGTAAGACCGGAAACATCAGTTTCCATTCACCGCTGTAATATCCGCCAGGTTTGCGGCGCCTGCGCCTGCGGTTGACCATAGCCTCTTCCGGAGTTTTTCCCCAATACCTCTCTATGCGGCATCCAAGACGCTTTTTTGCGTCATCGAACTGTTCCTGTGTCTGATACCGGCGGATCATATGTCTGTACGTCCTTGTTATGACGATCATACGGTCTGCCCGGGGCGATACAGAAAGGAGGCGGATACTGGATGCTGTATAGGACGGATTTTTCGGCGCAAAGGGCCTGGTCCGGGGTTTTCCAGAGAGGTCAAGTCGGACTAAAACTGCAGGGTGCACGTGCGCACTGTTGCCCGGTTTCTTCTGTATATAATGGGAATGATCCAGAGTGGTGCTGTGATAATATACAAGGGCACTTTGTCCGTCTTCTGCAACAGCTTTGATGGGATGCGTTCCTGTTTTTACCGCACCCGCGGTTTCGGTATAGGTTTCCCTGTCATAAAGATTCCCGTTTTCAAATGTCAGTATTTTTAAGGAACGGGGAACAGGGCTTTTGCCGATCCTTGCTCTCTGTGAATATTTTACCGCTTCCAGCCAAACGGCTTTCCCGCCTGACTTGAGAACCCTCTGAAGCCTCCATCCGGTATCCTGCAGTTTCCGGTTCAGAATTTCATTGGTAACAACGGTCCTGTACTTCACCGGCTCTGCCCCGGTTCGTTTTTCAAGTCCGTTTTTCCCGATACGGTACTCAAGGTCGGCCCTTCGCCACAAAGTGTCTATCCGTGTGCAGGGCTGGTGTCTCGGGGTAGCTTTTCCGGACAGATCGAATATCGTATATGCTGCATTTTTATAACCCTTGCCGGGTTCCACCCAGCGGGCGGCGATCGCGGTACGGTCCGGTTTCCATTTGGAAGATGTTCCCCAGTGTGTGGAAGCCGGTGGAGGGAGCGTACCGAGCATGCGGATCCCGGATGTGAGGGGATTCTCCCAGAGATTTCCAATAGACGCAACAGCCACCTGCGATGTATTTAATACCACTGCGAGATCCACTCCGTCAGGGGAGAAACCGAGTACTTCAGCGACCGGTATGTCTGCATTACGGATCATCGCCTTTTTATTTTGCCTGACCGTAACGTGCACCGGATTTGAAATAAGCCGTCCGGCTGCTACGCGGACAGTGTATATGCCTGGATCCGTGAATATGGGTAGCCCACTAGAGTCGGTTTTCTGTAAAGTAAATAATTTCCATTGCTTCAGATCTGAGAACGCTTTTAGCCGAGGATCAGTATTTAAGGTCATTTTCTGATAATATGTGCGATTAAACTCGGGCAATACGACTGAAGCACTGAAACCGGTTTTACTTTTGGCTTCTACAAGGAAAAACAGCGTCTGGCACGTTCCCAGGTCATGCGGGCGTGTCCAGCACATTAATTCCGGGACCTGCTTGGCAGTACCCTCTACATGGAGGAACACCCCGGGAGCCTGCCCCAAAGGGATCCGTACTTTCCTTTGGCGGGCATCCTCAGACTGTTGACCGGTAAGCCTTGTCTTATGTAAGGGAGAGAAAGTCTCCAGGCGCAGGTTCACCCTCCGTGTGGCAGGGCCGGGAAGCTCGCAGCGGCAGACAAGGCACTGTCCAAGCCGATGGCCGCACTTGGCGCACAGCTTCATCCCTCTGGTAGTCACACCTCCGCATTCTATGCACCGGGCGCGTAGCTTCTCGAACATTTTTGGACAGCGCGGGCATATAGGCGCATTGAAGTCCCACCCTGGCGCCAGGGCGGACCTGACAGCCTTTTCACGCGCGCGGGACCATTTGATAGAAGTATCTCCATCATCGGGATTACCGCAGAGAAGCAGTATGTCTTTCGGTCTAAAACCATGGTCCGGCTTGAATTTTTCCAACCATTCCATACCGTTGACTGCGCACAGAGACGTCCGATACGCAGACGCCCAGGTCGGTTCCCTCATTTTTATCGTCCTTTCTGTAGACTTTGGAGATAATACAGATCGCACCCGCGCTGTTCCATGATATAACGCCTTGTCGCAACGCACTTTCAGCCAGCAGTATCCGGGACCTCCCTTTTCCTCGGGAACGCCAGTCACGGTTGCCTTGATGCACGTAGAAGCGTATTTTGCCGCCTCAAGAAACTTGGACAGTTTCTTATCTATCACACCCTTTTGAACCCCTCTGGCAACCTCTTTCCCGTTCTCATAAAACACGACCGGCAGATCGCGGCGGGGACAAACGATGATATCAAAAGGGTACGAGACCCCTCCCTCTGTCAGGCCCGGAATCCGTTTCAAGGTTATTGATATGTGGCCGTTAATAATTGCTGCATGAGTAATGCAGAGTTTTGCATCGCTGGTCTTCTGTACAGGGCCTTGAAATGCGGCAAGCACCATCTCTTTTTTGAAATTGATTTTTTGCAAATCGACCCAGTTTCGCATTTCATTAAGCCATGTCTGTTTATCACTATCATTCTTGCTGGCAGCACCGTAGTATCTTGTAACTACATTAAAAAGGTCATCGTTTGAATTAATTTTGCGGTATGCAGTATCCCCGTACCAAAACGGCCCTGTTATACGTCTGAACGGCAGTACCTCGGCAACCTTTTTTCCGTTCTCATAGAATACGACCGGCTTTTCGCGGCGTTCCACCTCGATCAGGCACTGGAAAGGGCTGGCGCTGCGCATGCGGCCGCCGGGCGGCGGTTTAAGGATGCAGTCAGCCTTATACTTGACCCGGACCTCTGATCCAGTTTCAACTACACAATCAATTGCAAGGGAATACTTAGGGCCGAACAGGGTCCGCCACACAGCCACAGCCATTTTAGATCCGAAATCCACAGACGGATACTGTTCCAGATTTTTTTCGGAACTGGCTATATAGCGTACGGACCATCCGCTGCGATAGCTTTTAGAATCCCGCCATACCGCATGGGCTTTAGATTCTTTTCCGGTAGAAGGATGGTACTGTGAATAGAACTTCGGATTTCCGATCTCTTTCCACATTAGGGGAGTTTCTTTAGATGTATCCTTTTCATCCATCCTATTTTCGTTGACAACAGAAGCCTCTGCTCCTATGTCCGGTAGTGTTTCCTCCGCCTTGGCTATACTGACCGCAACCGGCACACCTGTACTTACAATCGCTGTGGCAGTTACAACTACTGCCGCCATCTTTATCTTTGCCCACATCATCATCTGTATAACTCCTTCTGATATTAATAGAGCCTTGCTGAATGCTGCCGCGTTTCCTGCCAGAGCCGCCATGGAAGCAGCGTGACATGAAACAGTAAGACCTGAAGGTGCTGCTTCTAGAGCTCTTTGTGCAAGAAAACTTGTTAAAGCTGCAGCCGGCACAGAAACACCCTTTTTCTTCAGTAATTTCCGCATCTTTTTAAGGGCGCGGGATATGCGCATCCGTACAGCATCCTCGGAACAACCAAGCTCAGCAGCAGTCTCTTTCTGTGATTTTCCCTGAATGAAGTAGCACAGCACAGCATCCTTATACCTGCTTCCCAGAGAATCTATCATGCCATTCAGATGTGTCCTGGTTTTTTTCCACAATTCATTATCATTGTCCGTATCAACGTTACCATACATGAGAGAAGCTTCCTTTTCACGTTTCTTTCTAAGCTTTTCATCCCGTTTCATATTCGACACCACGAACAGAGCAGTACGGAAAAGCCATCGGGGAAGGGCTGCTCTTCTGCGTAGGGTATGCGCCTTCCGGGCCAGGGTGATAAATACAGCCTGTGAGGCATCTTCAGCCATAAATTTGTCCCCGAGCTCCCTGACACACACTGAGTATACCATTGCCGAATACCTGCTGACAACGGCCTGGAAGGCCTCCTGATTACCTTCATCAACAAATTGTGCGATATATTCTTCATCCTGCATGCCTTGTTCCTTTTTACGCTATATATGTGTCGGAACTCAGAGGAAACCGAACAGAATATTTATTTTTTTCGAGCCATTCTTTTACAGAACATTCTTCTGTATAGTATAGAGTGATTTTCTGAAGAAAAGTTCCGTTCTGATAAGAGTTCCAGTTCAGGTTCAGAACAGATTTTTAAAAATAATATTGACACAAGGGATTTTTGAATATAATTTGCGGTTAATGATATATATTATTAAAAAGAAGGGATTTCAGCAGACTGATAGACTGAAAGTTAAAAAGTT